>Ga0105044_10002216_pt1 | contig 26455 bp, 23 predicted proteins | sample MAT01_FD_78092 | JGI IMG/M metagenome (GOLD analysis project Ga0105044, IMG submission 78092) | Freshwater microbial communities from Lake Fryxell liftoff mats and glacier meltwater in Antarctica - MAT-01 | ecosystem: Environmental > Aquatic > Freshwater > Ice > Liftoff microbial mat | place... | reverse complement strand
GTCGCGCGACTTGAAGCCCGGCGTGTCGGCGTTGGCGATGTTGCTGGCGATCAGCCGCTGACGGTCGGCACGCAAGACCAGGGCCTGGCTCTGGAAGTCGAGTGCGCCGCTGAGGCGAGGAATCATCGCAGGCTCCTGTGCTGTACGTGGCCTGGCGCAGGCCCCGTCGATAGGGTGCATTCTGGGCAGATGGGCTGGCTGCATGAGGCCGAAAAGAGAACCGATCACCTGCCATTTCAAAGCCACGGCTGCACCGCCATTGCCTACAGTGCAGCCCATGAACCGCCCTCCCTTCGTACACCGATCTGCGCCGCTTGCAGCCCCAGTGGCCGGCGCAGGGCGTTGGCGCCGGGCGGCGCGCGCATGTGCTGTTGCTTGCGCCGCTGCCGGCATGGCTGCTGGTGCCGAGGCTGGTACCGGTTCCGGCACCGGCACGGGTGTTGACGCCGGTACGCAACCCGGCACGCTGCCAGCCGCGACCCTGAAGGAAGCCGTGACTTTGCTGCACCAAGCCGTCCAGGCGACGGCGCCGGCGGGCGCCCGCGTCCGGGTTGAAGCCGGCGAGTTGGACAGCCGCTTGAAGCTGGCGCCCTGCGCGCGCATCACACCCTACCTGCCTGGCGGCTTGCAGGCCTGGGGGCGCAGCCGGGTGGGTTTGCGCTGCACCGCTGGCGCGCGCTGGAATGTCACCTTGCCCATGCAGGTGCAGGTCTGGGCCCCCGCCGCCGTCAGCCGTGTGGCATTGCCAGCCGGCGCCTTGCTCGCCGCCAGCCAGTTGCAGTTGGCAGAAGTGGATTGGGCTGCCGAAGGCGGTCAGCCGCAAGCCGATATCGAGTTGCTGCTGCAGCGCACGCTGGTGCGTCCGCTGCAACCAGGTCAGGCGATCCGCAGCACCGATGTGCAGCCACGTCGCTGGTTCGTGCAGGGCGACACGGTCACCGTGGTGGCCGCAGGTGAAGGCTTCTCCATCGCGACCGAAGCTCAGGCGCTGTCACCCGGCATGGAGGGCCAGACCGTGCGCGTCAGAACCGGAAGTGGCCGCGTCGTACAAGGAATTCCTGTAGGCGAGCGTAGGGTCGAGGTCAGGTTGTGAGCACATTGCGAGCCCGGCTGCAGGTCTTCGAAACGGTTTCGAGGACCCCCCTTATTCGAGGGGTCTGTACAAAAAACATCGTTATGGGCCTAAAGTCAGGTCGTCGGTATTCCGATAGCACTGGCATGTCGTTGGGTAATCACGGCAGTTGTGCACCTGACAGGAGTCCATCATGAAAATCGGTCCCATTGATCCCAAGGCCATCGCCCCAGTCCCTGTGGTTGAGCGCAAAAACCCGGTGCAAGCCTCTGGCGCCGGCAACGAGCCGAGCGCACAGGTCGCACTGTCCGAGGCCGCTGCGGCATTGAGCAGCAAAAACGCAGACGCCACCTTTGACAGCAAGAAGGTCGAGCGCATTGCCCAAGCCATCCGTGACGGCAAGTTTGAAGTCAATCCTGAAGTCATCGCCGACAAGCTGATCCAGAACGCGGCCGAGCTGTTGGGCCGCAAGCCGAGCTGATCCGATGATCCCTCCAGCAGCTGAACGCCGCGCCAAGCCCCGAGTGGATGTGCTGGAAGAGCCGCTGTTGGCTCTGGAGCAACGCCTTTTTGATCTCAGCGTGGCATTGCAGCGTCAAGACGTTGCAGCCTTGGACCGCGTGGGGGCAGAGTTGCACCATGCGCTGGCGGCCACCGTAGAGCACTTTGCCAATGCAGCGCGCGCCGGCAGCTTGCCGCTGGCATTGCGGCAGCGGCTGGCCCTGGCCAGCGGCAAGGTGGCAGCGCAGCGCGAAGCTCTGGCCAGAGCCACGGCATCATTGGACCGCGCGATCGAAGTGCTGATCCCTCGCCCCGCTGTGGCGCCTCTGTATGGTTCCGGTGGCAGAAGCGCCAGACGCAGCACGACCGGCGGCAGTGCTTTGGCGTAGCGATGGCCCCCAAGCTCACGGATGCCGAGTATCGCCCGGCATCACGGGGCATCACGCCTCAGAGGGAAGATCCAGCTCAGCTGGCGGAGTAGTGAGCAGCACTCACCGACCTCAGCCCGCCAGCGACCGCCGGCCGGAACCCGGTTTCAAGTAAAGACGCGTTGGCGCAGCCACTTGGTGGCGACCCATTTTTCGCCTTCGACGACGGGCGCCCCGCCATGCAGCGTGCGCGTGCCGGGATGCGCTTTGTCATAACTGAAGTACACCGCGTTGCCACGCACGGGCGAGACCTCCAGCCCGACATCCGGAAAGGTGGTGGCGCCGCCGGCAGCAGGGGTATTCAGGTAGATCACCAGGGTCGCAACGCGCTGACCCCCGCGCTCCAGGATCCGCACGCTGCCCGGTTGCGCAGGGTCGAAGTAATCGTGATGCGGCCGATACTCTTCGCCAGGCTTGTAGCGCAGCACCTGCATGCCTTCGCCGTTTTCAAGCGGCCAGCGAAGCAACCCGGCAATGCGCTTTTCGATGCGCTCAAGCAGCGGCGCCTCGCAGCGTTGGAAGAACATGCCGGCGCTGGTGCGCGCGACATTGACCTCGCTGCCGCCCGTCTGGTTGTCGACGATCTCGGAGCGCTCCAGCCGCGACTCGGCCAGCGCCATCAGGCCGGCGCACTCGTCGTCACTGAGCAAACCGCCGAAGACCACCAAGCGCGGTTCGCGCAAACTCATCAACACCCGCACGGGGTGCCCGCACACATCGATGACAGCCGCCCCGCGGTCCAGCGCCGGCTCGGGCACGGCATGCGCTTCGGCGCTGAGTTGGGCGTTGGCGTCCTGGGCCGTGCTCGCAGCCGCTGGCGCGACCGGCAAGCTTTGGCTGGCCAGTTTCTGCAGATGCTCTTGCAGGGTACGTTCCATGGCCTCCATGGCCACATCTTGGTGCCAGCCGCTGGCGCGCATCGCCTCGATCACGTCGACGGGCCTGCAACCAGCCTCGGCCTGCTCGATGATCCAACTGCGCAGCTCGCCTGTGATCGGCTGCCTGGTCTGGGTTGCATTGGCAGCCTGCGCGGTGGCGGGCTGTGTCGGAGTGGCCTGTGCCGGAGTGCTGGTGGACGTGCTCATGGGGCCTATTCTGGCAGCCGAAGCATCCGTCCAATGACTGAAGTCGCCATCAAATTCCAGCCAGAAGTGCTTCGTTCATGCGGCCTCCTTGGCACTCTCCTTCAACCCGCCCTCACCGCACCCCTTACCCAATCCTTCACTTCAGCCTCCACTTCAGTCTTCACCCCAGCCTTCACCTCAGCGGAGGCCCTGGCTGGGCGACGAAACACCAAGCGCGATGGTTCTGAAGCACGGGCGTCCCAACGATATCCCTCTGCGTCGAAACTTTGCAGGGCGCGCAATCCACGCGCGCGGGTCTGAATGGCATGACGTGCCATCAATCCGCGCGCCTTCTTGGCATAAAAGCTGATGACCTTGTGTTGGCCGTCGGCCTGGGTTTCTTCGAACACGCAGTCCACCACCCTGGCTCGCAAGCACTTGCGCAAAGCCACCCTGGCGTACTCCACCGAGGCCAGGTTGATGACCCATGACGCGGGCTCGTCGGCCTGCACTTGGTTGAGGTGATCTGCCACCGTATCGGCCCAGAACGCATACAAGTCCTTGCCCCTGGGGTTGGCCAAGGCCGTGCCCATTTCAAGCCTGTAGGGTTGCAGCAAATCCAAGGGCCGCAGAACACCATACAGGCCTGACAACAACACCAGATGGCGCTGGGCCCAGCTCAAATCAGCCGTCTTCAGGCTGCCTGCGTCCAGGCCGGCGTAGACATCACCATTGAAGGCCAAGACTGCGGGTTTGCTGTTGGACAAGGTCGCCCGGGTTTGCCAACGGCCATAACGCTGGACGTTGAGATCGGCCAAGGCGGGAGACAGATCCATCAGGCGGGCCACTTGCGCGCTGGACTTGCTCTTCAGAATCGCGATCAACTCTGCAGCTTGCGCTTCAAAAAGCGGCTCTGTGGCGCGGCGAAGCAAAGGTGCCGGCACGGGCGTGTCGTAGTCCAGGGTCTTGGCGGGGGACAGCAAAAACAGCATGGGATCAACATCCAGGGTTCGGAGCGTGTTGGCGAAAGCGCACGCCGAGATCGAGGCCAGAACAATACGTGATCGGATCGTGATCAGAACAAGATCATGGCGCCATGAACCTGGCGGGCGAACTTGGAGGACTCGCCTGGTCCGGCGCCGCCCCCAATGCTGCACGCCAGGTGCGCCGGGGAATGTGGTGGCTCAGGCGGTGCAAGGCGCAATCGATCAAGGCGGGGTGCAACACATGCCCCACCTGCTCGGCCACGTCCAGCGTGGCATCGCCTTGCAGCGCAGCCAGCGTGGTGAGCGTCGGGCTGCAAAGCCAGGGCCAGAGACAAAATCGCCCCTTGCGAGAACCCGCCCAGCGCCGTCGCTGGCGGGCCCACGCCCAAGCGCTTTTGCTGCGCGATGACCCAGTCCGCCAGTGCGGGCAGCAGGGCGTTGACATGCTGCGGCCAGTTGTGGGCGTCCAGGTCGGCAACGCCGTACCACTGGCGCCGATTCTCGGCTGTCGGCTCGGCAGCGGCAGTGCATCCAGCGCCGCTGCGGTTGGCGGCCGTGCCGCAGCACGTGCCCGCCCAAAAGCATGCGGCGCATTGGGTGCCAGGATCGCTGCTTGCGCAAACTGTGCACGCAGCGCTTGTGCCAAGGGCGCAAGCGCCTGGGCGTCTTCGCCCCAACCATGCAACAGGATCAATTGTTCAGGGCGGCCTTGGCTGGGCATCCACTCGATCGGCAGGTCCATGCCGGTATTGTGGCGCTTGCGCCAACGCCGTCAGCCTCTGGCCCGCAAGTCAAGCCCGCAAGTCAGGCATCCGCAGCGCTTCGCATGGCTGTAATCAAGCCACGCCACAAGCCGAGGTTGCAACTGGGTTGACCCACGCTCAAGTGGTGCAATGTGTGCAGCGGGGCGCAGCGGTCGGCCAGCGCAAATTGCAACAGCGCACGCCGTTCGACCTCAGCGCCATGATCTGGATGCGCCAGCAGCCTGTCCCAGATCTCCAAAGACTGCCGTGACGGCGCCCCAGACGCATCCGCGTTGGCCAACTCGTTCTCAGCCCTCTGCTCTGGAAGCTCGGCCGCCGGGCCCAAGGCCAGATACTCGGCCAGCATCTGCTTGAGCCAAGAACCTGTCTCTACGCTTTGCGGCCGCTGGCATTGCGCGCGCAGCGGTGGCCAGACTGGCCCGCCAGGATCGGCCTGCTCGGGCCAGTGCGCCAGCAAGGCCGTGCCCAGTTGACGTGCGCCGGCGGGCTGGCCCAGGGCCTGCAGGCAATGCACCAGCAGCACCCAGCCAGCCACCGGCAGACCACCAGGCGCTTCTGCAGCGTCTGCGGCATCTGCGGCATCTGCCGTGTCTGCAGCGTCTGCAGCGTCTGCGGCATCTGCAGCGTCTGCAACGTCTGCAACGTCTGCCGCGCCGGCTGCCTGCAGCAGTGCATCGCGGGCCTGGATCATGCATTCGACCCGCCAGGCTGGCGCCATCCCGCGCTCGCTGTGGGCCGCAGACACGGCGGCGTAGGCCAGGGCGTGGCGTGCGGCGGGGTCCCTGGCCTGGGCAGCCAGGGCTTCGGGGCTTGCGAGGCTTTTTTGTCGTTGCACATGCTCGGCGGCCAGGGCCAGCGCCTGAGCCGTCACCAGCAAGCCGCGTTCTGCGAACTCCAATTGCGATGGGCGGCGCACAGCGATCAAGAATCGTGGCGCATCTGGCGTGCTGCTGCTGCCGGCCCGCAGCTCAAAAGGCAGCAGCAACTGCAGCTGCTCGCTGAAGCGGAAGATGCCGTAGCCCAGGCCACTCAACGCATCCAGTACCGCCGGATCGTGACTGGCGTTGCGCTGACTTTCCAGCACCACCGTTGGCGACTGTTCGGCAAAGAAGCGTTTCGCGCCGGCCAGCACCTGCAGGCATTGGTCAGACACACTGAGCTTGACCAATGCGATGTCGTGGCCGATCCCCAACAGTTGGAGAAGACTGTCCAGCCGGTCCATGCGGACTGTCTCGCGCCAGGCCGCGCTGCCATCCTGGCCGGTGGACAGCACAGCCGGGACGGCTGCGGCTGCCAGCGCCTCGCCCGCAGCTCCCGGCGCAGTTTGGCCAGCAGTTTGGCCAGCAGCCTGAGCAGCAACCTGAGCAGCAACCACCGGGCCTGGCCAAAGCGCCAGATGCGCCACCTTGGGGCGCTCCGCCAGGGCCCAGGGCACGACTTGAACTTGCTGCTGAAGGCCGTTGTCAGCGATCGAGCGCAGCAACGCAGCGCGTGGCGCCTGGCGCGGCTCGAAGGCCCAGACCCGGCCCGCGCTGCGCTTCTGGGTGCGTTCACGCGTCGCAGGTCCGGACGCGTCTGACGCGCCACCGCGGTCGTGGCTGTGGTCTGCACCCATACCGCTGGCCAGGGCCATGGCCAGCGCAAACAGTCCGTTGCCTGCACCCAGGTCCAGCGCATGCTGCCCCGGCTGCAGCAAGTGACGCAGCAAGCCCAGTTCCGGCACGCCTTGGCCTTCGTCAGCCAGCAATGCGCCGGTCGGCGTGTGCCGCAGCGAAGGCGGCATCGCCAGCGAGATGCCCAGCTGCGTCTGTACGCGCCACCACCTCTGCTCTTCAGGCAGGCTTGGCTGGCCCGCCAGCGCGTTTGGGCGATGCTCCAGGGCGACCGGTCGTTGCAACGCAGTGGCTGCATCCTGCAGTGTGGAGGTGTTCATGGGCCAGCTCCAGCTCCAGCGCCTGGGGTGTGGCGGTTGGTCGGCGGTGAAGCGGCGATCAAGTGTTCCGGCGCCAGACCGGCACGCCAGCGGCCCACCATGCGCTCAAACAATTGCTGCAATGCCAGCGTGTGCTGAGCGCAGTCAAAGAGGGGCAGATGCATGCGGTGCTCTTGCAGGTGCCGCCTGTAGGGCTGCAGCAAGGCGGGCTCAAGGGCCATCGCGCGCAAAGCCAGGCCGTAGTCATCGGCGTTGTCAAAGGCCAGCTCCGCCAGCCCGGCAGCCTGCAGCACGCTGGCAGCCACACGCGAAGCGTAGGTCTGACCGTACAGCGTGACCACCGGCAAACCCGCCCACAGCGCGTCGCTGGCGGTGGTGTGGGCGTTGTACGGCCAGGTGTCCACAAACACATCGGCCAGGGCCAGGCGCGAAAAATGTTGCTCGTAGGGCACCTTGTCGGCAAACACCACGCGGTTGCTCGCCACGCCGCGGGCCTGCACTTCCTGCAACAGATTGCCCTGCATCTGGCTGTTGGTCTGCTTCAGCCACAGCACCGCCGATGGCGACTCGCGCATCACATCGCACCACCGGTCCAATGCTTGCGGGCCGATCTTGTAGGTGTGGTTGAAAGCGCACATCACAAAGGCCGAATCAGGCAGGCCCGCCTGGCTGCGTGACATCGGCTGCGGCAGCGGCCGCCAGCGGCCATTGGGTTGCAGGCACATTGGCAGTTGCGCCAGTTTTTCGCTGTAGTGCGCTGCGTGGGCCAATGGCGTCACAAAGGGGTCGCCCACGACGTAGTCGATGAAGCTGGCGCCCGTGCTGCCCGGGTAGCCCAGGTAGGCCGCTTGCACCGGTGCCGGCCGGTAGGCCAGGATACCCATGCGCTGACCACGCGTGTGGCCGCACAGGTCGATCAGCAACTCGACACCGTCAGCGCGGATGCGTTCAGCCGCTTGCGCATCGCTGAGGCCGCGGAGGTCCACAAAGTGATCGCCAGAAGCTTGCACACGATGCCGCAAGAGGCTGCCGTCGTCGGGGCCCGATGAGTACAGAAAAATCTCGAAGCGCAGACGATCCATCTCTTCTAACGACTGCACCAGCAATTGCGAAACCGGGTGCTCCCTGAAGTCAAAGGACAACCAGCCGACGCGCATGCGCGCAGGCTGGATCTGCACATGCGGGGCCTGGAGACGCGGCAGACGCGACAGACGCGGCAGACGCTGCAACGGGCTCACCTCGACCTGGCTGACCGCAGCTTCACCACGCGCTGCCAGCAATTGCAGTTCTGCGGGCAAAGGCAAAGAAAGCAGGCCGAAGACGGCTGCCTGCCTGGGCGCTGCCTGGCCCTCGCTGCTTTGAAGTGCCTGCTGCAGTGCTTGCTCGATGTGGTTGATGTCGGCTTGCCAACCCGACCAATCGACCAGGTGGCGCTTCTCGAAAGACAGGTGCGACAGCGCTTCCAGATTGCCCGGCTCGAGCGCAAGCACCGTCTTCATGCACTCTACCGCCTCGCGCTTGAGACCCATGTTGCGCAGGGCTTCGGCCAACAATGCATGGGCCCGCGTCAGATGCGGTTGCAGACTCAGCGCCCTGAGCAGCACCGGCACGGCGTCCTGGGGGCGCTGCAGGGCTCTGAGCATGCAGGCATGTTGCAGCATGGCGCTGGTGTCTGTGCTGCCGGCGGCCTCCAAACCCGCCAGACAATCGGCGGCTTCTGCATAGCGATGCAGGCGAGCCAGAGATTCACCCAGCAAGTGGGTGGCCACAGGATCGCCTGGCGACAGGCGCAGGCTGTGCGTGGCGGCCTGCGCGGCGGCCTCGAAGTTGGCCACATGCCGGTAGGCGTTGCCCAAATTGCTCCAGTACAGCGCGTCTCGCGGCACCGCCGCGACCGACTTCTCGAAGGCCTGGACGGCTTGCTGCCATTGGCCGCGCCTGCCGAGCAGGCAACCGCGCTGCCAATGGCGCCTGGCTGCTGCCAGCTTGACCTGGGACGCCGGCTTCGGGGGCGCTGCATTCACGTGGGGCCATTGGAACGTACCCGCATGAGCAGGCGGCGGGGTAGGTGAAAGCAAGAGAGAAGAGTGACGCACGATCGATCCTGGTTGCCATGTCAGCTGAGTACGAGATTCGCACCCCATGATCCGGCCGGGAACGTAAAGCCAAAGCACGGAAATCAGGCCGGCTTGCCGTGCTGTTTCACGCCTCAAGCACAAAAAGCCTGGAAAAACCCTCAAGCTTGTCCAAGCGACGACGAAAACGGCTTCAACGCACTCATCACGGTGGGTGCGGGACCCGGACCCAATGCGGACGAGCGGCCACTGTGACCCCACAGCGAACCCCCGGCCGCAGCCGGCCCGGGCAAGTTCTGCCAAGCGCTTCAACTTCAAAAGGCGTGAAGCAGAGTTGCAGACAGGCACCGTGCGTTTGGCCGTTGCGAACAACGGCGTCTGTCAGGCATACGCCTGTGGCCCTCAATCGACTGGAGAAATTTCCATGCCCCAAACCATCAATACCAACCTGGTATCCCTCAACGCCCAGCGCAACCTGACCACCAGCCAGTCGGCGCTGGCTACTTCGATGCAGCGCCTGTCTTCAGGCCTGCGTGTCAACAGCGCCAAGGACGACGCCGCCGGCCTGGCCATTGCAGAGCGTATGAACGCCCAAGTGCGTGGCATGAACGTGGCGATGCGCAACGCCAACGACGCCATCTCGCTGGCCCAGACCGGCGAAGGCGCCTTGGGCAAGGTCGGCGACATGTTCCAACGCATGCGTGAGTTGGCGGTGCAATCGGCCAACGGCACCAACACGATTGCCGACCGCGCCAGCTTGAACAACGAGTTTGTACAGCTGGCCCAGGAGACCACCCGAACTCTGGGCGGTACGCAGTTCAACGGCGTCAACATCCTGGCGACGACGGATGCCTCGACTTTCCAGGTCGGCGCGAACGCCAATACGGCGATCGACCAGCTGACGGTCAGCGCCTTTGACTGGACTACCAATACCAGCATCAACCCCGTGTTGGGTTCGGCAATCCTGACCGGCACCGACGTGCCTGCGATGCAGATCACCGACGCTGCAACGGCGAGCATCTCACTGGCGGCCATCGACACCGCGATCAACGCCGTCAACAGCCAGCGCGCCACCTTCGGTGCGGTGCAGAACCGCTTTGAAAACGTCGTCTCCAACCTCTTGGTTTCGGCAGAAAACCAGACCGCAGCGCGCAGCCGGATCATGGACGCCGACTACGCGACTGAGACCGCTTCACTGTCACGCGCCAGCATCCTGCAGCAGGCCGGCAACGCGATGGTGGCGCAGGCCAATCAGTTGCCGCAGCAAGTGTTGGCGCTGCTGCGCTGATGCGTTGATGCGCTGCAACAACGCTGGCTGCATGCTGCAGCCCGGCGTTGCGCCAAGCTGATCAACGCTGGCACCGCAGCGCCGCAGCGCCGCTACCGGCGTTGGAAACTGGCATTTCAAAGGGCCCACCTCACCGGTGGGCCTTTTCTGTTTTTGGCCTGTCGGCACAGAGATGGCGGGTCCAGCTGGCGCTTTTCGCGCAAAGGGCGGCACAGACAATCCGTAGTCTCCTGACCAAGCGCTTCGCTGCCTTGGCGGTCCGAAACGCGATCTGCAAGCGATCCCACTTTGACCGCTGAACTGACCGCCGCCAACCAGGAGTCCCGTCGTGCCACAAACGATCAACACCAACCTCGTATCGCTGAATGCCCAGCGCAACCTGACGACCAGCCAGTCCGCGCTGGCCACATCGATGCAGCGGCTGTCGTCCGGCCTGCGCGTGAACAGCGCCAAGGACGACGCCGCCGGTCTGGCGATTGCCGAGCGCATGTACACCCAGGTGCGCGGCATGAACGTGGCAATGCGCAACGCCAACGACGGCATCTCGCTGGCGCAGGTGGGCGAAGGCGCATTGGGCAAGACCAGCGACCTGTTCCAGCGCATGCGTGAGTTGGCGGTGCAGTCGGCCAACGGAACCAATACCGACGCCGACCGCATCAGCCTGAATCAGGAATACGTGCAGCTCAGCCAGGAAGTGACACGCACGCTGCAAGGTACCAGCTTCAACGGCGTCGCCATACTGGCCACCACCGATGTAGCAACCTTCCAGATCGGCTCCAACAGCACCACGGACCTGGACCAGTTGGTGGTCAACGCATTCGACTGGACCAGCAATTCGGCCATCACCAACATTCTGGGCCCGGCAGTGCTCACGGGCACCGATGTGCCAACGATGCAGATCACCGACGTGCCGAACGCGCAAACCTCTCTGGCCGCCATCGACGGGGCCATCGACGCCATCAACTCACAACGCGCTGCCTTTGGCGCGGTGCAAAACCGCTTCGAGAACATCGTCTCCAACCTGATGGTGGCCTCGGAGAACCAAAGCGCTGCGCGCAGCCGCATCATGGACGCAGACTACGCGGCTGAAACTGCCAACCTGTCGCGCGCCAGCATCCTGCAGCAGGCCGGCAACGCGATGGTGGCGCAGGCCAACCAGTTGCCGCAGCAGGTGCTGTCGCTGCTGCAGCGCTGATTCAGGTCTGAGAGGCTGAGCGCAGGCCAAGCCCGTTTGCAGAGCCGCCGGCCCAGCATTCACAAGTTGTTGCCAAAGGTGGTGCTGCAGCGGGCTAAAGCCAGCGCCATCGGCGCCGATATGCCTACCAGCAAGTGGCCTTTGGTGCGGGTCCGCCCCTTGCGCTGGTGGCCATGTGTGCGCCAGAACTGGATGACCTGCTAGGGAGCAACCCATGGGACCCATCACCTCACTTGGCATCGGCAGCGGCGCTGACCTCAGCGGCCTGGTCAATCAGCTGGTGGCGGTCGAGCGCCAGCCGCTGAACCAGATGCGATCGGCGGCTGCGGGCCTGCAGACACAGGTCTCTTCGTACGGACGCCTGAGCAGCCAACTGAGCGCACTGCAAACAGCCGCCAACAAGCTCAACAACGTCAGCTTGTGGACACAGTCCAAGGCCACGTCCGGCGACGAAAGTGTTGTCAGCGTGACCGGCGGCTCGGGTGCAGCAGCCGGCAACTACTCGGTCACGGTCAACAAGCTGGCCAGCAACCAGACGGTGGTTTCAGGCACATCGCTGCCCAGCGCCTCGACCCAGGTCGGCAGTGGCCGACTGAGCATCGAGATCGGCCAGTGGCAACAGCAACCGATGAACTTCGTGCCCCAAGTCGGCCGCGCCAGCGTGGAGGTTGAAGCGACGGCAGACGACACGCTCGCCACCTTGCGCGACAAGATCAATGCCCAGGGTGCTGGCGTGACGGCCTCGTTGGTGACCGACAGCACCGGCGTGAGGCTGTCCTTGCGCTCGACCGACAGTGGTGCAGAAAACGGCTTTCGCATTCAAGCCAGCGACGACGACGGCCAGCCCACCGACAACGCAGGCTTGTCGCGCTTTGCCTTTGATCCGCAAAGCGGCACCACGGCCATGGAGTCGCGCCGGGAAGGCAGCAACGCCATCGCTTACGTCAACGGCATTCGGGTCGAGTCGGCCAGCAACGAGATCACGGGGGCAGTCGAAGGCCTGAGCTTCAGACTGCGCAAGGAAGGCAGCAGTGCGGAGGTCAGCGTCAGCAGCGACCGCGAAGCCGTCACCGCCGCCATCAAAGGCTTTGCCGACAGCTACAACGAGCTGGCGCGCAACATCGCCGACCAGACCCGCTTTGACCCCACCAGCCGCCAGGGCGGCCCCTTGCAGGGCGACAGCGCCGTGGGCAGCCTGCAGCGCCAGTTGCGCAGCTTGATCAACGGCAGCTCGGGCGCCTCCAGCACATTCAGCCGTTTGTCCGAGATCGGGCTGGAGGTGCAACGCGACGGCAGCCTGGCGCTCAATGACACCAAGCTGGCTGCGGCAACCAACAACATGAGCGAGCTGCGCAAGGCCTTCGCCAACAGCGACAGCAACGACCCCAGCAACAATGGCTTTGCGCGCCGCTACGCCGACATGGCCAGCAAGGTGCTGGGTGTGGACGGCACACTGACCACACGCACCGAAAGCCTGCAAAAGATGCTGGCCAAGAACAGCGACGACCAGGTACGGCTGAGTGACCGCGTCGACCGCTTCCAGCAACGTCTGGTGGCGCAATACACGGCCTTGGATGCCAACCTGGCCAGGCTCAACGCCCTGTCCAGCTCGCTGACCCAGCAGCTGGACCGCTTGAGCGGCTTCAACAACAAGAACTGACGCCAGACCAGCCGCTGTACGGCTGAGAGGCTGGGCAGTTCCAGCCAGGACCTGCCTGAGCCACAGCCACAGCCACTGCCACCGCCACAGCCGCCATTCCCGCCCTTCAACGAGCGGGATCATGGCGGCTGTCTTGCGTGGTGGCCAGGCTTTGAACAAGCGCAGCTGCGGCTGCCAACTATGGCCTTTTGCAGACCCGCTCAGCCGGCTCAAGTGACCACAGGGCGCGCCGATATCCACTGCATCACTGCAGCACAGCCAAGGCCCAGATGTTTGCTTCCCCTTTTGCTCCCCGCGCGCGCCACCCAGCAGGGACGATGTACCAGCAGGTCAGTGTCGAAACCCGGCTGACCGACGCCAGCCCGCATCAACTGGTGGCGATGCTGTTCGACGGCTACATGGAAGCCGTCGCCCAGGCCCGCGGCGCGATGCGCGATCGCCAGCATGGCGCCAAAGGCGTGGCCATCGGCCGCGCTGTACGCATCGTCGAAGAAGGCTTGCGCGCCGGTCTTGATCTGAACGCCGGCGGCGCCCTGGCGCGGGACCTCAACGATCTCTACAACTACCTGTCGATGCGCCTGACGCTGGCCAACCTGCACAACGACGAAGCCGCGCTGGACGAGTGCCAGCGGCTGATGGAGCCGCTGCGCCAAGCCTGGGCCTCGATCGCTGCCACCACCCTGGCGACCCGCTGAAGAAGTCCCATGCCCCACGTCCCCCCACACTCCACAGAGACATCCTTGATGGACCCGCAACTGCTCAGCTACTACGAAGCGATTGAACAAGCCAGCGCCGACATGCTGAATGCGGCCAGGGCCGGCGATTGGGATGAAGTCGTCAAACTCGAAGGTGCCTGCGTGCTGCTGATCAGCCAGCTCAAGCATGCAGCGCAGACGCAGACGCAGGCGCAGGCGCAAGCACCCAGGGGCCCGTTGGTTGAGCCTGCGGTGCTGGACGCTGCGCGCACCAAGTCGCGCATCATGCAGCGCATCCTGGTCAACGACGCCGAGATCAGGCACCTGGCCGAGCCCTGGCTGCAGGATCTGGACGACACCCTGGCCGGTCGGCGCAAGACGCTGCACTGAAGCCCGCCCCTCTGGCTGACCCTGAGCAATCGACGCCGATGCCTTCCACCCCACCACAGCGCAAGCCTGCGCCTGCCCGAGCCGAGCCAGGTGCCGCAGGCTGGGCAGCCTTCATGGTCGATCAGCATGATGAGCGCCTGGGACTGCTGCGCACCTTGCGCGACAGCAGCGCCGTGCTCAGCCTGACAGCGCCTGCAGGTGTGACGCTGAACACCTCGCTGTGGGCGATCGACACCGATGCCGATCGACTGCACTTCAACGTCGACGCCGAGTCAGCTGCCCTGCAGTCACTGCTGGAGAGTGACGAAGCCGTTGCGGTGGCCTACCTGGACAGCGTCAAACTGCAGTTCGATCTGGAGCAACTGGTCCTGGTGCGCGGCGCCCGGGCCAGTGCGCTGCAATGCAGGCTGCCGCAGCAGATGTACCGCTTCCAGCGCCGCGGCAGCTATCGCATCCCGGCGCCGCAAAGCCTGGCGCCACAGGCAAGGCTGCGCCACCCGGCGATGCCGGACATGCAACTGACATTGCGCGTGCTGGATGTTTCCGCAGGCGGCTGCTCGTTGTGGCTGCCCCTTGATCTGCCGGCGTTGCAGGCCGGCACCGAACTGTCGCGTGTGGCGGTGCAGCTGGACAGCGGCACAGCCTTCAGCGCGGCAGTGACCGTGCAGTACATCAGTGCCTTGAGCCATGCCGATGGTTCGGTGCAAGGGCTCAGGCTGGGTTGCGCCTGGGAGCCCAGCACTGCCGGTGGCAAACGCCAGTTGCAGGCCTGGCTGGACCTGGTGCAGCGCCGCCAACGCCTGCTGTCGCTGGGCTGACAGACATGCAAGAACTGTTGCGCCCATCCAGCCCACCCCGCTTGCCCGGCGCACACAGCTTTGCGCGCGCCAGGCCCTGGCAGGGTCTTCTGCAGCGCCAATGTGGCTTCACTTTGCTGGAGTGCCTGGTGGCCGCCGGGCTGGCAGCGCTGTTGGCGGCGATGGCCTGGCCGGCGCTGCGCAGCAAGGCGCCGCAAGCTGCCCGGCTGGATGCCGTGCAAGCATTGATGGCAGTGCAGGCAGCACAGGAGAACTACCGCGCCGCCCACGGCGGATACGCCGCCAGCCTGAGCGCGTTGAACGCACCGGGTCTGCGCGCGCAGGCAGCCAGACCCGTCTTGGGCGCTGAAGCAACTGTGCTCAGTGCACAGGGCCACTATCGGCTTGAGCTGCAGCAAAGCCAGGCCGACCACTACACCGCATTCGCCGTCGCGGTAGCACCCGCTGCGCAACGCCATGACACCGCATGCAGCACCTTGAGCTTGCAGGTACGGCAGGGCTTTGGCACCGAGGGCCCGCATGCGCGGTGCTGGCATCGATGAGGGCCATGCGCCGTCAGGACAGCGCCGGGTTGACACTGCTCGAAGTCCTCATTGCCGTCAGCGTCCTGGCCATCCTGAGTGCCCTGACCCTGCCGGCCATGGGGCAGCGCGCTGACCGACAGCGGCTCGTCACAGTGGCCGAGACGCTGGCGGCCGATCTCAACGAAGCGCGTTTCGAAGCCAGCAAACATGCAGGCGGCATCGGCTTGAGCGCGCAAGCAGGGCCGCAATGGTGCTGGAGCCTGGCAGTGGGGCAGGCGCCAGCAGCCGCCTGTGCCTGCAGCCCGGATCAGGGCTGCGGCCTGAAGCAGGTCAAGGCCACATCACACCCCGGCATCGTGATGCAGACCGGCCAGGCGGTGCAAATGACGCCTGACGGCAGCGCCAGCATCACCACGCAAAACTCCACCCACACCACCATCCACACCACCCCCCACACCACCACTGTCGCGCTTTTCGAATCGCGCCGGGGCGAGCAACTGCGCGTGGACCTGCTGGCCGTGGGCCGCTCGCGCATCTGCGCCCCGCACACCGTGCAGGCTCATCCGCTGTCGAGGTATCCCAGATGCTGAAGGTGATGCGATCCGGCTGGCGGCTCAGTGTCTGGCTGCCTGCACTGCTGCTCTTCGCGGCTGCACTGGGCGCGGTGGCCGGTGCGATCGAGCACTTGACGGACAAGCAGCTTAGAGCGGACGCCTTCCATACCGCAACGCTGTGGTCGCGCCACGTCGTCACCCATGTGCCCGATCTCGACCTGGCGTTCAGCGGCGACATTCCCTCGCCACAAGCCCAGGAGCGGCTGCTGGCCCTGCAGGACATGGCGGACCTGGCGCAGTTCAAGTTGCTGGACAGTGACGGTCGCTTGCTGATCAACTCCTTGTCCATCGGCTCCGCGCCCAGAGAAGTCGAGCACGATGCAGGCACCACCGCCCGCGCACTGGCCAGCGCAGCGGCTGGCGCCATCACGCTGAACCTGCAGCGCGGTGACGGCGTCATCCAGCCGCTGATTTACACCCAGGCCTATGTGCCGGTCAGACTCGGGCCCACCTTGCTGGGCATTGCCGAGCTGACCATCGACCAGGCCGAAGTCGCCAAAGCCACGCGGCAGTCGATGCAGCGCGTGGGCTTGCTGGCCAGCTTGGCGCTGGGCTGCACGGTGGCCCTGGGCTCGTGGCTGACATCCAGGCGGCTGCGCCAGCAGCGCCACGCCGCTGAGCGGGCCGACTACCTGGTGGAGCACGACTTGTTGACTGGCGCCCTGAACCGCGGCCAGTTCAGCACCGAGCTGCAGAAAGCCTGCCACAGCCACAGCCACAGCCACAGCAAGCCGGAGAAGGGTGCAACCGAAGGTGGCCTGGCCGTGCTGTGCATCGACCTGGATCACTTCAACCAGATCAACGAGCGCTACGGGTTGGGGGTCGGCGACGAGGTGCTGCGCTGCATGGCACTGCAGTTGCGCGGCGTACTGCGCGGTCAGGATCTGCTGGCACGCTTGAGCGGCGACCGCTTCGTGGTCTTGCAGCGCAACGCTGACAACAGACAAGATGTCGCGGCGCTGGCCCAACGTGTGCTGGATGCTGTTGCCCAACCCCAGGTGTTGCCGGGATCGACCCAGGGCGGCTCGCCGTCTACAGGCCAGACCCTGTCACTCACTGCCAGTGTTGGGGCGGCGCTGCTGGGCAGTGGCGGCGACCGCGCCGACACGCTGCTGCACAACGCAGAAGTGGCGCTCAGCGACGCCAAATCTGCCGGCCGGGCCAACTGGCGCCTGTACGACGCAGAACTGAATCGGGTGCAACAGGAGCGGAGCAGCCTGACGCAGGACCTGCGCGAAGCGCTGACGCATGGCGGCTTGCAATTGCACTATCAGGCCCTGTTTGACGCCCGAAGCAGCGAGCTCTGTGGCTACGAGGCCTTGGCCCGCTGGCCCCACCCGCTGCGAGGTTTTGTTCCGCCAGGCGAGTTCATTCCCTTGGCAGAAGAGTCGGGCCTGATTGCAGCGCTCGGTCGCTGGGTGTTGACAGAAGCCTGCACCGAAGCAGCCCGGTGGCCCGATCCTTTGACCGTTGCTGTCAACCTCTCGGCCAATCAGTTCAGAGCCGGGCCCATGTTGGTCGCGGAAGTGGCTCAGGTGCTGCAGCAGTCCGGTCTGCCATCCCATCGCCTGGAGCTGGAAATCACCGAGTCACTGCTGATGCACGACACCCAGGAGGTGCTGGAGACCCTGCGTGGTCTGCAGGCCTTGGGCACCCGCATCGCGATGGACGACTTCGGGACTGGCTTTTCAAGCCTGTCGTATCTGTGGCGCTTCCCGTTCAACAAGCTCAAGATCGACCGTGCCTTTACCCAGGGTCTGGGGCAGGACGAAAAAGTCGACACCATCGTGCGCTCGATCGTGGCACTGGCCCATCTGCTGAAGATGCGCGTCAATGCCGAGGGAGTCGAGACCGAGGCCCAGCGCCAACAGCTGCAGGCTCTGGCCTGCGACGAATTGCAGGGCTTTCTTCTGGCCAGGCCCCAGCCGGCCTCAAAACTGCACCATCTGAGCGCCGTCGAAAGCAGCAACCGGAATGAAGAACGCGCGCTGGCATAGCGGCAGGCTGGGCCGCTTCTTGCAATCAGAATATCGGTGTCCATCACCCGCGCGCGATCCCGATGCCAAGCACCGCTTTGAAGCCTGTCGAGACCCCAAAGAGCACCAAAACGAAGCCCCACGGCAAATTGCAGGCGGCTGAGCGCGACGCTGCGCTGAAGAACAAGCCGCTCGTCGAGGACATCCGCTTGCTGGGGCGCATGCTGGGCGAAGTGATCCTCGAGCAAGAAGGCAAAGCGGCCTTCGAATTGGTCGAGCGGGTGCGCCAGCTCTCGGTGGCCTACCGCCTCAAAGCCGACACCAGCGCCGGCCGTGTGCTGGACCGCTTGCTGAACAACCTGTCCACCGACCAGACCGTCAGTGTGATCCGCGCTTTCAGCTACTTCAGCCACCTGGCCAACATCGCTGAAGACCGCCACCATGTGCGCCGCCGCGCGGTGCATGACAAGGCCGGTCGGCTGCAGGAAGGCTCGCTGGCCCTGGCGCTGGAGCGCTTGCAGCGTGCCGACCATCGGGCGCATGAGATCGCGCAAGTGCTGGCCAAGGCCTATGTCTCGCCCGTCTTGACGGCACACCCCACCGAAGTGCAACGCAAGAGCATCCTGGACGCCGAGCGCGCGGTGGCCGAATTGCTGAGCCAGCGCGATGAGCTGGGCGATGTTGAAGCACTGGCGCACAACGAAGAGATGATGCGCGCCCGCATCACGCAGCTGTGGCAAACACGCATGCTGCGCACGGCCAAGCTGACGGTGACCGACGAGGTCAACAATGCGCTCAGCTACTACCCCAAGACCTTCCTGCGCGAAATCCCGCGCCTGTACCGCAAGCTGGAGCGGGCACTGCCTGGGCACGATATCGCGCCCTTCCTGCGCATGGGCCACTGGATCGGCGGCGACCGCGACGGCAACCCCAACGTCGGCGCGCCCACGCTGCGCATGGCCATGTCGCGCCAGGCCGAGGTGGCGTTGCGCTTTTACTTGACGGAAGTGCACGAGCTGGGCAGCGAGCTGTCGATGTCCGGCACCTTGGCCCCGGTGTCAGACAGCCTGCTGCAATTGGCCGAGCGCTCGAGCGACGACAACCCCCACCGCAGCGATGAGCCCTACAGGCGCGCTCTCATCGGCATCTATGCCCGGCTGGCTGCAGCGCTGAAACATCTGACCGGCACAGAAGCCCTGCGCCACGCCATCGCGCCCAAAGACCCCTACCCCCATGCCGGCGAGTTTTTGGCCGATCTGAGGACCATCGAAAGCTCTTTGGTCTCGCACCATGCCGGCGCCATGGTCGGACCACGGCTGGGGCCACTGATCCGGGCGGTACAGGTCTTCGGCTTCCACCTCGCCACACTGGACATCCGCCAAAGCTCGGACCAGCATGAGGCGGTGGTGGCGGAGTTGCTGCGCACCGCCCGCATCACGGCCGACTACGGCGCGCTGGACGAAGCCCACAAACGCAGTTGCCTGCTGGAGATGCTCAACGACGCCAGGCCACTGCGCGTACACGGCGCCGACTACTCGGTGCTGGCGCAAAAAGAGCTTGCGGTGTTTGACGAAGCACGACAGGCTTTGGCAGCCTACGGGCGTGAAGCCATCCGCCACTGCATCATCAGCCACACCGAAGAGGTCAGCGACCTGCTGGAAGTGCTGTTGCTGCAAAAGGAAACCGGACTCTTGACCGGCACGCTGGCGCATCGCGCGCGAGCCTCGTTGATCACGGTGCCGCTGTTTGAAACCATCGCCGACCTGCGCCGCAGCGAACCCATCATGCGCGAGTTCTATGCCTTGCCCGGCGTGCTGCCACTGGTGCTGGCCAGCGGTGCCGAGCAAGACGTGATGCTGGGCTACAGCGACAGCAACAAGGACGGCGGCTTTTTCACCAGCAACTGGGAGCTCTACAGGGCAGAAACCGCACTGGTCAGCCTGTTCGAGACGCTCAGCGCCGGCCAGTCGCAGGGCTTGACGCTGCGCTTGTTCCACGGCCGTGGCGGCACCGTGGGGCGCGGCGGCGGCCCCAGCTATCAGGCCATCCTGGCGCAGCCGCCAGGCACCGTCAACGGGCAAATCCGACTCACCGAACAAGGCGAGGTGATTGCCAGCAAGTACGCCAACCCCGACATCGGCAGGCGCAATCTCGAAACCCTGGTGGCAGCCACCTTGGAGGCCACGATGCTGCATCCGACAAAGGTCGCGCCCCAGGCGTTTCTGGAAGCTGCAGCGCAGATCAGCGAAAGCAGCTTCAAGTCCTACCGCAAGCTGGTCTACGAGACACCGGGTTTCACCGACTACTTTTTCTCTGCCACGCCGATCCGCGAAATTGCCGAGTTGAACATCGGCTCCAGGCCAGCATCGCGCAAAGACAGCCGTGCCATCGAAGACCTGCGAGCCATCCCCTGGGGCTTCTCTTGGGGCCAGTGCCGCATGGCGCTGCCGGGGTGGTGCGGCTTTGGCAGCGCCATCCAGGCCTTCATCGCCCATGGCGAGCGCGACAAGCAGATCGCCTTGCTGCAGCGCATGCACAAGCAGTGGCCGTTCTTTCAAACCCTGCTGTCCAACCTGGACATGGTGCTGGCCAAAAGCGACTTGCGCATTGCAGCGCGCTACGTCGATCTGGTCGAAGACAAAGCAGCGGCCAAGCGCATCTTCAGTGCACTGAAACTCGAGTGGCAGCGCACCCACGATGCCTTGACGCTGATCACCGGGCAGCAGGAACGCTTGCAAACCAACGCCGCGCTGGCACGCAGCATCGCCCACCGCTTCCCGTATCTGGACCCACTGAACCACCTGCAGGTGGAGTTGCTGCGCCGCTACCGCAACCGCCAGGAAGGCCAAAGCGACATCGACCGCCTGCAGCGCGGCATTCACTTGTCGATCAACGGCATTGCTGCGGGTTTGCGCAACACCGGTTGAGGGCTTTGCACCGCGCAGCCTTGGAGTTCGGGGTTCCGGGATCAGGGTTCAGGGATCTGTGCCGGCCTGCGACTCCAGCAAGGCCGTGCGCAACGCTGCAACCTGGCGGCGTGACACGGCCAGCCATTCGTCCACGGGGGCCACTTGCACGGCCCAGCCTTCGCCCGCTTCTTGTTCGCCCGGCAACTCACGTTTTTGCAGTGCGCGCACTGCATGGCGCGCCACCAAGGCGTTGCGGTGCACACGCAGGAAAGGCGGGCCCCCCAGCGCCGCCAGCCGAGCTTGCAGCTCGGTCAGGGAGTCGTCCAGCAAATGGCTCTGGCTGGCGGTGCGCAACAGCACGTATTTCTGCTCGGCCTTCAAGTACAAGACCTCGGGCAGCGGCAGCCGCAACACGCGGCCACGCTCCTGAATCACCAGCGCCGGGGACTCCAGGGCCGCTGCCGCCGTGGTGGCAGCTCCGGCGGCTGCAGCGCCAGGCGACTCGCCACGCCGCATCTGCACGCGCTGCATGGCAGCGCGCAGGCGGTCGCGCCGCACGGGCTTGGTCAGATAGTCCACCGCATCCAGCTCGAAGGCGGTCAGCGCGTGCTCGCCGTGGGCGCTGACGAAGACCACTGCCGGCGGCTGCGGCAGGCTGCGCAATTCCTGGGCCAGCCGCAGCCCGGCGTTGAGGCCCTTGCCCGGCATCCGGATATCCAGCAGCAGCAAATCGAAGCCTGGGTCACCGGCTGCCTGCAGTTGGTTCAAGGCATCGATGGCGTCGGTGGCCTCCGCCAGTGCTTGCAGCTCGATCTCGCCCAAGCCAGCCAGTTCTTCCACCAGCGCGCGCAGCCGCAGCCTGGCCAAGGCCTCGTCGTCAACGATCAGCACCCGCATCGCTCAATCCACCGGCAGCAACACGCGGGCATGAAAGCGATCGCCTTGCGGTGTGCTCTCACGCCACACATCACATTGGCCAGCCACGTCGTGCAGCAGCCGCAAACGTTCTCTGACGTTGTGCAGCGCCATACCGTGCCCGGGGCTGGCAGGGTCTTCGCCGACGCTGTTGCTCACCGTCAGCACCACCTGGGCGCGCTGCACCGAGGCGCTGATGCTCAGATCACCGCCCTGCGCTGCCGGCTCCACCCCATGACGCACGGCGTTCTCGACCAAGGGTTGCAGCAGCAGCGGCGGCACGCGTGCGCGACCCACGCGGGGGTCGGCGCTGTCGATGTGCCAACTCACACGCAGCCGGTCGCCAAAACGGATCTGCTCGATCTCCAGGTAGCGCCTGGCCAGCTCGATTTCTTCGTCCAGGCTGACCCAGGCGCCGACATCGGCCAGCGCCACCCTGAAGAGTTCTGCCAGGTCTTCCAGCACGGCCTCGGCCCGGGCGGGGTCCACGCGCACCAGGGCGATGGCCGTGTTCAAGGCGTTGAACAAAAAGTGTGGGCGAATGCGCGACTGCAGCTCGGCCAATCTGGCGCTGGCGTTGGCCGGGTGCCAGATACGCGAGCGCAAGTCCAGCCAGGCCCATAGCAGCGCAGCCAGCCCCAAGCCGGCCAAAGCGCTGCCGGCGGCAGCAAACGGTGCGCCGGCTTGCGCACTCGGCAACTCCATCCAGGCCAGCGGCCACCAAGCCAGCACAGCACACAGCGCCCCGCAAGCCAGGACCCAGGCTGCGCGCCAGGCCGAGCTGCAAGCGCCCAGGGGCTTGCGCAGCGCGCAAACCACCACCAGCCACAGCAGCGTGGCCATCAAGCCTCCCACACTCAAGGTCGCCTGGCGCGCCACCCAGGCCGCCGTGGTGTGTGCTCCGGCCAGCGCCACCACGGCCAGCACCCCTTGCACCAGCAGTACCGCCCGCAACGCCAATGCCGGGTGGCAGACATCAAAAGCCGCAGCAGCCTGCGACTGCAGCCGCACTCTTTCTTCAGCCAGCGGGTCGAAGCGGGTGTGCGCAAAACTCGACGCGCGCAACTCACCGGGCCGCTCCGAGGCAGACCACGGGCTGCTGGACCGCGTCAGGTCTGACGCAGTTGCATCGTCCACCGCAGGAACTGCGGCAGGCGGGGGGGGAAGCTTGGCCATGCTGGGTCGGATAATACGGATCCGTCCCGCAAGCAGCGCCCCGGCGCCCTGATGCCCCATGTCGTCCCCTCCCGCCCGACCTGCCAGCCCGGCCGATCCAGCCCATCCAGCCCCTGCAGCCGCTGAAGCCGCTGCAGCCAGCAACAGCCCAGCACCTGCGGCTACGGAGAACGGCCTGCCGGCCGCAGACCCGCTGGCCAACAAGCATCAGGCCTGGTCGGCGCTGTTCAACGAGCCGATGAGCGAGCTGGTGCAGCGCTACACCTCCAGCGTGGGCTTTGACCAGAGGCTGTGGCGTGTGGACATCGCAGGCAGCCTGGCCCACGCACAAATGCTGCAGGCGCAGAGCATCATCTCGGCGCAGGACCTGGCCGATATCCAGCGCGGGTTGGGCCAGATCCGGCAAGAAATCGAGAGCGGCCACTTCAGCTGGCAACTGGCGCTCGAAGACGTGCACCTGAACATCGAGGCCCGGCTGACGACTCTGGTTGGCGATGCCGGCAAGAAGCTGCACACCGGGCGCAGCCGCAACGACCAGGTGGCCACCGATGTCAGGCTGTGGCTGCGCGGCGAGATCGACACGATCAGCGGCCTGCTCCAGCAGATGCAAGCCGCGCTGCTGCAAGTGGCAGCCGCCCACACCGAGACCGTGATGCCGGGCTACACCCACATGCAGGTGGCGCAGCCGGTGAGTTTTGCGCACCACCTGCTGGCCTACCTGGAGATGTTCAAGCGCGACGCAGAACGCCTGGCCGATGTGCGCAAACGCACCAACCAGCTGCCGTTGGGCGCCGCAGCGCTGGCTGGTACCAGCTACCCGCTGGACCGCGCGCTGGTGGCCCGTTTGCTCGGCTTTGAAGGTTTGTGCGAGAACAGCCTGGACGCCGTCAGCGACCGTGACTTCGCGCTCGAATTCGCCGCTGCTGCCAGCATCTGCATGGTGCATGTGTCGCGGCTGGCAGAAGAGATCGTGCTGTGGATGAGCCAGAACTTCGGCTTCATCGACCTGGCCGACCGCTATTGCACGGGCAGCTCGATCATGCCGCAGAAGCGCAACCCCGACGTGGCAGAGCTGGCACGCGGCAAGAGCGGGCGCGTGGTGGGCCACCTGATGGCGCTGATCACGCTGATGAAAGGCCAGCCGCTGACCTACAACAAAGACAACCAGGAGGACAAGGAGCCCTTGTTCGACACCGTCGACACACTCAGCGACACGCTGCGCATCATGGCCGAGATGGTGGCAGGCATGCAGGTCAAGCCCGAAGCGATGGAGCGCGCTGCGATGCGCGGCTACGCCACCGCCACCGATCTGGCCGACTACATGGCCAAGAAGGGCCTGCCGTTCAGAGATGCGCACGAGACAGTGGCCCATGCCGTCAAGCTGGCGATGGGCCGCGGCATCGATCTGGCCGAGCTGAGCCTGGCCGAACTGCAGGCTCTGCACCCCGCTGTCGAGGCCGATGTGGCGCAGGTGCTGACGCTGCGCGGCTCGCTCGATGCGCGCCAAGTGCTGGGCGGCACCGCGCCATCGCAAGTGCGGGCGCAGATTGCCAGGCATCAAGATCGGCTGGCGATTCGAGCCGGCAGTGCAGCCAGCGGTGCAGCCAGCAGTGCAGCCAGCGGTGCACCAGGCGGTGCAGCAAGAGGCGCAGCAGGCGGCACAGCAAGCGGTGCAGCCACCGCATAATTCGGCGATGGAAATACCCGGCAACCTTTTTTGTGTCGCCGCGCCCAGCGGCACTGGCAAATCCAGCCTGGTGCAGTCGCTGCTGGAGCTGGATTCCAGGCTCACGGCGTCGGTCTCGCACACCACCCGCGCGCCGCGGGGCCAAGAGATGGACGGACGCGAGTACTGGTTCACCGACGAAGCCAGCTTCAACGCGATGGTGGCCAGGCAGGAATTCTTTGAGTGGGCCCAGGTGCATGGCAACCTGTACGGCACCAGCCGCAAGGCGATCGAAGCGCGCTTGAACAATGGCGAGGATGTGGTGCTGGAGATCGACTGGCAAGGCGCACTGCAGATCAAGAAGCTGTTCAGTCACGCCGTGCTGATCTTCATCCTGCCGCCCAGCTGGGAAGAGCTGCAGCACCGCCTGACCCGACGCGGTGAAGATCGCCCCGATGTGATCGCGACCCGCATGGCCAACGGCCGTGCAGAAGTTGCGCAAGCGCAGCACTTCGACTTTGTTATCATCAACAGCTTGTTCGAGTCGGCGCTGTTTGACCTCAAAACAGTGGTGCATTCGCAGCGTTTGAAGTACGCGGCCCAGTTGCGCAACCGCTCGCAGGTGTTTTCCGCCTTGGGTTTGATCTGACAAGCTGGGCCGTGGTCATGGGCACGCCCGTGGCTGTCCAGCAGGCGTTCATCAGACGCCCTTCCCCTTCATTCACACATCGAGAAAACCACATGGCCCGCATCACCGTTGAAGACTGCCTGGAAAAGATTCCCAACCGCTTCCAATTGGTGCTGGTCGCCACCTATCGCGCGCGCATGCTCAGCCAGGGCCATGCGCCCAAGCTGGAGAGCAAGAACAAACCCGGCGTGACCGCACTGCGCGAGATCGCCGCCGGTGAAATCGGGCTGGAGATGCTGCGCAAAGTACCCGTCTGAGCGCAGCTTGAGCAGCGGCCAGCCGCCGCAGCTGCAACGAAAATCGAATGCCCCGGGCTGGGGCTTTGGCTCAGTTCCGAGATAAATTCGGGCCATGAGCCTTCGTTCATTCGCCGCCGACTTTCTGCCTGCCGCCCTGCAAGGGCTGCCCGGGCTGCAGCGTGTGCCCGAGCCGCGGGCCCAGCCCGGCCCGGAGGCCGAGGCCAAGGACTTTGCCGCACTGCAAGACAAACTCGGCTACTTGAGCAAAGCCGAGTTGCGTTTGGTGCGCGAGGCTTACAAGTTCTCCGACGAAGCCCACCTGGGCCAGTTCCGCGCCAGCGGCTTGCCCTACATCACGCACCCGATCGCCGTGGCGGGGCTGTGCGCCGACTGGAAGCTGGATGCACAAGCCATCATGGCTGCGCTGATGCACGACACGATCGAAGATCAAGGCGTCACCAAGACCCAATTGATAGAAAAATTCGGCGTCCCCACGGCCGAATTGGTCGATGGGCTGACCAAGCTGGAGAAGCTTCAGTTCACCACGCGCGAGCAGAACCAGGCCGAGAGCTTTCGCAAGATGCTGCTGGCGATGGCCAGGGATGTGCGCGTGATCCTGATCAAACTGGCCGACCGCCTGCACAACATGCGCACGATGGAGGCGATGGCGCAAGAAAAGCGCGCCCGCATCGCGCGCGAAACGCTCGAGATCTACGCCCCCATTGCCCACCGCCTGGGCTTGAATCAGATGTACCGCGAGCTGCAGGAACTGTGCTTTGCGATGCTGCACCCCTGGCGCCACAAAAAGCTGACACTGGCACTGAACAACGCCAGGGGCAACCGCCGCAACATCGTCGAACGCGTGCAACGCGAGGTGCT
>Ga0105044_10002214_pt1 | contig 26457 bp, 18 predicted proteins | sample MAT01_FD_78092 | JGI IMG/M metagenome (GOLD analysis project Ga0105044, IMG submission 78092) | Freshwater microbial communities from Lake Fryxell liftoff mats and glacier meltwater in Antarctica - MAT-01 | ecosystem: Environmental > Aquatic > Freshwater > Ice > Liftoff microbial mat | place... | reverse complement strand
CACCCACATGGTAGGCTATCTCCTCGCTGTCTGAGTAGTTGTCAATGTCATGTGGGAAATCGATTCCGTCTCCAGGAAAATCTGCCGTGTCCGTATATCCAGTCGGCCAACTGAAATTGAAGAACTTACCCTTGAAGCCTGTGTGCCAAAGACGCTTAAAGCTAGTTTCACCGAAACTCGTCTGATTCCATGGCTCCATTCTCCATCCGTGCACGAACACAATGACATCATCTTCCTCGGGACCATTTGGATCGAAAATGCCACTATCTGCGGTTTTCGAGGGATACGGAGGAATCGCGTCAATGGCCGCATTCATTGCCTCCCTACCACCAACAGTGGAATTCGACGGTTCACCCGTGGAAGAAGCTGTCCAATGCTCAAACATCTTTGCTACCGGTAAGAGTTTGATCGGAACGGATGGACCCTCGATAGTCGAGCCATGTATTGGCTTTAATATCAGCACAATCTCCCCTTCTCCGTCTGTAATCCCTTCAAAAATAAGATGGAGGTGCCCTTCGGAGTTCAAGTGACCTTTTATATCCATGCCCAGCTCAGCATTCCAACCAGGAAACCATGAATCCCCACTATCAACCGTCATCGCTTTATCCTGAGAGCGGTATGACTCTGCAGCCGACTCATCGAAAAGATAATCTTCTGACCCTGCCTCTATGTCTTCCGCATAGTAAACAGCGATTCTGCCACTGCCTCTCATCTTTAGGCCGACTCGCATATCGTCGTCTTCAATTTGCTGCTTAGCGATGACAGGTCTATATGGAGTCTCGTGAAATCCTCCAAGTCTCGGAGACTATCGATCCGGCCATCGGAAGAGTCGTTCCCAATTTTTTCATCTAACGCTGCGGCATCGTTCCCTTCGTCATTGTCGTCATTGATCCAGAACCGGAACCGTTCGTCCTGCGGAATCGTGTCTCCCGCATCACCCAAAATGTCGTCCTCGCCGTCGCGGTCGTAATCGACCTTTAAATCCACGGGGAGGAGACTCTCCGACGTAATTCTTCCATCCTTGATCTCAGGCTTCAACACAGCGTCGTCCACGGGGTTTTCCCCGTCTTCCACGGACATGGAATCCCCTTCTTGTATCTTCAGCGTCACCACCTCCACACCGGGTTCGATGGTCCATTCATCGGATGGATTGAACGGGGACGGACGGCTTTTCATCACCTTCAGGAACGTTTTCTCAATATCCCTTTCAACAGTGAGATAACTCGCGTTGGCTCCTGAGCCGTCCTTCCGAACAAGGCGGACTTCCATCTGGACCCCGCCACCCCAGCGGATGATGCGACCATCCACTTCTTCTTCATCAGTGGAGGTTCTAGCGTCCGCTCCCGAAAGGTAGGCTCGGGCCAGGTCGGCATTCCAGTCGGTGTCGGGAGGGATCGCCTTCCCCTGGAGATACGCTTTCGCAGCGGAGGCCTGGTCATAGGCTTCGCTCTCTTCAGACTGGAATTGGCCGTTGGCTTTCCATGATGTCGAGGCTGAGTATTTCGGTGGCTCGGCCTGTTCAGAGCTGTCTTGCGGAACGTAGACACCACCAGTCGGTATCCAGACAGGAATGATCTCGTTTGTTTCCGGGTCGACTCTGTCTTCCCAATAACCATCGCCCGCTCCATCGCCCTCTTCGACCAATGGGCCCTCTTCATAGTTCGGACCGTAGCCAAGACCGAGGTTTCTGGTTTCCAGATACAACTCATCATCGCGCGTCGGTCGATCACTCTTTTTCTGAGGTGCCCTGCTTGGCTGGAGGTTGTTGCCGAAGCGTGGGTGCTGTGATCTGAGGGAAAGACCACCGGTCCCCAGGGTCCCGGTAGTGCCGCTCCCCGTGCCACCACCGAAAGTTTGATAACGTGACACGATGGTGCTCCCTCCACCAGGGACTGCGGTCTCGCTGCCGTTTGCCGCACCTGGATCAGCAGGATCGAGCGGGTCGGTCAGGCTCACGGTTACTTCGTGTCCGTCACTGAGTGTGTCTGCGTCGGTGTCCTGAGTCCACGGGTCGGTGCCATGCAGATATTCGACCAGATTCGTAAGCATGTCATTCTCTTGATCAACGGTGGAGTCGGACGCTTTTTTGGGATGGAGCCAGTTTTCATACTCCCACCCGTCGGGCATGCCATCTCCATCGCTGTCTGCATCGAGTGGGTCGGTGTGGACCCACCACCAGGTGGAGGTGATCCTTCCGCTGCTGGATGTGCCCACCCACATCTGCAAGGTATCGTCAAACACTTCGTTCCAGGTTGGTTCTGAGGGGTCGGTTGATGGGCTCGAACTCCGGGCGTCGGGGACGAGGTGTCCGACCTCATCAACAACCCATCCATCCCCTGGAAAAACGAGCGTGCCTTGGTGGTTGTAGTAGCCGGTCCGATCCAGGTATTCCAGGTTCGTCGAGGTTAGGCCCCATATCCTGTCGTAGGTCCCGACGCTGCGCATCCAGGTCACGATGAGTCCGATCTCGACGTTATAATCGTCGTCGTAGATTGCGGTGCTGTGCCGGAACTCGTAGGGGCCGTAAACAAAACCATGATACCCCGATTCGCCCGGTGCGGGGGAATAGGAGGGCGCGGGGGTTTCGGTGCGGTCGTAGTGGAGGACTAGACCGGCGACTTCCCGGCCATCAAGCAGACCGTCCTGATCGGAGTCGGGGTTCAGCGGATCGGTGCCCAGGAGAAATTCCTCGATATTCGTCAAGGTGTCGTCGTCGGGATCTTCTTCGCCATCTGTCCGAGGGTCGGCGGGATCAACGGCAAGAAGATCGGCAAAGTGCTGCGCCCGCCACGCGAGCCAGTCAGGGGTGAGAGCGTTTCCATTTGGTTCCGCATCGGTGCCGCCGGGATTGCTTCTGCCCGGGTTTGACGTGTCGGACCCGCCCCCCCCAGATCCCGAACCCCCTGAGTCTGGTGCGGGCCCGGATTCGGACTCTGGTGCCGGTGGAGAAGCCGGATCCAGCGGGTCCGTCCCCGCGAGAACTTCGTTCCCATCCGTATGGCCATCGCCATCGGTATCCGCCACCAGATGGTTGGTTCCGAGGACATACTCCTGCCCCCAGGTCAGCCCGTCGCTATCGGCATCGTTTTGGCCATCGCCGCTGTTGACCGGATTGAGTCCCTGCAGATACTCGTAGCCGTCGGGCAACAAATCATTGTCCGTATCCGGGTCGCGTGGATCGGGGTATTCGGTGGTGCTGTAGGAGTCTGTGTAAGTGGAGTCGTAGGATGTCATGTTGCCATTGCCCTCATCCATCGAGCTGGTGGAAGTGTATTCCACATAGGTGGTGATACTGATTCCATAAATTTCCTGGTAGTCCGTGAGGCCATCCCCATCGGTGTCGGCCAAGTAGGGATCGGTGGAGCGGTAATACACCTCATCGTAATCCGACAAACCATCCCCGTCGGCATCCCCGGACCCGTAGGGATCGGAAGTGGAACTCCCGCCATAGGAAGAGGAATCCGTGGGATTGGTGAAATAGAAATGGATCTCGTCGTGATCGGAATACCCGTCCCCGTCCGAGTCATTGGAGAAAGGATTGGTCCCATAGCCAGACTCCTCGTCGTCGGTCAAGCCGTCTCCGTCGGAATCAACCGGGTTGGTGCCGCCTCCGGGCGTGTCTGACACGGTGGGGTTGGTGAAAAAGAGGGTGATCTCCTCGTAGTCCGACATCCCATCCGCGTCGGTATCGGCAGAGTAGGGATTAGTCCCGTAGAAATCGATTTCATCCGTATCGGGCAGGCCGTCCCCGTCGGAATCCACGGCACCGCTGTAAGGAACGGTCGGACTGGTCAAGTAGAAGAAAATCTCGTCGTAGTCCGACACACCGTCTCCATCGGTGTCGGCCAGATAGGGGTTTGTGCCGTAAACATGGCTCTCCTCGTAATCCGGGATTCCATCGGCGTCGGAGTCAGATGAGTAATCGGGCGATGCGTAATCCTCGATCCAGTTTCCGTCCGCATCGCAATAGCCATCTGCGAGGATCCTCGGATCAAGCGGCACACCGGTCCAGCCGATCATGAGAACAAGGATCAAGGCAACCGGACGACGTGACCGGCGCGAGAAGCGAGAAGGTCTAGGAAGCGGGCGCTGTCTCATTGCGGGATCATTAGAAACGATTTTTCGAAACAATGGCAAGCATATTTTATCGGAAATGTGGAAGGCATTGATTTGTTGAAAGCGGCCGATGTGAATTCGGCGTGGCCCTTTTGATCCATCTCAGCTCATTTCCTCAACCACCAGGGCCAACCAAACCACCAGGAGCGTCAGCCAGCCCAGCAAAAGCGCGGAAGCCAGGACGAAAGCGATCCACCAGCGGGCCCCGTTACCCCCCGCGAATCCGCGCGGGGCCTTGCGGTAGCGCAGCAACAGAAAGATCGCCCCCGGCGCGGTGATGAACGAAACCGGGGCCAACCATGTCACGAGAGCGAGGGCTCGGTTGTCGTAACGATTGACCCGCGCCACGTAGGCAGGATCCTGCCGCTCTTCGCGCAGCCGGTGGAGACAGGGCAAGCAGAGCGGTGCCCCGCCCCATTGCACCGCCGCCCGATGGGAGAGGAAACAGCCGCACTCTTCGCAAATGTGATCGGCCCTCAGTTGCGGAAAAAACGTGCAGGCGGCCTCCCCGGAGGCGGCGGGGTGCGAGTGGTCCGTTTTCACCGGAGCTCGGAAAAGTCGGGGGAAGATGGCAAGGCCCAAAGGCGCGGTGCAATGGGGACACGGCACTTCGATCCCCTCGACGAAACCTGCCACGCTGAGAACGCCCCGACAGCGCGGGCAGGAAATGGTGGCAGTGTCAGACATGAATCTTCGATAAGGGCTACTTGCGCACCACCCGGGTGGCCGAGATACGATCATGGAAGGTCCGGCGCTCGGGGTCGAAGGCACACATCCAATACACCCCCGAGAACAGGGCCAACAGAGCGGCATAGACCACGAGTCCGGTCATCATCGCAAGAACAAACGTCGCGCCACCTTCCGAGTTGTTCGCCGCTGCCCCGATCCCGGCGACGACGAGCCCGAAGCCAACGGTCGAGGGAATAAACACGATGGAATAGACGAGGGGCTTTTTCACCAACCAACGAATGAAGGCCCGCTTGTAAGTGAGCCGGGTCCCGTCGGGATTCACTACTTTGGCTCCGATGATCATTTTGCCCAACGTGCTTTGGTATTTTCCCACCATCCAGGTTTCGTAAAAGATGCTGAACGCCATGACAAAAAGCAGTCCGAACCCGTATGCCACCGCCATGGCGATCGACCAGCCGGTCGGGTTGCTTTGGTCCACTTCGGTACCTCCCACCATCCCCACTACATAGAAGGGGATCATGCCCAGCCAGGCCGGAGCCATTTTGATCAGATAATCAAGGGTCGCCGCGAGACTGCGCCACCAGAATCCCACGTAGCTCATGCTCCGCTCGGTCGCATCCGCCACCGCCACCACGCTCGACTCCATCAGTCGCTGCAGGAAAGGCTCTTTCACCTCGGGGCCGATCAGCGCGGAACCGTAGGGCAGCATCTCCGCTTCCGGATAGACCCGACCGGAATAGGCGCAAACGCCAAGGGGAGTCGGAGTTCCATCATCGGCCGCGAACAGTGCGGGAGCGACGTCGAGAAAGCTGCGCCACTCCGGCAGCCCGGCGTGCCACACCAGAGTGCGAGCCTGCACCATGCCGGTTTCGTTGAGACCTAACAGGGTTGGCTCATCGACCGGACCCTGTTGGGTCGCGTCCGCCGTTGTGTAGAACCACTTTGTCATAGTCGCCGCAGTGTTGGCCGGATCGTCAGGATTGTAAACGAGAAACCACGCTGCGGAAGGAAGGACTTCAGGGAGCGCGGTGGCAGGATTTGACGGATCGACCTCACTGGCCGGCGGAGCAGGGACGGAATCACAAAAAAAGCGCCCCCGGTGAGGAGGGCGCTTTTTGCATCAAAATCTGGTGCGGCGGATCACCGCGCCGGATTAGGATTGCGCGGTGTAGGTTTTGAAAGAACCGTCGGAGTAGGTGTCGCGGTAGGTGATGATCGTCACGTGGTAGGTGTAGGGTTTGCCGCAGTGATCATAAGCAGTGCGGCACTCTCGGCAGCGGCTCACTTCGCAAGTGCTCACTTTGTAAGGCTTGCAGTAGGTGGGCTCGTATCTGGGAGCTTCGTATTTGGGCTCGTAACGAGGAGTCTCGCAGCGGTCGTAGGAGCTGCCGTAGCTGTTGTTGCTGTAGGAGCTGCCGTAGCTGTTGTTGTTGTAGGAGTTGCGACCGTAGTCACCGGCGAAGGCGGTTCCGGAAACAGTGGCGACGAGGGCGAGTGCGATGAGGGCGATGGTTGATTTCATAAACGTGATTTGGTTGCTTGGTGGTTGTTGATTGGCTCGCCTGAACGTATCCTTCCCGGCGATAGAATGAAGACGGATCGGGGAATCGAGCCATGCCAACAATCGTCGCCATTGCCCGATAAAATCGTCCAGCATCGGTCCATCGAGGTCGTCGTGACAAATGCCGCAACCTGCGCGACTCTTCTCTCCCCTTTCAGGCACTGTTCCTGCTTTCAAGCGACTGCCACTACGCACTCATGTCCGACCCAGCTCCACAACACCTCCGCGCCCACGGCTTTCAACTCCTCAAGGATGATCTGCACTACCTCATGGAGGCCTTCGCGGCCGTTCTGAAACAACTCGGAGAGCCGGAGTTGGCCGCTTGTCTTCCCTGGATCGGATCAGGTGCTCCCGAGAAGACGAGCCGATCCCTCGGCCAGGCCTATTCGATCGCCTTTCAGCTGCTCAATGTCGTCGAGGAACGGGCCGCCTCCCAGATTCGCCGCCTCCGCGAGAAGAACAGCGGACCGGAAGCGGAGAAAGGCCTCTGGGCCGACAATCTGAAACAGCTCCGCACCCTCGGTCTAGGGGAGTCCGAAATCCTTGCCGCGCTTCGTGATGTCTGCGTGGAGCCGGTTCTCACCGCGCATCCCACCGAGGCGAAACGCGAGACGGTCCGGGAGCTGCACCGCGAAATTTACAGTCTCATGAATCGGCATGAGAATCCCGCCTACACGCCGCGGGAGCAGGCCCGCCTGCAGGCGCAGCTGCGCACTCAGCTGGAAAATCTCTGGCGCACCGGCGAGATCCACGTCACCCGGCCGAGCATCGAGGCCGAGCTGCAAAATGCGCTCCATTATTTGCGCGACGTCTTTCCCGAGGCCCTAACCCGCGCCCACACCCACCTGCGCGAGGCCTGGGCGGCGGCGGGCTATGACGTGGCGGCCATCGACGCGCTGCCCCCTTTGCTGCGCTTCGGCTCGTGGATCGGCGGAGACCGCGACGGGCATCCTTTCGTGACTGCTGAGATCACCCGCCACACCCTCACCACCCTGCGCCAGAGCGCTTTGCGCGTGCAGCGCCGCGGCCTTGAGTCGCTCGCCTTTCATTTGCCGCTCAGCTCCCTGTTTCAGGCCACTCCGGACCGGCTCATCGGGTTGATCGATGATCTCACCACCTCGTTGCAGGTGATCGCGCAGACGGACCTCGCTGCGATCCATGAACGCAACAAAGAAGAGCCGTGGCGAGCCGCCGTCTATCTGATGAGGGCCAAGGTGATCCTCGCCATCGACGATCCTGCTTCCACCGCCGCCTATGTGCAACCGGAGGAGTTGCGGGCCGACCTCGATCGTCTCGCCGAGACACTCCAGGAAGTCGGGGCCCACTCCGTCGTGGAGGAGTGCATCGTCCCCTTGCGCCGCAACCTCGCCGCCTTCGGATTTCACTCCGCCGTTCTCGATGTGCGGCAAAATTCGGCCTTCCATGAAAAGGCGCTCGACCAACTGCTGCGCACCGCCGGCTTGCTGGAGTCGGGTTCCTTCGTGGACTGGCCTCTGGAGAAAAAGCGGGAGCTGCTTGATCGTGAACTCGCCTCGCCCCGTCCGTTCCTCTCGCCGGGGGTGTCCGCCGGGGACGAAGCCGACACCGTGCTGGCCTGCCATCGGGTCCTCGCGGAACATCGCGCGAAGTTTGGCAATGCCGGGCTCGGCTCGCTGATCGTCTCGATGACCCGCAACGTCGAGGACCTGCTCACCGTTTACCTGTTGGCTCGCGAAACCGGGCTGATGGAGTGGACGGCGGAAGGTCTCGTCTGCCCGATCCCGGTGGTGCCCTTGTTTGAAACCATGGGCGACCTCGAGGCCGGTCCCGGCATCGTCGAAGCCTTCCTAGCTCACCCCGTCACCCGCCGGAGCCTCGCCGCGCAAAGCAACGGCGGGATGCCCGTTTTCCAAATGATGGTCGGTTATTCCGATTCCAACAAAGACTGCGGCATCGTCGCCAGTCAGTGTGCCCTCCATCGCGCGCAAAGGGAGCTTTCGGAAACGATCACGAACCACGGCGTTCGCCCCATCTTTTTCCATGGTCGGGGCGGCACGGTCGGACGCGGAGCGGGACCGACCCATTGGTTCATGGAGGCGCTGCCCCACGGCTCGCTCAGCGGCGGAATGCGGATGACGGAACAGGGGGAGACCATCGCCCAAAAATACGCTCACCTCGGTTCGGCCGTGTATAACTTTGAGTTGCTGATCGCCTCGGCGACCGCCGCCACCGCCCGTCACCGCATCCCGGAGGTCACCCCGCACCCGGCCCTGGAGTCGCTCCTCGACAAGCTCGCCACCGACAGTCGCGATGCCTACCGGGCCTTCCTCCAGGCACCGGATTTCATGAAGTTTTACCGACAGGCGACTCCGATCGATGCCCTGGAGAATGCCCGGATCGGATCCCGTCCCGCCCGCCGCACCGGGCAAGCTTCGCTCGACGACCTGCGGGCCATCCCCTGGGTGTTTTCATGGACCCAATCGCGCTTCTATCTGCCCGGCTGGTTCGGGGCCGGGAGCGCGCTTGCGAAACTCAAAAACGACGAGCCGGAACGGTTTGCGATTCTTTCGACCGACCTGCTCGACACTCCCTTCTTGCGCTACGTCCTGACCAATATCGAAAGCTCCCTCGTCAGTGCGAACACGGACCTCATGGGGGCCTACGCCGGACTCGTCGAGGACAGCGCCGTCCGCGACGCCTTTCTCGGCACCGTCCTGACGGAATATGAAACGACGAGGGGCCTGATCGACGAGCTTTTTCAGGGGACCTTCGAGGAGCGCCGCCCCCGGCTCGCCTACACCCTGAACATTCGCGAAGAGCCACTCAAAGTGTTGCATCACCAGCAAATTGCGCTTCTGCGCGAGTGGCGCGGCTTGGTGGCGAGCGGGCAGACGGAAAGCGCCGATGCCATGGTTTCGGACATGCTGATCTCGATCAACGCGATTGCTTCGGGATTGCGGACGACGGGGTGAGGTGGTGCATGGGCGGGGATGGCCAAGCACTGATGCAGGTAGTCGAGGAGCTTCCTCGTTTTGTTGCGGGCCTCTCCATGAGCCAAACCTTTTGATGCCTCTCCCTCGATCCTCTCTCGCCGGCGATCAACCTCGGACCGCCATTCCGGCCTGAGTGGCCCTTCGTTGATCTCAGGGGGCGGCGGGATCGGGTCAGCGGGCATCGCATTGTAAAAGATGACGCATCCCTTTATTCGTGTTATGTGTTTACAGGGTTGTCCCCCATGCTCACGCACTCGCAGATCGACGAACGCAATCGCGAGATGCATCGGGTCATCGCACGGATTTTGCGAGCCGACCCTTCGAGCCTGAATCGCGTGCTTGAGCGGATGGCGACCAGGCTCGACGATCCCGGTTACAGCGAGTCTCTCAAAGACTGCCTGCGGGAATGGCGCGAGATCATGGTCGGAGACCTCGATCTGGTTCTCGCCGTGCTCGACGAAAGTGGAGAGGAAGGGTATCGCCTCCGTCAGAACAGCCCCTTTGCCATCCTCATACCTCAGGCGGAGCGGAAACGGATTCTACGGAAATACGTTCAAAATGAACCGATCAGAGCTGGAGCACATCCTGCGAGCGAGTAAGGAAGTCACGGGCGAAGAGGAGTTCATCATCGTCGGGAGCCGGTCCATTCTTGGCAAACCCCCGGACGCGCCCAGGGCACTTCGACGATCGATGGAGTTGGATCTCTTTCCGAGGTATCGCCCCGATCTCGCAGACGAAATCGAGGGTAGTCTCGGAGCGCTTTCGCTATTCGACCAGACCTTTGGGTATCACGCGGACGGGGTGGGACCCGAAACGGCCATCCTTCCGTCCGGGTGGGAGGCTCGATTGGTTCCCATAAAAAACGAGGCGACGCGAGGGGCGACGGGGTGGTGTCTGGACCCGTCTGATCTGGCCTTCCAGAAATTGGCGGCGGGTCGAAGAAAGGATCTGGAATTCGTCGCTGACCTGCTGCGCTTTCGACTGACAGGTCTCACTCGGTTGAAGCGCCGCCTCGAGCTGGCGGTAGATCCGACCCTGAAACCCGTCTTACTTGAACGTCTCACGGTTTGTCTCCGGATGAAGCGCGAGGACGCGGGGTGGAGCGAGCTGTCGGAGGCGGGTGGACAAACGCCCGTCCCTTCACCCGACCTGCCCGAGGCTCGTGAGGACTTCGAGGACTTCCTTGATTTGGTCTTCGCGTTTGGGGGACTTTCGTCCGAAGGCGGCGGAGAGGGTCGTGGGATCAAGTCCGATCGCGGGGAGAAGGGCGCGGAGCGCGGTGACTTGGTCGGGGAGGCGGTCGGGCCAGGTTTGGACGGGCGGTTTGGTGACGGGGGGTTTGGTGGTGGTGTCGGGGAGGGCGAACTCGGATTGGGTGCTGGTGCTGCCGGAAGTGCCGCCGGGGTTTTGGAAATCGGGACGGAGCCAGCGGATCTTGCCGGCCTTCTCCTCGGCGGCGCGTTCGTGATTGAGGGCGACGAGGCGCTCAAGCAGTTCGTTTTCCCAGGTCTCGCGGTCGAGATCGGGCGCTTGTGAGCGGGTCCAGAGATCGTCCCAGCCGTAGGCGTGGAAGACCGCTTCGTCGAGGTCGTCGTGGATTTGTTTGAGGACAGAGACGAGGCCGTCGTCGTGGATCTGGCGTTCTTTGTCGGAAAGCGGCTCGCCGGAGCGGAGAGCTTCGAGGACGTTGTAGATGCCGGTCAGGGTCAAGGTGGGATGGAGCTCCTGTTGGCGCTTGCGGTGGGCGTCGAGCCGCTCGCCGAGGTCGCGGATGCGGGAGCGGGTGGCGGAGTCCGGGTCGGGAAAGGGGAAGGTTTCGAAGCAGGGGCCGGTTTGATATCGAGGTCTACTTTCAAGTCGTCCGCCAGTGTTTAAAGCCCAAACTGAATGAATGTGCGAGGAGAGGCATCCGAACAGATCAGAGTCCCCGAATGCAATTGCCATAACTGAACCATCGACAAGATCAGTCGGCCAATTCAAAAACCGAAAGATTCGATGCTTCGAAACCTCACTCGTTACGATGTACCGCGTCTGGCCAAACAAGGAATCTCGCATATCCGGGCGCGGCCTACCAAACAACCACCAGTTTTCCCGAAATCCTCGATCTCGGTTCTGCTTTCGCTCAGGGTAAACGTAGCTATGAAGGTGCTGATAGAGTTCGGGATAGGTCAAAGTAGCCTGGGTCTCACTTAGTCCAAAAAAGTCGATCACATAACGTTCACGCCTTGATTGCACGATGTCTGCACCGGCCCAATAGCACGGCAAGTGCTTTTCTGAATTTGGATTAGCTTCTAGGAATTTTGTCAGGGTCGTGAAATCAATCTGAAAACCGCTACCAACTAGCTTGCAGCCTTGCCAGCACAAGCGGCGGTTTGACTGAAGTGGCGAAAGCTCTCCGAATCGCGGTCCAATTTTGAGATTTGAACCAATTTCGCCAGTTCGCAATGCAATACTGACATTGTGCTCCCCAGTCGAGCAATTTTCTTCATTTTGAACTTGGCCTAAAATCCCTTCGTTCTTTTCGAGTGTTCCAACGGTCATCGAAATACGAACAGAAGCACCATCGGAAGAATCAACCCAAGGGTGATCAGGAATGGCAAATGCGAGTTTTACTGGATTCTTCGTCGATTTCAGAAATCGCTCAGTCACCTTCCGTGCAGTTACTTGCGAAAGGCTATTTGTGGTAATGAACCCGAAGCGTTTTAGATTTCCATCCTGAACCTTCTCTGCCGCAATAAACCACCAGTAAAAAACGAAGTCACAGGCTCCCGGAATATCGTCCTTCCACACAGAATAAAGTGCAGTGGTATATCCGTCCCCAAAGCTTTCCCTCATCCGCTTTGAACCTAAGAACGGCGGATTGCCCACCACATAATCCGCCTCGGGCCATTCGGGCCGTCTCGGATTCGTGTAATCATACAAGACCTTTTTGGCCCGCTCGTCGGGCACTTCCTTCCCGGTCACGGGATGGGGTTTCGTCGTGATGCCGTCCCAGATCTCGACGACTTTGCCCTCGGCATCGCGGCGCGGGATTTTCTCGTCGTAGGCGAGGACGGCGTCTTGATGGAGGATGGTGTTCTGCTTGGGCAAGAGCGGGCGGTCGTTGGTGTCGGCTTTGCCAGTCGTCCGGTAATGCCATTGGAAGTAACCGATCCAGAGGACAAGCTGGGCGATCAAGACGGCCGATCGATTCAGCTCCATGCCGTGGAACTGATCGGGGCGCACTTTGAAACTGCTCATTTCCAGGGTCCGGTCGCCGCCGATGGCTTCAAAAAAATCGAGCACCTCGGCCTCGAGCAGCTTGAGATGCTCGAGGGTGACGTAGAGGAAATTCCCCGAGCCACAGGCGGGATCGAGGATGCGCAGGCGACAGAGCTGGTGGTGATAGGTCTCGACCTCCTCGCGGGCCTTGACCGCTTTGCCCTGCTCCATGAGAAGGACGGCAGCCGCTTTGACCGATTCCCATTGCGTGCGCAGCGGCTCGATCACGGTGGGCTCGATGAGTCGCTCGACATAGGACCTGGGGGTGTAATGGGCCCCGAGCTTGTGCCGTTCCCTCGGATCGAGGGCGCGCTCGAGCAGGGTCCCGAAGATGGCGGGATCGACCTCGGCCCAATCGGCCGAGGCGGCGTCGATGAGCAACTGGACCTGCTCCTTCGTCAGCGGCAGGGCGGTCGCTTTTTCAAAAAGGCCGCCATTGAAGTGGGCGATCTTTTTGAAGAGCAGAGTCGAGTAGTCGGTGCCGGTGGACATCTCCTTCCAAAGTCCCGTGACGAGGGTGGGGAAGCTGGCGGGGTTGGTATCGACCTTTTTCAGGATCTCGAGGAAGCCGTGTTCGGGGAGCAGCCCGATGTCTTCGGCGAACATCGTGAAGAGGCAGCGCTGCAGGAAGATGGCGACGGTGGCGGGATCGTGCTTCCCGGCTTCGAGAGATTTGGCGAGCCGCGCGAGTCGGTCGGCGATGTCGCGGGTGACTTTGGCGATGCGCTTCGAGGGGTCGAGCGAAAAGGGGTCGGTCCAGAGGGTGCGGAGTCGCTCGCGGATCTCCGGCTTTTTCAAATCATCCAGGTAGATCCGGTGATTCTTCGGATCGGGGAAGCGCTGATATCGCCCGCCCGAAACGGTGAACTCGGCGTAGAGCTCGAAGACGTAGCCGATGTCGCAGACGATGAGAAAGGGCGGTCGTCCCTCGCCGGCGGGCAGGTCGCGGATGTAGCCCTCGGCCTGAGCGTGGGCGCGGGTCATCGCTTTGTCGTATCCGATGGTGCCGCGGGTGCCGTGTCCGGCGGCGGACTTAACCGGAGCGCCGGATGCAAGGGGGTATGATGTCAGGCCCAACCCTGTCGGGTCGTCTTTGGCCGCCGCTTCGACGCCCTGTTTGGTCTCAAGGACGAAGTGACCGGCTTTGTAGAGATCGATGAACCGCGCGGCGGTGGTGCCGTCGATCCTGGTGTGGGTGATGGCGCGGTCGAAGGTGTAGGCATTCTCGCTCGCGTCGGCGCGGGCTGGCTCGGGACGCGGGAGGTCGAGCAGATCGCAAAGCTCGGCGAGGAAGAGCTGGTAGTTCGCCCGCTCGCGCCCGCCGGATGGGTTCCAACGTTCGATGAAGGCGTGGATTTCGGTATCCGTGGCGGTGGGCATTCTTTTTGAATACCGGAGAAACGGTCGGGGATCAACTCGCCAGATGAGCCAATCGGTGCGCCCACAAAAAAAAGCGCCCCCGGTAAGGAGGGCGCTTCTTGTATCAGATCCTTGGGCGGCGGATCACCGCATCGTGTTAGGATTGGGCGGTGTAGGTTTTGAAAGAACCGTCGGAGTAGGTGTCGCGGTAGGTGATGATGGTCACGTGGTAGGTGTATGCTTTGCCGCAGTGATCGTAGGCGGTGCGGCACTCCTTGAAGCGGTTGACTTCGCAGGTGCTCACTTTGTAAGGCTTGCAGTAGGTTGGCTCGTAGCGAGGAGTCTGGTAGGTGGGCTCGTAGCGAGGAGTCTGGTAGGTGGGCTCGTAGCGAGGGGTCTCGCAACGGTCGTAGGAGTTGCCGTAGTTGTTGTTGTGGGACTTGCGACCGTAGTCACCGGCGAAAGCGGTGCTGGAAACAGAGGCAACGAAGGCGAGGGCGATGATGGCGATGATTGATTTCATAAACGTGGTTGGTTGGTTGGTTGTGATTGATTGGCTCGCCTGAACTTATCCATCCCGGCGATGGGATAGAGACGGACCGAGAGCGCCGGTCATGCACACAAACTCCTCAAGCTCATGAAAATTCTGACTCGAACCCCAATTCCCTCGCTCAGACGCTCTAAGTCCGGCAGACTCCTAGCCCATCCGCAAAAATCCGGGTTTCATCAATCCTTCGACCCCTTCGGATCGAGCGCGTCGCGCAGGCCGTCGCCGAGGAAGTTGAGGCTGAAGAGAGTCAGTCCAAAAACCACCGCCGGATAGATCAACAGCCCCGGATCGCTGGCCATGCGGTCGGCACCTTCTTTGATGAGACTGCCCCAACTGGCACTGGGCGGCTGCACCCCAAGGCCAAGGAAACTGAGGATGGCCTCCAGCCGCATCACCGCCGGAACGGTTAAGGTGGTATAAACAATGACCGGACCGAGAGTGTTGGGAATGAGATGGCGGAAAATGATGCGCGGCTGCGAGAGACCGAGACTGCGGGCGGCATCGACAAACTCTTGATTTTTGAGCGAGAGCACCTGACCGCGCACGATCCGGGCCATGGTGAGCCATTCCACCGCGCCGATGCAGACGAAAAGCAACCAAAGCGAGTTGTTGAAAAAGGTCGTCAGAATAATGACGATGATCATGAAGGGCAGCGCGTAAAGGATGTCCACGAAGCGCATCATGAAGGCGTCGATCCGTCCGCCGAGGTAGCCGGCCGTCGCGCCATAGACCACTCCGATGCTCAGGGAGACGGCCGTGGCAATGAAGCCAACCATCAGCGAAATACGGCCCCCGTAGATGATACGGGAAAAAATATCGCGCCCGAGCGGATCGCTCCCAAGCAGATAAAAGACCGACTCCCCTTCCCGGGAGGTGGCGGTCGCTCCGGCGGGCAGAGATTGAAGTTCTGGCAGGGTGCGATCAGGATCGGGCACTACCGGCAGGAGCGGCACAAGGTAACAGACCAGCACGATGAAGACAAAAAAGCCGAGACTGGCCATGGCGAGCCAGTTTTTCCGCAGGCGACGCCAAGCATCGCGCCCGAGGGAGCTGCCCTGGATCAGTTCGGTGGTGGAGGAGGAGCGAGCCATACAAACACAAAAATCAGCCACGCGCCCGCACCCGTGGATCAAGCCACGCCTGCACCAGATCGACGACGAAGTTCATGAACAGGATCAGCACCGCAAACACCGTGACCGTCCCGTTGATAAGCAGGTAATCGCGATTGGTGGCGGCTTTGATGAAATGCTGTCCCAGCCCCGGAAGTCCGAAGATCGTCTCGATCACAAAAGCTCCGCTGATCAATCCGGCCAGCGCGGGACCGAGGAAGGACACGACTGGTCCGATGCCCCCGCGAAAGGCATGATGAAACAATACCCCGAGGAAACTCACCCCTTTGGCCCGGGCCGTGCGGATGAAATCCTGATTGAGCACATCGAGCATGCTGGCCCGAGTGAGCCGGGCGATGTAGGCCGCGTAGAAAAGACCGAGAGTGATGGCCCCGAGCAGCCAGGCATTGCTCCCTTCCCACAGGGCGACGTCGAACCAGCCAAGCCGGATGGCGAGCAGATCGGCGAGGAGCGGCGCGATCACAAAGGTGGGCAGGCAAATCCCAAGCAGAGCGAGAGCCATCAGTCCATGATCGATCCAGGTATTGCGGTTCGCCGCAGCGAAAACTCCGATGGGAATGCCGAGCGCCAGCGCCACTGCGAGTCCGACGAAGCCGATCCCGAGCGAGACTGGCAGACCTTGGGCGATGACCTCGTTGACGGAGTATCCTTTGTTCCCCGTCGAAGGCCCCAGATCACCTCGCAGCAGATTGCCGAAATAGCGCACGAACTGGATTGGCAGGGGCTTGTCCAGTCCGTAGGCCCGGTTCATGTTCTCCAACAAGTGCTCGGGGATTTTTTTCTCATCGAGGAACGGCCCGCCCGGCGCGAGGCGCACCAGAAAAAAAGTCACCGCAATGATGCAGAACAAAGCGATGAGCGATTGTCCGAGCCGGCTGGCAATGTAGCGAGCGGTGTCCATCTTTTAACGCCCGACCGACTCCAGTCGAATGTGTTTGTAAGGATGATTGTCGAGCAACAGCGGATCCCATCCCTGCACATCGGGCGAGAGCAAGTATACGCGAGTATACCAATAAACCGGCAGCACCGGTAGTTCATCGAGCAGCACTGCCTCCGCCTCGCGAAGCTTCGCATAACGGGCAGCGGGATCGGCCAGTTGGGCGCTTTCGCGAATCAGTCCATCGTATGTCGCGTTCGACCATCCGGTTTCATTGTTGGAATCACCGGTCACCCACATGTTCAAGAAGGTCGTAGGGTCCACATAGTCGGCGATCCAGCCCGCCCGCGACACGCTATAGTTAAGATCCTGCACGGTCTGTTGAAACACTTTCCACTCCTGATTTTCGATTTTCACCTTGGTGATCCCGAGGGTTTTTTTCCACATGTCCTGGATCGCCACAGCGATAGATTGATGGGCCTCCGAGGTATTGATGATGATGGCAAACTCGGGCACGTCCGACCCTTTCTCATAGCCCGCCTTTTTGAGATACTCCCGTGCTTTGTCGGGATCGTAGGCGATCACCGAGGGAGGCTGATACCCGGCCTCGGACGGCGGGGTGAAGGCGAACGCGGGAACTTGCCCGCCCATCGTCACATAGTCCACGATGACTTGCTGGTCGATCGCATAGGCGAGCGCGCGCCGAAAGTCGGCGTTGTCGGTGGGAGCGCGGGTGACATTGCAGCGGAAAAAATAGACCCCCGCGTAGGTCTCTGACCGCAGGCGGGGATCGTGCGAGTCTCGATAGCGCGGAATGAGGTTTTGTGGGACGGAATAAGTGTAGTGGATCAACCCGTTGCGAAAGGCCGCTTCTTCGGTAAAAACATTGTCGATGGCGTAGAAGTTGATCCCACGGAGCGAAACGTTTTTTGCATCCCAATAGTAAGGATTGCGCACCACCTTGACCGAGGCGTTGATGCGCCACGACTCAAGTTGGAAAGCGCCGTTGCTGACGAGATTCCCGGGTTTCTGCCAATCGGTAAACGGAGCGGTTTTCGCCCCGAATTTTTCGATGGTGGCCTGATGCACCGGTAGCCAGGAAGTATGTTTTACAACATCCGGGAAATAGGGGGCCGGATAGGCGAGGGAGCAGTGGAGTTCGTAGTCGCCCACGGCTTTGGCTCCCACCCCGCCGAAGTCCTTGAGTTTGCCGCTGTTGTAGGCTTCGCCGTTCTTCAGGAAATAGAGCATCGTGGCGTAGGGGGACGCCATTCCCGGATCAAGAATGCGGCTGAAAGCATACACAAAGTCATGCGCGGTGACGGGATCGCCATTGCTCCATCGGGCGTCGCGACGTAGGTAAAAGGTCCATTCAGTGGCCTCCGGGTTGCTCTCCCATCGCTCGGCGACGCCGGGCTCGTGAATCGTGTCGTCGCTGGGGTGATTCGTGACGAGGCCCTCAAAAAGGGCCCGCAGAATATTCGCATCGCCCACGGCCGAGACGAGGTGCGGGTCGAGGGCTCGCGGTTCCCCTCCATTCCCCAGCAAGAGGATGCCATCCCGGGTGGCCACGTCCACCTTGCGCTCCGTGCGGCATCCGACGAGGACGGCGAACAAGGCAAGGGGAAGATAGACGCGGCGCAGCATGGGGCGCGGTAGTGTTTCCCACGACGGGGGCGGATTCAATCGAAATCGGAGGAGAGACTTGGGATCAGCGAGACGCGCTCTCCCCCGAGATTGTGGTCATTCCGCCGCGATCAGGGATCAACAAACAGGGTTGAGTCCGACGCCCAACCCTGTTAGCATCCGCGCCATGCAGATCAATCGCCGCCGCTTTCTCACCACCGCCACCGCTCTCACCGGAGGTTCGTTTTTGTCTGCCTGCAACGAGGACGACGGGGCGGGTGGAGCAGCCGTCAGCCCTTTCAAGATTTCCTTGGCCCAATGGTCGGTCAACAAAGAACTGAAGAAGGGCGAACTCGACAATCTCGACTTTCCGAAGCTGGCCAAGGAGAGCTTCGGCATCACTGCGGTGGAATGGGTCAATCAGTTCTTCAACGTCGAGCACGCGACCCTCGGACTCCAGCCCAAGGATCAGGCTTATCTCGCCGAAATGAAAAAGCGCACCGACGATCTCGGAGTCACCAATGTGCTGATCATGTGCGACCGGGTCGGCAGCCTCGGCGATCCTGATGCGGCCAAACGGACCGCCGCCGTCGAGGGACACTATGCCTGGCTCGACGCCGCGAAGTTCCTTGGCTGTCACAGCATCCGGGTCAACGCCGCCTCCGACAACAGCCTCAGCCCCGAGGAGCAGGCCGATCTTTGTGCCGATGGATTGCGCCGCCTCTCCGAGCACGCCGCGCCGATGGGACTCGGGGTGATCGTGGAGAATCATGGGGGACTTTCTTCGAATGGGGCTTGGCTGGCCTCCGTCCTCGGCGCAGTGGGTCTCCCAAATTGCGGGTCACTGCCAGACTTCGGAAATTTCTATGTCGCCCGGAATCGCGGCGACGCGGCGGCCTTTGAGAAAGAAAAAGCGATCTACGGAAACGATCCGGCCTACACCGAGGACGAGAGCGGCCTTGGTTACGACCGTTATCGGGGCATCGCCGATCTGATGCCCTACGCCAAAGGAGTTTCCGCGAAGGCGCACGACTTTGATGCTTCAGGCAACGAGGTCCACACAGACTACGTCCAAGCAATGACCATCGTGAAAGCAGCCGGATACAGCGGCTACGTTGGGATCGAGTATGAAGGGAAGACGCTCGGCGCGATGGAGGGCATCAAAGCCACCCAAGCGCTGCTGGAACGGACCTTTGCGATCGTGTGAGTTTTGTGGGCAATCACTGATCGCGTGTTTGTATGTGAGCGGGATGGGGGTTTCTTAACGTCCTCTCTCGCGATGCGTCTTTTTCCCCTATATTTCCTCGTATCCCTGCTCGTCGGGACGCAGGTCTCCCCCGCCTCCGACATACCCCCCGCCGAACTGCTCAGCTTCCTTGATCGGCATTGTACCGAGTGTCACGACGATGTCACGGCCGAGGCCAAGCTGAATCTGCTCGATTTGTCTTTCACCTTGAGCGATCCCGATGTGTTTCACAAGTGGCAGCGGATCTTTGAGCGCGTCCACGACGGCGAGATGCCACCCGCCAAAAAGCCCCGCCCCGAGAGTGCCGCATCCGAAGCATTCCTCAGTGAGCTTGTTGCGCCCCTCGTCAAAACCGACCTCGCTGCCGCGAATTCCGAGGGACGTGTCCGCGGCCGCCGCCTCACCCGGGTCGAGTATGAGCACACCCTTCACGACCTGCTCGGGATCGACATCCCCTTGACCGGTCTGCTTCCCGAGGATCCCGCCACCGCTGGCTTTGAGACGGTCGCCGCCGGGCAGCAACTTTCGCAGCATCAAGTGGCCCGATACCTCGACACCGCCGATCTCGCGCTTCACGAGGCCTTCACCCGAGCGCTGGAGGGCGACGAAGCGTTCTCCAAAACATTCACCCCTGATCAGCTAGTCAAAAAAGGAGGCGGTAATTACCGCGGACCCGAACTGCGCGACGGGCGCAACATGATCTGGCCCATGACTCTCCAGTTCGTCGGGCGGCTCGCCCCCACCGATGTTCCAGAGGATGGTTGGTATCGGGTGACGCTGCATCAGGTGCACGCGGTCAATCCGAAATCCGGGGGAGTGGTCTGGGGAACCTTGCGCTCCGGGGAGTGCGAATCCAATGCCCCCCTGCTTTCTCTGATCGGTCTGATCGAGGCCACGGATACACCGCGCGATCTAATCTACGAGGCCTGGTTCTTGAAAGGGCATCGCCTTGAGTTGCGCCCGTCCGACAGCGACCTCAAAAATGCTCGCACCGGCGCGACCGGCGGCAATGTCTCCTATGTGGATCGCGACCTCGCCAAAGAAGGCTACTCCGGCATTGCTCATCGTGGTATCACCATCGAGCGGATCTATCCAAATGCTGATCGCTCCAAGGTGAAGAAAAATCTCTTTGGCCAGACCGATCTTGCGGCCGTGACCGATCCCGAAGGCTCTCTGAAGGAGCTGACCAGGCGCTTCGCGTCCCGGGCCTTCCGGCGCCCCGTCACTCCTGACCAGCTCTCTCCCTACCTCGCTCTGGGACAGGCCGCCCTGGCCGAAGGCAGTGATCTGCCGACGACTCTCCACACGGTCTATCGGGCGATCCTTTGTTCCCCGCGGTTCCTGACATTCATCGAGAAACCCGGGGCGCTCGATGATTATGCGATCGCCTCCCGCCTCAGCTACGCGCTCTGGGTGAGCTTGCCCGATGCGAAACTGATCGAGGCCGCCGCCTCCGGAGATCTGCGGAAACCGACCAAGCGGGCTGAGCAAATCGAACGACTGCTCGCCGATCCGAAATCGCAGCGTTTCATCAAGAGTTTCACCAATCAGTGGCTCAAGCTCAACCAAATCGACTTCACGACGCCCGACCCGAGGCGGTTCAGCGGCTTCGACGCGACCCTGCAGGAATCGATGCTCCAGGAAACGCGAGCGTACCTGGGTGAGTTGATCAAAAACGATCGGGGCATTTCCAACCTCGTCGGGTCCGAGTTCGCCTTCCTCAACGAGCGGCTTGTCCGTCATTACGGCATCGACGGAGTGACGCTGAAGGCAGGAATCGGCGTGCAAAAAGTCAGCCTGCCGAAGAAGGCCCGTGAACAGCGCGGCGGACTAATCACCCAGGGGGCGGTGCTCAAAGTGACCGCCGACGGCTCGCACACTTCCCCCGTCGTGCGAGGAGTGTTCGTGAACGAGCGCATCCTCGGGGTGCATCTCCCACCCCCACCGCCGGGCATTCCCGCCATCGAGCCCGACATTCGGGGCGCCGTCTCAATCCGCGATCAGTTGGAGAAGCATCGTTCGAGCGAGACTTGCATGAGCTGCCACCTGACGATCGATCCTCCGGGATTTGTGCTGGAGAATTTTGATCCGATAGGCGCTTGGCGAACGCGCTATGGTACGGACAAAACGTCGGCCCGGGTCAATTCCGCCGGTTCCACGCGGGATGGCGCAGCCTTCGCAGGACTCGCAGATTGGCGGAGGATTTACGAAGGGCGCTCCGATCAACTGGCAGAAGCATTCGTGAAGCAGTTCCTTACTTACGCCACTGGCGCCACACCGCGTTTCGGCGACCGTATCGTGCTGGCGGAGATCGTCGAAGCTGAGGCTAGCAAAAGCTACGGTGTGCGCTCTCTCATCGAGACCGCTCTGCAAAGCTCCATTTTTCTATCCAAGTAGTTTCTGCCATACACTGGCCGATCATGAAATCAGTCACCTTTACCTTCCGCTCCGCTCTTTCCCGCCGGGCCCTGCTGCGTGGAGCGGGCGTTTCTCTGGGCCTTCCTCTGCTCGATGCAATGAGGCCCGCCCTGACCCTGGCCGCAGAAACCGGGCAGGCAAAACGCTTCGTCGGGGTGAGCCTCGCTCTTGGTTTGCATAGCCCGAACCTCGTCCCCAAGAACGCCGGGCGCGACTATGAGGCCTCTTTGTATCTTGAGGCTCTCAAAGATATTCGCAACGACTTTACCGTCATCTCCGGTTCCTCCCACCCCGGCGTCACGGGAGGCCACTCCGCCGAGGGCAGCATCTTGACCGCGTGTCCGAACGCTCGCGGAGCCACCACGCGGAATACCATTTCACTGGATCAGCTCATGGCCAAGGAGCTCGGCCACGAGACGCGGTTCCCATCGCTGGTGCTGAATACCAGTAGCCAGACGAGTCCCAGCTACACGGAAAACGGGGCCATGATTCCCGCCGAGAATAATCCGATGAAGCTTTTCGCGCGGCTTTTCGTCGATGACACGCCCGAGGAGCAGGAACGGCAGGCGGAGCTGATCCGCCAGGGCCGCAGCATCATGGATCTGGTCGGTGATGAAGCCAAATCTCTCCAACGCGAAGTGGGCGCCGGCGATCGCGACAAGCTCGACGCCTGGTTCACCAGTGTGCGGGAGATGGAACAGCGTCTCGTCGCCAATGAAGAGTGGGTTCGCCGGAGCAAGCCGAAAGTCGAGGAGACCGCTCCCACAAATGTGCCTCGCGACAACGAGGTGGCAGTGCACCGGATTTTCCTCGACATCGTGCACCTGGCTTTGGCGACAGATTCGACCCGCTTCATCTCCCTGCATGGCACCGGCAACGGCGTCACCGCATTGGAGGGAGTCGATGAAGGCTATCACGGTCTCAGCCACCATGGCCTTGATGAAGAGAAGCTCCGCCAACTCGCTATTGTGGAGACCGCCATGGTCGCCGCCTGGGGTGACTTCCTCCGCAAGCTGAAGGCCGACAACCTGCTCGATGAGACCATGGTCCTGCTGACCTCAAATCTGGGCAACGCCTCCGCCCACGACAACAAGAATATGCCCGTGCTCTTCGGGGGTGGTGGCTTCAAACACGGTCAGCACCTCGCGTATGATCAGAAAAGCAATTACCCCCTGCCGAATCTTTACCTGAGCGCGCTGCATCGCCTGGGATTGCAGAGCGAGACTTTCGCGACAAGTGAGAGCGGCATGGATGGGCTTGTCTGATCGCTTCGAGGATTTCGCGGAAATCCTCCTGGCACGCCCCTCACTTCCGCTGCCAGATATCCTCTTTTTCCATCACACTTCTGGCTTCCGGTCCGTCCAACCAAGCCTGAGCTTCGGAATCGCCCCGCAGATACGCATCCCAAAAGGCGGTGCTGATGGCGAGAATCACCCGGTGATGGTTCGGGTTGCGCGGTTCCTCGTCACCGGGCAGGGCACGGTCCGTGAAAGCGGAGTGCTCCGCATCGTGCAAGACCAGCTCGTAAGCGTGTCCAACCGGCAGGGCCGGATAAACAAGCCGCCGCGACTCGGCGGTGCTGGTCCCGATCAGGGAAGTATCTTTGGTTCCCGTCATCAGAAGCCAGGGAATCTTGACTCCACCGAAGGCCTGTTCCGAGGTGCCGCGGTTGGGTTCCGAGGGACTCATCGGAAGCGCGGCGCGGATGCGCGGATCGGTCAGTTTGATACCTCCGCCAGCCGTCGCTTGGCCCGACATCGCCTGGGTTGTGACCGCACCGAACGAATGACCGCTCATGCCAATACGCTTGAGATCGAGACGACCCGCGAGAGGATGCTCGCTCCCCGCCTGCCAGACTTCGATCTGGTCGAGCACCGCCGTCACATCGCCGACTCGCAGGATGAAGTTTTTGAGTGAAGCCGCTTCCTGCATCGCCTTCATGCGCTCCGCCATGGGAGCATCCTTCCAGACGGAAGTGTCACTGCCGGGATGTTGCAAAAACAGAGCCACATAACCCCGGGCCGCCCAATGCTCGCCGAGAAAGGGACTTCCCTCTTTGCTGCCGCCGAGTCCGTGACTGAAGAGGATCACCGGCGCGGGAGCTTTGCTGGCGGGTAGGTAAATGCGCAAAGGAATCTCCCGATTTCTTTTCGAATCCTTCACGACAAGCTCAAGCACCTCACCTTTTTCGGTGGTTGTTAGGGGATCGTAGGCGCGGGCGGGTCCGACGATGGTCAATAGGATCAGAAGGATGGCTGGGAGAAGTCGAGTTGGCATCACCGAAAGAGACGGATGAGACCCGGAGCCGGTTACAACCCGTCCGAGAACCATATCGGATACCGTTCAATCAACGCCAGCGCTTCCAAAAATCGATCCCCAGACGGCTTGATTCGGCAATGGGCAAATACCCTAGAGCGAGCAAGCGCTGCTCCAGGTCGGGCAGATGGGCGGCGCCCCAGGGGATGAACACTTCCGCATAGTTGCGATATTCGGCGAGAAACACTTCCATCAAGCGGGCGTTGCGCTGCTTGACGAGACCTTCGACGATGAGTTCTTCAAGTTCCGACGAGCTGAGGTCGCCGGGATTGGAGAAGAGCGACGCCAGATTCAATCCATCGAGCGCCGAAAGCAACTGCACCAGCTGCTCCTGGTGCTCCGGGGAAAGCTCCGAGACGTCAATATCGGCCGGGAGGAAGGTCACCCCCAGCTTCTTCCATTCTTCTTCCCAAGGGGATTCAACCCCCGTGGATTGGTCGGTTTTCGATCCGAAGTGTTTCTGCTCTTTCAGCCCGAGTGCCTCCGCCATCTCGCGATAGGTTGAGCCCGAGGCGAAAGAGGCCGGCAAAATTCGGTTTTTATCGTGGACGCCTTCGGTGAGCACGAGACGACCCCCGGGGAGCGGTTGCGCAAGGTGCTGATGGAGAGCCTCATAAAAATCCCCTTCGGCGATGTGGGCCATCCCGAAGAGATGCACCTTGCGTCCGTCCTTTTCAAAGATGCGTTCCGTCAGCGAAATTCCCTGCGGGGTCAGGCGCACATAGCCGCGCGAGGTCTGGTCGATCACTTTGGCAAAGCCGAGGATACCGAGGGGAAGGGACAAGAGAGAGCTTCCCAGCCAGGCGACGCCCATGAGCGCGGAGTGCTGCCATCGGAACCAGGGGCGTGCCACAAAACCTTTCTTCGCCAAGGCGGTCAGCACCAGATAAACGAGCGCCAGAGCTACCAGGAGACCATCAAGTAGAAGACAGGAAAAGCGCAAATCAAAGCGCTCCAGCAAGGGCCAACCGAAGGAAAATCGTAGAGTCGCCAACAGCAGCGCGAGCAGCACGAAGCGCTTCGAAAATCCGGCAAAGATCACCGCCGCCAAAGTCCAGGCGCTGAGCCACAGCCCTAGGAAAACGGTGCTCCACGATGACTGAAGGATAAAATGTCCGCTGAAGCGGAAGTCCGCCGCCGCCATCCAAAGGGAAAGCACCAGCAGACCGAGGGCGGCGACCCCATTCCAGAATCGGACCGAACGGAGCAGGGAGGGCGAGGGGGAATCCATGAAGGGAAATGTTGATCCTTTGGGAGAGGATGTCACTTCCAATCTGAGCGAGATTTTCTCATCGGTGGGTTACTCGACGAAAAGCAACTCGTTGCTGTTCAGCATCGCCCGACAAAACGCCGCCCGACCGTGACTGGCGATGAACGAACTGGCGGAGGCCTTTTCTTCCGCGCTCGGCTCACGCTGAAACAGAATATGGTAAGATGCGCTCGCGGGATCCGCTCCTTCCACCCGTGCTGCCAGCGAGTCCGCCATGGCAAGCATGAAGGAGTGATTCAGCATCGTTAGCGCCTGCATCGGCGTGGTGGTATGGGCACGCTTGGGAGCGGCGAAAGCGATATCCGGTAAGTCAAAGTCGGTCAGTAGATCGACGACACTGGCGCGGGCATTCTGATGATACACCGCCCGTCGCCAGGTTTCCGGGCCATGCTCGTCGAGAGGGAAATAAGTGCAGACGTTGTTCTGAGTGAAGCGATAGAGCCGGAAGCCGGGACCGCCCATTGGTTCAAGTTGAAGCTTGCCCGCTGCGGTGAGGATGGTATCGCGGATCTCCTCGGCGGAGAGTCGACGCGGAGGAAACCTCCAAAGCTGGCGGGAATCTTTGTCGAGAGCGGCGGCTTCTGGTCGGAGAGCCGCACTCTGCCGATACGTCTTCGAGAGGAGGATCTCCCGATGAAGCGGCTTGAGCCGCCATCCGTGTGCGAGCAGACGCTGCGCAAGGAAGTCAAGCAGCTCGGGGTGGGTTGGCTGGCTGCCCAAAAAGCCGAAGTCGCTCGGAGTATCGACCAGGCCCGTGCCAAAATGATATTGCCAAACCCGGTTCGCGAGGACTCTCAGCGGCAGGGGGTTGCGTCCATCGGTGATCCACTTGGCTAGGGCGAGGCGGCGGTCCTTCTCGGGGGCGTCAAGGCCGAGCGCAAAGGGAGCGGAAACCGTTTCGAGCACGGCAAGGCTCGCCGGGACAACGGGATCGGTTGGTTTCATCGGATCGCCGCCTTTGTGAACAAAGGTCGGGTCCTTCGGCTGGGCGAAATTCCCCGCCTAGACTTTAAGCAAAACAGGAACTCGCGCGAGGGTGTCATTGACGGTGCTGGTCTCCTTCGT
>Ga0105044_10002213_pt1 | contig 26463 bp, 17 predicted proteins | sample MAT01_FD_78092 | JGI IMG/M metagenome (GOLD analysis project Ga0105044, IMG submission 78092) | Freshwater microbial communities from Lake Fryxell liftoff mats and glacier meltwater in Antarctica - MAT-01 | ecosystem: Environmental > Aquatic > Freshwater > Ice > Liftoff microbial mat | place... | reverse complement strand
TTTCCTCGTCGCCCTGGACCCGGTGGAGCACGCCGAGGGAAACGACGAAGCGCAGGATATGGACAAAATCGCGACGCCCCGCGACTTGATCGAGCGACCAGAGAAAACCGCTTGCGGCGAAGGCCGGATCGGCGGCCAGCGCCATGGCGACATGTTCGGCGATTCTGCCGAGGGTGATCTGACGATCGCCGCGCTCCAGCGCGGAGAGCGCGAGGCAGAGCAGAACGTATCGGCTGCGCGTGAAGGGTTCCTCGCTCTGTGGCTCGATCGCCGGACGCGTCCCATCCGTCGAGTCGGCGGGAATCTTGCGCAGGCGGGCGACTTCGGCGGTCACGACGAGACTCCAGTCGGCGTGGTGCGCAAACCAATCGGCGAGCCATTCCCGATGCCTGCGCACCAGAGAGAAGAGCGCCGCGTGTTCGGCTTCGGGTGTGAGCAGAGGGCGTTGAAGCAGACCACGCAGCGCGGTGCGCCGCTCGTCGGCCACCAAGGGTTCGGTCTCTTCGCGCAGACGCGCGAGCCGGGCACGCCGCGAGGCCCGGCGGCTGGGCGCGAGAGGGGCGGGAGAGTGCGGTGGCGACGGCTCGGTCATCGAAGGAGTGGGCCGGCTGCGGACGAGATCGCGGGGATCGAACTCGGTTCGTCGTGAGCTGTGCGTTGAAACGCCGTTTTGCCATAGGCAGGTTCGATCGTGAGCCAGTGATCGCGGCCGTGGAAGTCGCCGTGCGCGGTGACCAGCGCGATTTCCGTGCCGCCGGAGATCGGTTCCAGGCAGATGCGCAAGGTGCCGTCGGCAGAGGAAACGTCGACGAGACCGTCGGCGGCGGAGCGTCGATTGAGCGCGTGGCCGAGCAACTCGAGGAAAAGATGGAAGGCGAGTTCGTCGAGCGGTCCGAGATCGCTCAGCCGGCGCCGACCGTTGCCCAGAAGGTGTTGGCGAGCGTGTTCGATTTGGGCGGCTTGTTTTAGCGCGAGCGCACGCAACTGAGCTTTCTCGACGGAACGGTCGATCGTCGCGCGAGCCGGGCCGCGGCTGGCGCTTTGTCCGTGTTTGCGGAGGCGGGGCGAGAGCCAAACGGGAGCGCCTTCGAGCCAGCTGGTGCGGTGCGTTTCTGCGCGGGCGGAACGCTCGATCAAGGTTTCCTCGTTGATCCGAAGATGGCGTGCGGGGGAGAGCGCGAAGGCGGTGCGCCAGAGACGATGGCAGGCGCCCTCGTCGGGAGCCTCGGCAAACCACCGGGCGAGCGTGGAGAAATCGGCGGCGCGATCCGCGCGGCTGGCGCGGCGATCGTTGATCTGCGCGACTGCGGTGAGCAGCGAAGGAATCGCCGAACGGGCGCGGGAGCGAAGCATCTCGGCCTGAGAGGGGCCGTTGTCGGCGATGAACCAGCGGCGAAGCCCGGCCCACCGTTCCATCCAGCGGTTGAGAGCGATCTCGGCGGCGTCCGGCGCGGGGTCGAGGGCATCTTTGATGTCCCGGCGCCCAGCGGCAGCAAACGCGAGTTCGATTCCGCAGGCTTCCAGCTGCAGGATGGACTCGGCGATCCGGCTGGCGGAGACGATGAGATCGCCGATGAATTTTTCCAGGTAGTCGATGAGTTTTTCTTTGTAGGCGAGAAACGATTCGACGCCGATCCCGTGGAGCTCGACGGTGCTTTGCAATCCACGCATGAACGCCTGGGCACGAGAGGTGAGCTGTTCGAAGCGGGCGACGAGGCTGCTGAGCAGATGATGGATCTTGGCGTCGTCCGTCGGCGTATCGGCGAGCCGCGGCAGGAGGGCATCGAGGAGGTCGAGGATATCGTGGAGCGCAGTGCTTTGGAGCTCACCGGGCCGTTGGAGGTACTCGTCGAACAGCGCCAAGGCCGCTTCGGCAGCTTCCCCGGCGGCGCTTAACTGATAGAGACGGCGCTGACGATAGAAGGCCTCGATCGTCGCGACCTCCGCATTGTCGGGGGTGTCGTCGAGATTTCCCCATGCGCGCAGCTGCTGCAGGGCCGCTTCGACCTCGGCCGCGTCAGGGGCCGGCAGACTCGAAGCGAAAACAATTGCCAGCGGTGCATGGACCTCGGACGGCCTGAGAGAGATAACAAAGCGCGCCCGCTCGGCGACGAAGACTCCGAGGATGGCGCGATAAAGGGGGCTTTTCTCGGCGCCGAGATGGGAGAAAACCGCGTAGTCGCCCACACTATTTGGCGTGGGTCTGGCTGGTTCGGACGGCATCGGAGCGGGAATTTAACGCACGACGAACGATCAACTCAAAGTACATTTCGTTTCGGCACGAAAAGAATCCGATAAATCGCATAATATGTTGTAAAATAACATCTAACATTGCTATCTTTCCCGGAGCTCGATCGCTCGTTTCCGTATAGGTTTCCAAAGAGCGCAGGACCTCCGAATCGACGTCGAGCGTTCAGCCGATGGGTCTATGTCGATTGACTGGGGGCAGGCAGGAACGGCCGACTGCCAGGTTGGCCTTCGAGCGGTTGGATCGGTTACTCCGGGTGCTCCTGGTGGCATTCGCGGCAGATGCGGTGGGGGGAGCTGGGAAGAAGGGCGCGGCCGCAGTGGATGCATTCGCGGCGGGTGAGGGTGCGTTTAGGGGCGTTGCTGCGGAGAATCGCCTGGGTCTGCTCGGTGGCGTCGCGGCGCAAGCGGTTCACGTAGTCGGTGTCGTCGAAGGCGGTTGGAAACTTCAGCGCAAGCCACCGGTAGACTCCGAGGAGTTTCAGGGTCTCTTCGAGTGCCTCGAGTCCGCCGCCGGTTTCGAGACGGCGCGGGAAGCGCACCGGCCGGCCGGCGGCGAGCGTTTCCAGCCATTCGGAATAGGCGCCGCGGAAAAAGTGCTCGTCCACATCGATGGGCGCGCAGGCCAGCGCGTAACGTTTTTCGGCAGGGAAGGCGGAGGCGTACGTATCCACCAATTCCGCGATAGCCACGACGTCGTCCTGAACGTCGGGAAAAAAGGTGCCTCCGGGAAAGGTCAGTCGGGTCCGGAAAAACTCGAGGATGGTCGTGAGGGTTTCGGTTCCGAGGTGATCTGCGATCGCCCGGATATGCATGGAGGTGGGTGCCGCCGGGAGCAGTTCCAGCGAGGGCATTTCCTGAGGCTGCGCCAGCGCGTTGGCCACGCGGCGTCCATCCCGGGAAGAAAAGGCCGCGACCCAACCGGACGACCCCGGGCCGCGGCCTGCGCGGCCCGCAATCTGGAGGAGTTCGCCGGAGGTGAGCGCGCGATTGGCGACGCCGTCGAATTTGTCGACTTCGTAGAAAATCACCCGGTCGAGCGGAAGATTCAGTCCGAGGCCGATGGCATCGGTGGCGCAAACGATGTCGGATTCCTCATCGCGAAAGCGACGCGCCTCCGCCCGGCGGACTTCCGGGGTGAGTCCGCCATAAATCACGGAGACGCGCAGCCCTCTCGATTCGAACATCGCCTTAAGTTCGAGCACCATCGCCCGCGAAAACCCGATCACGGCGGAGCGAGGCGGCACATGGCGCCAGTCGAGCACGCCTTCGTACGCAAGCGTGCCTTGTCGCTCCACCGTATTCACTTCGACGGAATCTCCACACACTGTGGCCAAGCGGCGAATGACCGCTTCGGCCGAAACGGGTCCGGTGACGATCAAGGTTTCCGCCGCCGCGCCGCAGTACGCCGCCACCCACGCCCAGCCGCGGTCGCGGTCGAACGCGAGTTGCATTTCGTCGAGCACCACGACCTCGAACTGTTCGCCGAAGTCGGTCATTTCGACGGTGCGGGCGGAGTGGGTGGTGGACGTCCGGTCGCGCTCCTCGCCGGTGATCAAGGAACAGGGGCAACCGAGCTCGACCAGGCGATCGCGTTGTTCGAGTGCAAGCAGTCGAAGGGGACCGAGGTACATCCCGTTGCGAGCGTCCCGCAGACGCCGAATCGCCCGATGCGTTTTCCCTGAGTTGGTGGGGCCCAGCCAGGCGATCACCTTGCGCCGGAGCGAGCGGGCCAGCGGAAAGCATTGCAGGTAATCGACGAAGCCCGGATTGCGCTCGGCGAGCGTTTCGAAGCGGGTGCGGTCGAGCGCGTACGTAGAGGCCAGGCGGATACGGTGGTAAAGTTCGCGGCGATCCTGGAGGAGCGGTGGGTTTGCCTCGAAGGATCGGGCGACGTCGGGTGCGGCGACGAGCGTCCAGCCGTCGAACGCCGGTGGGGTGGTCTGCAGGCGGCGGGTGGCCTCGATCGCTTCGGGGCAGCCTCGTGCGGCCAGTTCTGCGCCCAGGGAGGCGGCTCCGCGTGCAATGAGATCGTGGACAAACGGCGTCAGCTTCAACGGGAGCGCGGAGAGCACCGGCAGCTGGAGATCTGCGCGTACGGGCAGTGTCGTCGGCCGGTGAATAACCAGTTCGTCGGACACATCGAGAAACGCCCCGAAACACAGGGTAGGCTCGACGAGCGTGAGTTGCTCGAGAGCGGCACGGGCCAGTTGCAGGCGCACGCTGCTGGCGCGCGTGCGGTGTCCGATCGGAGAAGCGAGAAACGTCTCGGCGAGGTCGGTGCCTTCGATCCCCAACCGAACTACCAGCGCCTGGCGGGCGGCGGAAACGGCTGTGTCGTGGGTCCGTCGATCGCCACCGTCCATGAATTTCACGGCTCACCCTTCTCGACACGGGCGGATTGTCAAAGAATTGGTGCGAGGCGGGTCGGTTTCGAAAGGAGGAAGGGCCGGGCCTACGAATTGCGGCATCTCAGCTCAGTTCCTATGCGGGGCCGGTCGGGACGAGTTGGGTGGGGTCATGTCCGTGTGCGTCACGTGGTCGTGACGTTCGATTCGATCGAAATTGACGGCCTCGGCGATTCCGGGCACCGCGTAGAGGTCTTTCAAATACCGCTGGAGGTGCGTATCATCGACGATCCGGCGCAGATTGTTCCCAAAGGGCCGGGGCCAAGGGGGTACCCTACTCTCGCCGCATCGACCTAGAGTTTGGGCGTATCGATGCCGAGCGCGTCCGCGAGATCCGTAAGATGTTCTTGTTCCTGCACGATGATTTCGCGCAAAGATTCGCTCAGTGCATACTCGCCCATCGCCTCCGCCTGGCGAATGCGTTCGCGGTAGGCGACGATGGTTTCCCGTTCGTTTTCGAGGTCGAAGCGGAGCATATCCTCGGGCTTGTCGGACATCTTCACCGCGTTCGGTTGGGTTCCGGGCGTTCCGTTGAAATAGTCGATCTGCTTCGCGATAATAATAGCGTGCTCGAGCTCTTCGGAGGCGTGCTTCTTCAACTCCCCCGCGATGTGTTGGAACTTGGCGCCCTTCATCGTCTGGCTGTAGACGACATAGGCGATGACCGCTTGATATTCGCGGGCGAGGTCTTCGTTGAGAAGGCGAACCATCTCTTCACGGGTAATTGCTTCGGATGCGTTCATAGGAGGCGATGTGGGATCGGGTGGCGTGGCGCGGCATAACCTAGTACAACGACAGCAGTTTCGCAGTTCGGTTCGTTCGCGCGCTTCGGCAGGTGGAGAACGGCGATTACGACCAATCCGTGTTCACGCGCCGCGAACGTTTGCACAATTCGAGGGCCTCGCTCCGTCGAGGCCGGGATTTTCCGAGATCCGAAACCGCGGTCGCGCAACTCTAAACCATAGCGCTATTGGCAGCGCGGTACCGCGCAATCCCGGCCTCGACGGACCGAGGCCCTCCAATCGGAGTCCTTTCCCCTAATACTTCGCGGGGCGGGCGGGGCCGATGGGGCGGCCTTGGGAATCGACTTCGACCTCGTAGGCTACCCGAATGGTGCGACCGTCGGGTGTGGTTTCGCTGCGCCATTCGCGGACGATCCGGCGTTCGCCGTTGAAGGGGACTTTCGCTGCAGCCACGGCGCTTTCCCCCGTCCCGACGACGGCACCGACAACGTTTCCGACCACGGCTCCTGTGGCGGTACCCACTGCGGTGCCGACGGCAGGGCCGGGCTGACGCATACCGGTCGAACGTCCGTCGGTCGTGGCGCATCCGGAAAAAAGGACGGCACCGCCAGCGGCGAGAACGAGGAAAGAGAGGGTTCGAGTAGTCATCTGCGGAAAGTCTGGCGGAAGGAGTGCTAGCCTAGGATCGGTATCTAGTGAGGCAACTTTCGACAAACTTAGTTCCGTCGGACACTGGACGGCGTTGGCGAAGTTAAAGCAAATGAATGCAGTAATCCAGACCGCTGGACCGCGCTTCTACCCAAAGATCGAGTCCCCCTGCGTTGCAAACGCGTTCGGAGTCCGGCCTTTAGGCCGTCCGAAATTCGATCGCAATCTCGACGGACGGACTAAAGTCCGGGCTTCAAACGCTACCGTCCGAGCTTCCGTCGGGTTGCGAGACAGTCTCCGCACCGCTGCCCTCCACTGAAGTGCGGGCGCCTTCCTGGCGGCTTAGCGGATGCGGACTTCTTTGCCGGATTTGGAGGAGAGATAGATGGCGTCGAGGATTTTTTGCACGGCGATGGATTCCGTGGGCTTCACGAAGAGCTTTTCGTTGCCGAGGAGGACCTCGATGAAATGTCCCATCCGGTTGACGTTCACCAAGGGCGGAAGCGGCGTGACCAGTTCCGTCGAATAGCCGTGATCGCCATTGCGGAAGAGCTGGAGAGGAGGAAAAATCAGGCCCGCGTCGGTGCCGAATAATTGGGTTCCGTTGAAGTCGCCTTGCGGTTGATGGGCCGCCCAGGACGCTTCGAGGAGGATGGTTCGTCCGCTTTTGAGTTTGATCAGCGCAACCGCGAGGTCATCCACGTCGAAAGGTTTTTTCGGGTCGATTTCGCTCTTGCCCCAGTCGCTGTCCCCCAAGCCCCGGTTGCCGAATTGGGTGAAGGTTTTACCGCTGACGGCGGCGGCTTCGAATTCACCGAGCAGATACAGGCACCGGTCGAGCGCATGCACGCCGATATCGTAAGTCACGCCACCGCCGGAGAGTTTTTTTTGGGTGAACCACGAACCGATCCGGGGAATGCCTGCGCGGCGAGTCCAGGCGCTCTTGGCGTGATAGACGTCGCCGAGGACGCCCTTCGCAATCAGTTGCTTGGCGGTCTGGACCTCCGAGGCGAAGCGGTGATTCTGTCCGACCATCAGGACAACGCCCTGTTTTTTCGCTTCGGCGGCGATTTTGGCTGCATCGACGGCGCTCGTCGCCATCGGCTTTTCGAGCAGGACGTGCTTTTTGGCCTTGAGTGCGGCGATCGCGACCGGCGCATGCAGGTAGTTGGGCAGCGCGATCGAGACGACATCGATGTCCTTCCGTTTCAGCAGTTGGGTATAGTCGTGGACAACACTGGGAATGCCGTAGCGTTCCGCCGCGGCATGAGCGCGGTCCGTGGAGGAGTCGGCGATCGCGACGACCTTGGCGGCGGGATGGGCTTGGAAGGAGAGGATGTGATCGATGCCGATCGCGCCTGCGCCGACGATGGCTACGTTGAAAGAAGTTTGTGGCATAAAATAGACCGAGAAAAGGGTGAGACGAGCGCGTCTGCGTCTACGCGCGGCCCCAGGTTTTGAGTCGCTCGAACGAACGCCTCACCGATTCCAAGGGGGGAAAGTTATATTTCTCTACCTCGACCACGTACCATTCGACCGCGCCGATGCTGTCGGCCGCGGCAAAGACCGCGGGGAAATCGACCGGCCCCTGGCCCAATTCCGCTTCGTCCTTAAGGTGAAGCAATTCGATCCTTCGGCCCTGCTCGCGAATAAATGCTGCGGGGTCCTTTCCGCCGGTGTGCACCCAATATACGTCCGCTTCGCAACCGAGATTGCGCGGTTCGGCGGCATCCAAAAGCCAGTCGAAACCCCGGCGACCGTCGACCGTTTCCAACTCGAATGCATGATTGTGGTAGCTGAACTTCAGCCCGAAGGCGCGCAGGCGGGCACCGATCTCGTCGAGTTCCTCTCCGATCGCCTGGCAGGCTGCGGCCGATCGGAAGAGCTCGCGCGGAAAATAAGGGCAGGTGACGTGGCGAGAGCCGAGCAGATGCGCTTCCGTGGCGACCTTGCCGAGATCGCTCCGTAGTGCGGCGATCCCTACATGCATGCCGGAGACGCGCAGACCGGCGTCCATAATCGCCTTGGCCGCGGCGGGAGCATCGAGGTTTCCGTAGCCGGCGGTTTCGACCCCGCTATACCCGATCTTGGCGACCTCCGCCACCGTCCCGGAAAAGTCGGTTTGAGTGAGGTCGCGCAGTGACCAGAGCTGCAGCGAGACGGGGATCTTCTTCATGAAAGGGGCGGTGAAACCGGCGTGAGAGCTTTCGAGGATCGCGCCGGGGGTGTCAAACGTATGCGCCGTTCATCCGCATGCATGGGAAGGGATGGCCACCTCCTCGGGACCGTGGCCCATCGCGGTGAATCACTCGTTGTTGAGGTGGGCGGGGTCGACCTCGATTTCCTGGCAGGCGCGGATGAAGGAAGCGGCGGACCAGGCTTGGTAGGCTTTGCCCATGGGGAGACCGGTGGTGCCGTGGGCCCACTCGTTGAACTCCCATTCCCGCTCGCGCCCGCGCTGATTGAGTTTGGCCAGTTTGACGAGTTCCCGTGCGGCAACTTCATGTAAGCCGAGGCGGTGGATCATGCGAACCCACATTCCGCCGATGAAGGGCCAGACGCCGCCATTGTGATAATGGTGCGGCAGGTTCAGCAGGTTGACCGTGTAGTACGCGCGCCAGTCCGGATCCCCGGATTGAACCACCGGATACAGATTGGCCACCGGCCACGGTTCGTTCACGCCGACTCCCCACATGAAGCGGAAGGCGGTACGGGCACGCTCTATGTCCAGCAGATTCATAAGGAACGCGAGGATGTTGCCGAAGACGTCGCAGCGCCAGTTGAACGAAAAGGGAGTGATTTCGGCGATGAGATATTGGGTGTCGCCCAGGCTGAATTGCCGGTCGGCAAAGCGATTGACCGGGTGCCCGGTGTCGTCGAGGCGGGTCCGCGGCCAGAAGGTATCGAGGACACGTCCGCGAATCTGCTGGGACCACCGCAGGTAGGCGGCGGCCTTTTCGAAGTCGCCTTGAAATTCCAGAAGACGTCCGAAGCACACGTTGGCGCGAAACCAAAGCACTTCGTCGTAGAGCACGTTGTAGCTGCGGCCGAAAAGATCGGTCCAGTCGCCCGCCTCCGGGATTTCAAGGAGACCGTCGTTGTTGCTATCGTGCGCGCTCAGCCAATCCATCGCGCGTTGGAGGCGCGCGGCGTGTTTATGCAGGAAGTCGAAGTCCTGAGATTTCACGATGAAGTTGTAGAACGCGATGATCACCCAGAGTCCGCTATCGATGGAGCAGATATTGCCGACGCCCGCGTAATCGGGCACGCCGTCGTCGATGCGCACATTGGCGGGGATCTGTCCATTGGGAGCGATCGCCAGGAGCAGCGTGTCCAGCGTCCGGCGTTGCGCGAGGCGGACCTCGTCGTCGTCGAGATCGAGGGTATTGATAATCGTGATCGAGCCGTCGCGTGCCCAGACGCTGCGATAGTTGGCGTCCGTGCCGGTGACGGTGTTGTCGGCGAGTGAGCAGGCGGAGAATCCCAGCGGCGTGATGTTCTTTTTGAGCGCTTCCACCGCCTTCGCATAACCGGTGGCCAAAAGGGTCTTCTCGTCCGCGGTGAGCGATCCCAGCCGTGTATCCGTGAAGAGCATCTTGAGCCCGCCCATCTGAGAACGTTCCGGAGTGGCGCTTTCGAGCGCGCTCGGAGCTCGTCGGATGACGCCGTAATGCCGCAACCCGTCGAGAACGCCATCGGCGAGGATCTGTTGGCTGCAGTAGACGGGAATTTCGACGACGGCCTCGAAGAGTTCGGGCTGAGCGTTTTCGACGACAATTCCCTGCACGCCCGGCACGAGGAACATGCTGCTATCGTTGCCGGTGTCGCCCGCGACGAGCACGCTGCTGGCGGTCAGATTCAAACGGGTGTAGAGCCAGCGAAGCGCATTTCCCTTGGTGGCGTTGCGCGGCAGGATATCGAGGTCGCGTAGGCTCGAATACACGACGGTCGACTGCAACCCGGCGTCGGTCAGTTCGGCGGCGAGTTTTTCCAAAATCGGTTTGGTGGCGCGGTGAAGAAACCAACTCGACTTGAAGGCGTGTTGAAAACGTTCCGGTTGTTCGGTGACGCCCGGGAGTTTCGCGAGGATGGCTTTGACCTTTGCCAAATCCCATCCGGGACGCAGGTCGTCCTCGAACGCATGGAGCATCTGTCCTGCCTTGACGTCGAAGATCTGCGTGCCGACGCCTGCGATAATGAAATCCGCGCGCGGCAGCTGTTCCGCGACGACCACTTGCTCCACGTCGGACACGAGGCGACCGCTGTTGTAGACGAGAATCGGGCGGTTGGACAAGGGCAGGTTCTCCCAAGCGAGACGGAAACGCCGGGTGGATTCCGGATTCCCGATCAGGGTGCCGTCGAGATCGCTGCTAAAAAGGCGGATGGAGGAGGGCTCGGCGGGAGTCACGGCGGTGGAAAGAGGATGAAAGGGAAGGAGGCTGAGACGGTGCTATTGGTTCCGCATCGAGGGGTTATGTTCCGTTCAGTCGCCGTCGTTCCAGGGCTCGTCCCACTCGGTGTCGTTCAACGCGGTCAGCGCCGGGCGTTGTTCGACCAGACTGATCAATTGTTGGGCGATTCCGGTCCACGTGAACAAACTGCGGGCCTTGTGCGCTCCCATCCGAGAAAGCCGGTTCCACAGTCGGGGGTGTCGCAGCGGTTTCATGATCATGATGCCGAGATCTTCGGGATCGAACGGATCGCCGAAAAGCGCGTGCCGGCCGAACGACACCGCGCGAAACAGTCCGCCGTGAATCGTGATGACCGTGGGCGTGCCGCAAGCCATGGCCTCGATCGCCGTCATGCCGAAGGGTTCGTAGCGACTGCTGAGAACGAACACGTCGGCGGCGCGGTAATGGTTCGCGAGTTTCTCGTCCGGCACGAAACCCGAGAATTTTACGCGACGTTGCAGACCGAGGCGACGGACCTGACGTTTGAGATCGGCCAGAATCTTGCGCTCTCCCTTCCCGAGTTTTTCGCCTCCCACCGCAAGATACAGGACAGCCTCGGGCAGGCGTTTGGCGGTGACTGCGAAGGCGGCGATGAGGAGATCGTAGCCCTTGTTGGTCGCGAGGCGACCGATGGCCAGGATGACCTGACCTTCATAGCCGAGTTTCTTCCGGAGCATCTGGCGACTGGCTTCGCTCACGGGAAAGAAGCGGTTGTCGTCGTAGCCAGGCGGGATCATCGGCACCTTTTCGGTCGGCAGTTGATAGTCCAGCACGAGCATGTCGAATTGCGGCGGCGTGGTTGCGATCACCAGGGAAGAACTCGCGTAGAGAAGGTTCTCGTGATGGATGCGTTCCTTGAAATTGAACTCTCTGTCGAATTCCTCGGCTTCCTCGGGATAGTCGGATTCCATCTGGCGCTTTTTCCAGATTCCGAGCGAATGCGGCGTGTGCACATGAGGCACGTTGAGCACGTCGGAGAGGCGTTGCCCGGCGATACCGCCATCCCAATAATGGCTGTTGACGAATTGGTAGGTGAGCCGATTTTTGCGAATAAAGCGCAAAGCGTTCTCCCCCCATTCCATGAGATGAGCATGAAGGTACTCCTTCGGGATGAATTCGCGACCGCCGCAGGCCGCGCGGATGACACGGACGTGGGAGTTGACGATGTCGACCTCCGGCTGATTTTCGAAACGGCGGGTCCAAATGTCCACGTCGAAGCCGAGCTGGGCGAGTTTCTTGGAAAGCTCGATGACGTAGACGACCTGACCGCCGGTGTCGGCCGCTCCGAGGGGAGGCTTGGCCGCGACGTACCCGTGGGTCGATACCATCGCGATGCGAGGACGTTTGAGATCGGTATGCAGTGCGGGCATGCCCCTATTTTTCCCTTTTTGGCATGCCCGCACAAGGGTGCGGCCGAAGAAATTGGAAAATAAAGTCGGGAACCGACGATCTTGGGTTTCGTCGGCCGGGCCCGGCGAGACCGAGTTTTCCGAACTCGTGGAGGGCCTCGCTCCGTCGAGGCCGGGATTGCGCGCACCGCGCGCTGCCAACGCACGCATCTTGTGTGACGACGCGCTCGCCGATCTCCGTGCCTTCGCAGATTCGGAAAATCCCGGCCACGAGGCAGAGAGAGACTGTCTCGCAACCGCTCCAAGGCCCGCCGTTTGGAGTCCGGCCTTGAGGCCGTCCGAAATCCGATCGCACGCTCTCCGGACGGACTAAAGTCCGGACTCCAAACTCTATTGTCGGAGCTTCCGACGGATTGCGAGACAGGCTCGGGACAGTGTTGCGGAGCCGAGTCTAGGCTTTCCCATCCTCCGCCAGCACCGAATCCTCTTGCTCGGCGCGAAACTGGCTCGTGTAAAGAGCGTAGTAGTGCCCGCGCTGGCGCAGGAGCTCCTCGTGCGTACCGGACTCTTCGATTCGGCCCTGGCCGATGACCAGAATGCGGGAGGCGCGCCGGATGGTGCTGAGCCGATGCGCAATGACGAAGCTGATCCGCCCCGCGAAGATGGTCTCCAAGCCGCGCTGAATGAGCTGCTCCGTTTCCGTGTCGATCGAAGAAGTGGCTTCGTCCATCACGAAAATCTGCGGATCGGCGAGGAGCGCACGAGCGAACGACACGAGCTGTCGCTGGCCGGTCGAAAGGCGATTGCCGCCTTCGCCGACTTGCGAATCGTAGCCGTTCTCCAATGCGACGATGAAACCGTGGGCATTGACCTGGCGGGCCACCTCTTCCACCTCGGCATCGGTGGCCGTGAGTCTTCCGTAGCGAATATTTTCGCGGACCGTGCCTTTGAAAAGATGCGGCGACTGCAGAACGATGCCCAGCTGCGATTGCAGCCACGCGAGCGAGCGGTCGCGGTACTCGATTCCGTCGATGAGAATGTCGCCCGCGGTCGGTTCGTAGAACCGGCAGACGAGGGAAACGATGGTGCTCTTGCCGCCACCCGAAGGTCCTACCAGCGCGATAGTGTCGCCCGCTCGCACCGTCAGCGAAAAGTCATGCAAGACTTGAGGACCGGTGCTGTATTTGAAGCCGACGTGTTTGAATTCGATCTGTGTGACTTTGTCGGGATGGCCGTCGGTGGCCACCGCAACGGTCCCGCCGGAGTCTGGAGCGTTTACGAAAGCGGCGGCGGAGGTGCGTCGAGCTTCGATGCGTTGGCGAACGGCGGGCGAGTCTTGAATGGCGGGCTCGGTGGCGAGAAGTCCCATCACTCGTTCGCCGGCCGCCTGCGCGCCCTGCATTTCGGCCAGCTTGTTGGCGAGTTGGTTGATGGGAAAAAAGAACTGGCCGGCGAAGTTGATGAAAGCCACCAGCGTGCCGAGCGACATACCGTCGGTCATCGTGAGGATGCCGCCGTGCCAGAGGGCGAGCCCTGCGCCGAGGCTGCCGATGGTCATGACCAGCGGATAATAGACCGCACTCTGTTTTGCGTTGGTCACGGCGGCGACGAACATCCGGGTGGAAAGTCCTTCGAATTCGCGGAGATTTTCCGACTCCCGCACGAGCGTTTTGGTGGTGCGAACCCCCTGGATGGATTCGTTGAACGAGGCGGTGATCTGCGAATTGTATTTTCGAATCTCCCGCGCGCTGAGGAGAATGCGTTTCTGAAAATATTTGCTGATGACGGCGAGCGGTGGAACGACCGAGATCACAATCAAGCCGAGTTTCCAGTTCATGACGAGCAGGCTCGCCGCGATCACGACAATGTAGGTGCAACCCCAAACGATATCCAAAAAGCCCCAGGCGATCACGCGCGCCAGCCGGTCGCAATCGCTCGTCAGCCGGGTGATCAACCAACCCACTGGCCGCGTGTCGTAAAAGGCGAATTCGAGCGCTTGGAGGCGATCGAAACTGGCGGCGCGAATGTCATGGCTGAGGTGATTCGAGATCGCTCCGGCGCAGTCGATGAAGATCCAAACGCCGACGCAAAAAACGACGATGACCGCGAAGTATCCAAAAATAAATGGCGTCAGGTCGGTGGCGGGACCTCCTTCGACCACGGCATCGATCGTCCAACGCGTCAGGTGCGCGAAGCCGGCATCGCAGACGGCGATCGCGACCGCGCAGACCGCGAGCGGGATGAGGAAGCGTTTGAGGTGCAGGGCCCGCTGGAAAAGTTTCCACCACAGCCCGGTGTCGAGCTTGGCTTTGAATTCGTCTTCTTGATGAAAAGCGGAGGACATAGAAATGATGAGGAAAGTTCAGGCCGAGAAACGCATTCTTGCTCTATGCAAAGCAGGATAGGCGAAGGGTCGGTCCAGGATTTCGGAACAGGCATCGGAGTTTTACCACGAAGGCACAAAGACACGAAGTTCGGAGGGAGGGGTGGTCGCTCAGTTTCAATCGGACCTTCGTGTCTTTGTGCTTTTGCGGTAAAATTCCGATGCTCGAATCGCGAGGCGGCATTGGAGGAAAAAGTGCACTCAGCCGCGAATCGTCGGTCAGGGGTTCGCGGTCACTTCGTCTGGAGTTCGCGTTGAAACTCGGCTTCGACGTTCGTTTGGATTTGCCAGAGCCGGCGGTAGAGACCGTCGTTGCTGGCGAGTTCGGCGTGGGTGCCGTTCTGGATGATTTTTCCGTGGTCGAGAACAATCACCCGGTCGGCCTGGGCCAGGGTGGAGAGCCGGTGCGCGATCACCAGCGTCGTCGCGCGGCCGCGGCGGCGTTGGAGGGCGTCGAGGATGAGGGCTTCGGTCTCGCCATCGACGGCGCTGAGGGCGTCGTCGAGGATCAGGACCGGGGGATTGCGGAGAATGGCGCGCGCAATCGCCACCCGTTGCCGTTGTCCGCCCGACAGGGTGATGCCGCGCTCGCCGATGAGCGTTTCGTAACCCTGCTCGAAGGTGCGGATCGTCTCGTCGATGCAGGCGGCTCGGGCCGCCTCCTCGATTTCGCGGTCCTGCGCCGCGGCGCTGCCGAGACGAATGTTGTCCCGGAGCGTTTTGGAGAAAAGGAACGGCTCCTGCATAACCGTGCCGATCTGACCGCGCACCCATTTCCGCGGCAGACTCGAAAGCTCGTGTCCATCCAACGTGATGGAGCCCCGCTCGTAGTCATAGAGACGCAGCAGGAGATGCATGAGGGTGCTTTTTCCGGCGCCGGAGGGTCCGAGCACGGCAAGCGTTTCGCCGGGAGCGACCTCGAAGGAGATGCCGTTGAGCGCGCCGCTCCGTTCGGGGGTGCTGGAGATGGGCGCACCGGAATCGCAACCGATGCGGGAGAAGGCGTTCGGGACGGTCGGGGGGGAGATGCCAGGCGCGGCCGCGAGGGCCGGCCCCGCTGCGGGGGCGGGGTTGGGAGCGGCGTGCGCGAAGAAGAGGTCGCGTATGGAGAGCGAGCCACGCAAGGCGGGGAGAGGCACCGCAGCGACGGCGACGGAGGGGGAGGTGTCGCTCTCGCGCGCTTGTGTAATGATTTCCTGGATGCGTCCGATGGCGACGGTCGTTTTTCCGAGGTCGGTGAGGATGCGGCCCATCTGACGCACCGGCCAGAGCATGATCCCGAGGTAGGCGAGGAACGCGAAGAGGACGCCGACCGAGAGGTCGCCCCGACCGACCCAGCGGGCGCCGATCAGGAGGATCAAGCCCAGCTGGGAGAGCGCGACGAAGTCGCTGATCGACCAGTACCAGGACATGAGCCGCAGCAGGCGCATATTGCGGTCGCGGAAATGGGCGTTGGGCCTCGCAAATTTGGCTTTCTCGTAGTCCTGACGAGCGAACGCGCGGACGACACGAATCCCGGTGAGATTCTCCTGTATGACCGAGGTGAGCGCGCCTTCCGCCTCATCGACCGATTTAAAGACGTGTTTGACCTTTCTGAAGTAGAAGTAGCCGTAGAGGACGAGCGGAGGAACCAGCGAGAACGACACGAGCGTCATCGACGGATTCAACATCAAGAGCAGCGGAAGCGCCGTGGCCGCGAGGATGAGCGAGTGGCCGATTTCCATCACTTGCACGGCGAGGAACTGGCGCACCGTTTCGACATCGCTCGTACACCGTTGAACCAGATCGCCCGTATCCACGCGGTCGAGATACCGGGCCGGCAGGTGATTGAGATGGTCGTAGAGGTCGTTCTTCAGCTGGCGGGCGATCCCGTCGCTGGCGAGCGACGTGTAGCGACCCTTCAGGTAGCTGCAGGCGCCGCCCAGAGCGGTGATCGCGACCATGAGTACCGGTGCAAGCCAGAGGGAGGTGCGCAGATTGTCGGCTCCGCCCGCCATGGCGAGGAGGGCGCGCACCAACGAACTGGCGGTCGCGGGATCGCGAGTACCGATCGCGTGGTCGATGGCAGCGGCGCCGACCAACGGTACGAGGTAGTTCGCGGCGGTCGCGAGCAATAGGCAGAGGAGCGCCGCACCGTAGCGCAAGCGTTGGCCGCGCATCAGGCTCCAGATGACCGTGAAATAAGGGGACATGGCGGGCGGAAGGCGGGATCGGAATGGGGATCGGGAATTGAGAATCTAGAATCGGGAATCTAGAATACGGAAGGCGGAGGGCGGATTCTGGGCTCTGGAATCGAGAATCTAGAAGGCGGAGAGGGCAGTCTGCAGCGCGGAAGTCAAGAAGCTGCATTTGTGTTCTTTTTTCTGTATTCTCTATTCTGCATTCTGAATTCTATATTCTAGATTCCATATTCTATATTCTTTTTCTGTATTCGATATTCCCGATCCTTCTTCCCGATCCCGTTATCCGTTGAAGGAGATCGAGTCGCTGAGACGAAAAAAAGCCCGCTCGGCGAGAGCGGGTTCGGAAAACGGCGGAGGTTTTCGGAGGCCCGCTCGATCGTACGGCGGGCAAATCGGCGATCAGTGGATCGCGATGACGCCCGGACGCCGTGCCCGAATGGCAGAGACGTAGAGTGAAGGGGTCATCATAAAACGGGTAAAGGTGAGCTCGGCCGGAGTAAGGCCAAGCTCACCCCGGGTAGGCAAGCGGAAATTACCGACACGTCGTGACCGCTTAGGCCGCGGACGTTTCCAAAGGGCTCTGCCGGACGCGCGCCGGACACATGCGCAGGGCTTCCTCCAGTTCGTCGATGCGAACGGGCTTGCCGATGAACCCGTCCATCCCCGCGGAGGAACAGGACTCTCGATCGGCGGGTGAGACATTGGCGGTCATTGCGAAGATGCGAGGAAGCTGGCCGGCGGGAAAGCGTTCACAGATTTCCCGGGTGGTTTGGACACCATCCATTTCAGGCATTTGCATGTCCATCAGGATAAGATCGTAGTCGCGAAGAGCGAGGGCATCGAGTACCTCGAGACCGTTGGCGGCGAGGTCGCACCGGTAACCAAGACGTTGCAGCATGAGTCGAGCCACCCGTTGATTGACCGGATTGTCTTCCGCCAAGAGAATGTCGAGCGGGTGCAGCGCCCCGAGAAGCTCTCCGCTGAGTCGATCCTTTTTTTTGGCGGAGGGCGTATCGTATTCACCCAGAAGAATCTCCTCCAAATGGGAGAGCAGCGTATCCGGTTTAATCGGCTTACGAATCGTCGCCGCGATGGCGGCTTCCGCAATTACCCGCCGCTGCCCGAGCGACGAGAGCATGACGAGAGGAAGCCGTTCCGCGGAATGGGTGAGGCGGATCGCCATCGCCAAGGCGTTCCCGTCCATCTTGGGCATTTGGCCGTCAATGAGGGCCAGATCGTAGGTGTCGCCGAAGTCGAGACTGCGGATCGCTTCTTGGGCGGACGGCAACGCCGTCGGGAGCATGCCCCACGAGCGGAGATGAGTGCTGAGGATTTTGCAATGCGAGGCATTGTCATCGACCACGAGGATACGACGACCGGCAAGCCCGGGGGGTGCGATGCGGCGCTTGACCGTGCTGGGACGGGCTTCGCGCAACGGCAGTTCGAAAAGAAAAGTACTTCCCTCGCCGGCTTTGCTTTCCACCCAGATGTGTCCGTCCATCAATTCCACCAAGCGCTTGCAGATGGAAAGTCCCAGTCCGGTTCCGCCAAAATGTTTGGTGGTAGAGACGTCGACCTGGCTGAAAACTTTGAAGAGACGGTCCCTCCCCTCGGGGGAGATTCCGATGCCCGAGTCGCGTACGGAGACTTTGAGGCGGACAGCGTCGCCTACTTGAGGGGCGGCGAGGGAAACGTTGACGAAGATCTCCCCCTTGCTGGTGAACTTCACTGCATTGCTCAGCAGATTGACGATGATTTGTCGCAGGCGCGTGATGTCTCCCACCAGCGAAAGCGGGACGTCGGGATCGATGCTGAAGAGCAGTTCCAGATTTTTCTGGGAGGCGCGAACCGAGAGGAGATCGACGGAGGATTCGACGCATTGCCGGAGGTCGAAAGCGCTGCGTTCGAATTCGAGCTGACCGGCTTCGATCTTCGAGTAGTCGAGGATGTCGTTGATCAGTTCGAGAAGCGAGTCGCCGCTGCAGCGGATGGTATCGGCAAATTCATGCTGGTCTTCGGTGAGGGGCGTATCGAGGAGCAGACCGCCCATGCCGACGATCGCATTGAGCGGTGTGCGAATTTCGTGGCTCATATTCGCCAGAAATTGAGATTTTGTCCGCGAAGCCTCCGCGGCTTTTTCCGCGAGGATTTCGGCGGATTGGGAAATCTCTTTCAGCTCACGGAGATTTTTGTGGAGCTTGAGCAACACACTCACCTGACGCCCCAGCGCACTCAGCGCGTTCGTCTGTTCGTCGCTCAGGGTGCGCTTTTTTGTGTCGATGACACAGAGCGCGCCGATGACGTGGCCTTCTGGAGATTTTAAGGGGGTGCCTGCGTAGAAACGGATGTTGAGCTTGCCGGTGACCAGCGGGTTGTCGAAAAACCGAGGGTCCTCGAGCGCGTCGGGAATCACCATCAATTCGTCCGGATTCAGCAGGGCGTGAGCGCAGAAGGAGACATCGCGAAACGTTTCACGGACCTCCATCCCTCGTATCGATTTGAACCACTGGCGGTCTGCATCGATCAGCGTTACCAAGGCGATCGGCGTATTGCAGATCTGCGAGGCGAGAAAAGTCAGATCGTCGTAGCTTTGTTCCGAACCGGTATCCAAGAGACCCAGTGCCCGAAGGCTTGCGAGGCGCACCGCCTCGTTGTCAGGGATGCGTGCTCGCATGGTCGGAGAACGTTTCGGCGATAAGCGGGCATTCGGAGTGCACCACAGGATATCGGCTCGTGTGCACTCTTTCTAACCCCCGCCGGTGAGTTTGCGTATGAGCTAAACAACCCATGGACAACTTCCGCGCTCGATGAACGGCGGACGCTTCAGCCGCTCAGAGGAGCGGGCGCAGGATCGGCCAGACCGTCTCCGCCACCCGCCGGTGCCCCTCCGCGGTGGGATGGATCCCATCGGCGAGATTCAGCTCGGGAATGCCTCCGACGTCCTTGAGCAGAAACGGTATAAGGGTGGCACCGCTGGCGCTGGCCAAAGCGGGGAAGATCGCGGCGAATTCCTTGCCGTAGGAGCCCATGTTGATCGGCATCTGCATACCCGCGACGATGACCTTCACGGCGGGATTCTTGGCGCGCACTAAATCGATAATCGCTTGCAGATTGCTGCGGGTCGTCGCGATGGGGAGCCCGCGCAGGCCGTCGTTACCGCCCAATTCGAGGATGAAGACATCGATACGTTGGCGGAGGATCCAGTTGATGCGGCGAAGGCCTCCGGCCGAGGTATCGCCACTTAACCCCGCATTGACTACGAGATAGGGGAGTTGGGCATCGTGAATTTTTTTCTGGATGAGCCCGGGAAATGCCATCGTGACATGGTCTTCCAGACCATAGCCTGCCGCCAGGCTATCGCCGAAGAAAACGACGGTGGGGGTCTCACCGGCGGGGGTTTGCGCGCGCAAGCTGCCGAGCATCAAGGCGGTGAAGACGAGAGTGAAAAACAGTTTCATCGGTTGCAGAAACGGCCACAGCGGCTTTGGTCGCGGGCGTGCTTCTCTTATGAGTGTTCAATCCATGCTGAAAGTCGAGCGACTGACCAAAACCTATTTGTCCGCGGGTGTGCCGCTTACGGTGCTTAAGGACGTCAGCTTCGACCTAGCTGCAGGTGCGAGCTTGGCGATCGTGGGTCCGAGCGGCAGTGGCAAGACGACATTGCTCGGTTTATGCGCCGGCTTGGATCGTCCAAGTGGAGGTACCGTCAGCGTTGCGGGCGAGGAGATCGGCGGGATGGACGAGGACGAGCGGGCGCGGGTGCGCAACGATCACGTCGGCTTCGTTTTCCAGAATTTTCAGCTGATCCCGACGCTGACGGCGTTGGAGAATGTGCTCGTCCCGCTGGAACTGCGGGGTGAGGGCGGGCGCGAGGGCGAGGCACAGGCGCTGCTCCACCGCGTGGGGCTGGGGGCGCGGAGCGATCACTATCCGGTTCAGCTTTCCGGCGGCGAGCAGCAGCGGGTGGCGCTGGCGCGGGCGTTTATCAATTCGCCCAAAATCCTTTTTTGCGACGAGCCGACGGGCAATCTCGACGGCGATACGGCCCAGGCGATGACCGATCTGATTTTCGAGGTGAACCGCGAGCGCGGCGCCACCCTGGTGCTGGTCACGCACGACTTGGAACTCGCGCGGAAATGCCAGCGGATCCTTCGGCTGAAGTCGGGCGCCGTGGTGGAGGACCTCCGCGTGGAGGCGGCCCTTTCGAAAACCGTCGCGCCATGAACTTCGTGTTTCGCATGGCGTGGCGCGATACGCGGGCCTCGCGCCGGCGGCTGGCCCTGTTCTCGCTTTCGATCGTGCTGGGGATTGCCGCGCTCGTGGCGATCGGTTCGTTCAGTGCGAATCTGCAGGAGGCGATCGAAGGCCAGGCAAAGACGCTGCTTGGGGCCGATCTTGCAGTGCAATCCCGGGCCGTGCTCACTCCGGAAGCGAACTCGTTTCTGGATAGCTTGGGCGGGCAGACTTCGCGCGAGGTGTCGTTCTCGTCGATGGTGGTGTTTTCCGCGTCGGCGGGACAGACGCGGCTGATTTCGCTTCGGGCGATGGAGCCGGGTTATCCGTTTTATGGCACCTTCGAAACGGCTCCGACCGATGCGCCGGGGAAACTCGCCGCGGGCGAAGCGGTCGCGGTGATCGAGGAAACCTTGATGAGCCAGTATGCGGTCAAGGTGGGGGATCCGATACGTCTGGGTACCTCGACCTTCACCGTGGTGGGCGCTTTGAAGAAAATCCCCGGAGAGTCTGCGGCCGTCGCGATGCTTTCGCCGCGTATTTTTATTCCCTACACGCGCTTGCCCGCGACCGGTCTCGTTGGGCCGGGCAGTCTGGTGCGCTACAAGACTTATTTCAAATTTGGACCCGAGCGCGATGTCGAGAAGATGGTGTCCGATCTGCGCGGTCGTTTCCGCGAGCTGAGGCTGGGTTTCGATACGGTGGAAGAGCGGAAACGCGAGCTGGGTCAGGGCATTCGGAATGTATATGCCTTTCTCAGCCTGGTGGGTTTCGTCGCCCTTTTCCTGGGTGCGATCGGGGTGGCCAGTGCGATTCACGTCTACGTGCGGCAGAAAATCGCGACCGTCGCCGTGCTGCGCTGTCTTGGAGCGAGTGCGTGGCGGAGTTTTTCGGTCTATCTCGTGCAGGGATTGGGGCTGGGGTTGTTCGGGGCTTCGATTGGGGCAGCGCTGGGGGTGGGGATCCAACTCTCGCTGCCTGCGTTGGTGAAAGGTTTACTGCCGTTCGAAGTGGATTTTTTCATCGCTTGGGGCGCGGTTGCGCGCGGCGTAGGTTCCGGGTTGGTGATTTGTTTTTTGTTCACCCTGCTCCCGCTGCTCTCCATCCGCCGCGTCTCGCCCCTCGTCGCCATCCGTTCCTCCTTCGCGGAGAACGAGGGCGCGCGCGATCCGCTGCGCTGGGCGGTCTATGTCGCCATTGTCGGAGCGGTCACGCTCTTTGCCCTGTGGCAATCGCCGCGCTGGCAGGTGGGGCTCGGATTTGTGGGCGCGCTGATCGTCAGTTTTGGCGTGCTCGCCGGAATGGCTAAGGTCGTCGCCTGGGTGGCTCGGCGCTATGTGCCGCGTCGCGCCCCGTACGTCTGGCGACAAGGCATTGCCAATCTCCATCGGCCGAACAATCGCACCGTTCTGCTGCTGCTCGCACTGGGCCTGGGTACCTTCCTCGTGGTGACCTTGACGCTGACGCGCGCGACGCTGCTCGCGCAGATTTCGAGCACCGGCGACAACAACCGGCCCAATCTTCTGTTTTTCGACATTCAGGACGACCAGATCGAACCGCTCGAGGGGATCTTGAAGAGGGAGGGTGCGGAATTGCGAGCGAAGGCACCCATCGTGACGATGCGGCTGCGCTCGCTCAAAGACCGGACCGTGGAGCAACTCTTGAAGGACGAGGGAGCGGGTATTCCGGGCTGGACCCTTCGCCGGGAGTATCGCTCGACCTTTCGCGGCACGCTTTCCGCGACGGAAAAGGTCATCGCGGGGACCTTCGACGGAAAAGTGGCTCCGGATGCGGCGGCGATCCCGATTTCGATCGAACGGGACCTGGCGAAAGACATGCAGGTGGCCCTGGGCGACGCGGTCGAGTTCGACGTCCAGGGAGTCGCGATGAAGACCCGGATCACGAGTATCCGAGAAGTGGATTGGAAGCGTCTGGAGCCGAATTTTTTCATCGTCTTTCCCGAAGGTGCGTTGGAAACCGCGCCCAAGTTTTATGTGGCTGCGACGCGGGCCGATTCGCCGGCGGGCTCCGCGCGCCTGCAGCAGGCGGTGGTCAGCGTGTTGCCGAATGTCTCGGCGATCGATCTCGCGCTCATCCTGGAGACGCTCGACGGGATATTTTCCAAAGTGCAGTTCGTGATCCAGTTCATGGCGCTCTTCACGGTGATCACCGGCGTGATTGTATTGACGGGGGCGATCATGAGCGGCCGCTATCAACGGCTGCGGGAAACGGTCTTGCTGCGCACGCTTGGCGCGAACCGACGGCAGCTGCTGCAAATTCAGCTCGTCGAGTATGCGATCCTGGGAGTGCTGGCTGCGGTCGTGGGGTGTGGCTTGGCGCTGGCGGCGAACGGGCTGCTGGCGCATTTCGTTTTCGAGACGACCGGTGCATTCGCTCCATGGACCCTGCTGGGAGCGGTCGTGGCGGTGGTTTCGGTCACCCTGGCGACGGGTTTGCTGTCAAACCGCGGCGTCACGAATCATCCCCCGCTCGAAGTATTGAGGCAGGAGACGTAGGCCGTGGAGGGCCACGCTCTCCGTCGTGGCCGGGATTGCGCGGTGACGCGCTGCCAATACCGCGCTGGTTGTCGCTCGCGGGCGCGTTTAGTTCGATCTCGGCAAATCCCGTCCACGAGGGACCGTGGCCCTCCAGCGAGCCGGGGATAACCAGAAGAACGATGAAGGCATTCGTTTGCGTTATGGCCCAACGCTGACGGAGGGCGGGCTCGGCTCAGGGTTTGCTTTGCCGCATCGTCGCAGAGAGAGATGGAAAACGGGCGCGAATTAGTCGTAACAGGCGGTTCCCTGCATGCGCCGCATCGTCACTTTCCACTACACGCTCCGCGATCCTCAGGGTCGAACGATCGATACCTCCGCGGGCGGGTCTCCGATCAGCTACCTCGAAGGCGCCGGTCAGATTATCGACGGGTTGGATACGCAATTGCGCGGGGTGGAGCCGGGCACGAAGGCGCGGATCGAGGTGCCTGCCGCTCAGGCCTATGGCGAGCGCGATCCCCTGCAGATTCAAAAGGTCCTTCGCGCGCTTCTGCCCGTGCAGGGCGAACTCAAGGTCGGCGATCGGTTTCAGGCGGGGGAAGATCGGTTCTCTGCGGTGGTGACCGTGGTGGGGGTGGAGCACGACTCGGTTCTTCTCGACGCCAATCACCCGCTCGCGGGGGTCGATCTCACTTTCGACGTGGAAATCGTCTCCGCCCGCGCGGCGAAAGCCGAAGAGCTCGCACACGGTCACGCCCACGGCGAGGGCGGTTCGTGTGGAGCCGGTTGAAAATCGTTCCTTTTGCCGCACTCGCTTTCGTTTCTATAAACCATGAACGTTCTTGGCATCGATGTCGGCGGCTCGGCCTTGAAAGGCGCGCCAGTCGACACCACCACCGGTCGGTTACTCGCGGAACGTTTCCGTATCGCGACCGAGAAGATTCTTACGCCCGCACAAATGATCCGCGCGCTGGAGGAGATCGTCGCCCATTTTTCGTGGAAGGGACCGATCGGGATTGGATTTCCCGGCGTCGTGCGCGGCTCGAAGATTTATACGTCCGCGAACCTTCACTCGGGTTTCGTCGGTTACGATGCCGGCAAAAACTTCGGCAAGGCGTTGGAACGCCACGTAAGCATACTCAACGATGCCGACGCGGCAGGTCTGGCGGAAATTCGGTTTGGCGCCGGGCGCAAGCGAAGCGGTACGGTATTGATGCTCGTCTTCGGAACGGGGGTGGGCAGCGCGCTCTTCGTCGACGGTCATCTGTATCCCAACAGCGAACTCGGGCACATCCCGATCAAGGGTCGTTCGGCGGAGAAACGCGTCTCGGCGCTCGCTAAAGAGTCGAAGGGACTCTCTTATAAAAAGTGGGCATGTCGCGTCAGCGATTACCTGCAAATCATTCAGCTCATTCTGCAGCCCGACCTCTTGATCGTTGGCGGAGGGATCAGCGCCGATTCGAAAAAATGGTTCAAGTACCTGGACGTGAGTACGCCCTTCGTGGCCGCCAAATTTCTCAACGAGGCCGGGATCGTCGGGGCCGCGCTCCATGCTGCGTCGCAGGAAGCCAAGCGCTAGCCGTTTCCACGTTGGGTTCAATGTGAGATTAGCGTCCAGACGAATGTTCGAGCCTCCCATCCGGTTTTTACAGAAGGACGCCGAGGAAGCGGAGGGGGGAGGCGCGGTGCGTCTGGAAGTCGGAGGGCAGAGAGCGGAGGGCAGGGGTCGGAGTTTTGAAGGCTTGGACTCTGCTTCCTCTGCGTCCTCCTGTAGAAAACGGATCGAGTTGCGGAGTCCGCTTCTCTTGAAGGCAGATTGGAACTATCTGGGAAGCTCGGACCGTGTATGCCGGCGCCGCTTTTGATTGTGGGGCAAGGCGTCGCGGGAACGTTGCTCGCCTGGGAGTTCGAGCGCGCGGGTTTCGATTTCGAAATCGCCGATGCAGGTCACGACGAGGCGGCATCGAGAGTGGCCGCGGGGATCGTCAACCCGATCACCGGTCGGCGTTTCGTGAAAAATTGGCGGGTGGAAACGCTGCTTCCGGCCGCCCGCGCGGCGTATCGCGAGTTGGAAGGAGCATTGGGGATTCCGCTTCTGCGCGAGATGCGCGTCTGGCGGATGTTCGATGCACCGGGCGACCGCGCGCTCGCCTCCATGAAATTGGTCCGTGGCGAATGGGGACCTTTTGTAGATCCGGCTTCGCTGAACGACGACGGGTTCTGGATCGAATCCGCAGTCCACGTCGATCTGCCCGTACTGCTTTCGGCGGCCCGACGGCGTTGGCTGGCGCAGGGACGGTTGCAGGTGCGTCGGGTCAATGTAATGGAAGAACGAGACCGTCGCGACGTCGTCGTCCGCTGCGTCGGCGTTGCGGCGATGGCCGAACCGATCGGGACACCCTACGAACGCGCAAGAGGAGAGCTGCTGCGCCTAGCGGTGAAGGCGGGGACGCTCGAGTCCTCGGTTATTCGAAATCTGGGAGCGTGGATGTTGCCGCTGGATACAGAGCGTGCCCTAGTCGGTGCGACGTACGATCGCGCGGCGAGCGATCTTTCTCCGTCTGAGAAGAGCCGCGTCGAGCTGGAGCGTCACGCGAAGCGACTGCTCGAAGGGCACGCGTTTACGGCGCAGGGCCGACAAATCGGCTGGCGGGTGACGGTCCCGGATCGTCGTCCGGTGGTCGGAAGGCTCCCGGGCGACGACAGGGTCGGAGTGATTAACGGTCTCGGCTCGAAGGGGACGCTTTATGCCCCCTGGCTCGCGCGCCAGTGGGTGAATCATTTGAGCGAAGGGGTCCCGTTCGATCCGGAGGTGGACGTGAAGCGGTTTGCGGCGGGTTAGGATCGCCTGGAGGGCCTCGCTCCGTCGAGGCTGACTCGCAACCCGTCGGAGCTCAGACGGCAGAGTTCGGAGTCCGGCCTTTAGGCCGTCCGGGGAGATTGCGAATCCGGACTCGGACGGCCTCAAGGCCGGACTACAAACGTTTTTTTTCCGGCGGGGTCGTCGATCTTTGCGTTGTGGCGGCGTTCGGACGCGAACCTGCGACGATCGCTTGAGCCACCGCGTGCGGAAAATCCCGTCCACGAGGACGAGGCGATCCAAAAGGGGTCAAACCGCACTTTTCGCATTTTTTAGTTTCTTGAGATAACGCAAGGCCGGTGGGCCGAGACCGGATTTGCACTCGACGACGTAGCGGCTAAGGGCACCGGGCTTGCCCATGTGTAAACGAGCGGCGAGCCAGGGGTTGGTGGCGGTGGTGATTTGGCGCAAGTGGGTCGCGATCGCCACTTTCCAATCCTGGGACTTGCGCTCCTGGGCAACG
>Ga0105044_10002207_pt1 | contig 26501 bp, 26 predicted proteins | sample MAT01_FD_78092 | JGI IMG/M metagenome (GOLD analysis project Ga0105044, IMG submission 78092) | Freshwater microbial communities from Lake Fryxell liftoff mats and glacier meltwater in Antarctica - MAT-01 | ecosystem: Environmental > Aquatic > Freshwater > Ice > Liftoff microbial mat | place... | reverse complement strand
TCCGGAGACGCTGGAGCCGGTATCAGCGACGACGCCCGGTCGAGATATGCGCGATGCCACAAACGATCCGGGGGATCGTGTTCCCAAAGATTGAATGCGTTGCTCCAACCTGCTCGGCGAGCGCGTCACGGCACGCGACTTTGACAGGCAAGTGGCCGAACTTCAGATCAGGGCAACAATCCTCAACCGCTTCACGGCCTGCGAAACCACCAGAACTCGACGCTCGAGACAAGTCCGTCCGCCGCAAGGAGAAACGCGACCTCAGGCTGATTTGCTCAAGATAACCGGCCAGTCTGACCGTTTCATGGCCGACTTCGACTGTCCGATCACGGATACGGTCACCTGTTGCAAGGAAGGTTTCGCCACCCTGCTTGGGGCCGAACTGCATGCGCCTGCGCCGGCAAACGGTGAAATCCGGTATGTTCTCGCCGTCGGGGTGCCTGCCGATTTCGCCCCTGCCAACCCCGGCGAAACCGGGCCGGAACGGGTTCGCCGCGCCCGTGATGATGATGCCTTCGTGGCCATCGCGCATCCGCAACGGTATGGCCTGATGATCGAAGATGCCCGCGAACTGGCCTTTGCCGACGCCATCAAGGCCTGCAATCACATCTGCCAGATACGGGCCGACCGCCCCGATGGCTCCGCAGTGCTGGACAGGATGTTGTCCGAAGGGCAAAACCCGTTCGCCACCGCCACCGCCATCGACGCCGCGCATTTTCGCGACATGACGCGGCGACGGGGCAGGTGCTTGCCGATGTGAACGGCGACCTTGTGGCCGATCTGGTGATCGACATCGGGGCAGGGCTGACGATCAGCGCCGCCGACTTTTTGCTGTAACGCCGCCGGACTGACCGGGCAAAGGTGACAACCCGACCGTTTCCGGGACGCGGTTCTGTAACGGGCCTGCATTTCCGGGGTGGCATGTTCAACCTTTTGCATGTCATCGCCCATCCCCTCGGGCGTGGGAGGCTCCGACAATCGCGGGGCCGTTCAACCTGAAGGGCAGCCGCTGCAAGCGGTTGCGGGAAAGAGCGGATTGGACAATTCTCCAAGGCAGTTTCCCATCTGCTTGGGACGGGTACTGGTGGAAATCCGCGCCCTCAAATTTCAGGCTACGGTTTCACCGCCATCGACGACCAGAATCTGACCCGTCATGTAGCTTGACCGATCCGACACAAGGAACAGGACGGCTTCTGCGATTTCCTCAACCCCAGCCCAGCGCCCCAATGGTACCTTTTCCCGCACATAGGCCTCGATCTCGGCCCGCCCACCCATTTGCGCAATGAAGGGCGCGTTGAACGGTGTATCGACCCAGCCCGGACAGAGCGCGTTGACCCTGATGCCATGCCTGGCATAGTCGCCTGCCATCTGCCGGGTCATCGCAATGACGGCGTGCTTTGTGGTGGTATAGGCAATCATCTCGCGGTCATAAAGCACGCCGGAACTGGAGGAAGTGTTCAGGATCACGCCACTTCGCGCCGCTTTCATATGGGGCATCACCAACCGCGCGCCCATGAAATGCGACCGCACATTCAGGTTCCAGGAAGCATCAAAGCCCTTGATGCTGACCTGTTCCAGATTGCCCTCGACCTGCACGCCCGCGTGGTTGTGCAAGATGTCGATCCGGCCATGGCGGGCGATGAAGCCCGAAAACGCGGCGGCAAGGGCCGCGTCATCGGTAACGTCGAACACCATCGCCTCGGCCCGCCCACCCTTGTCGGCGATCAACGCCACGGTGTGTGCAGCCCCGTCCGGGTCACGATCTGCCACGCCGACAATTGCCCCCTCACCGGCGATAATCTGCGCTGCGGCGCGGCCAATTCCCGAACCGGCCCCGGTGACGATGGCAACGCGGTCCTGCAGGATCATCCGGGGCCTCCTTCTTTTCTGCACCAAGTAAACTCCGGCAACGCGATTTGTGCAAGTTCGGTCATGAATTGATTGACATGGCAACTGTGCGGGGATCACATTTCGGCTTGGGGGACGTGACCATGACCGAAACATCGCGGCCAAACCGCTGGCAACGTTTTGCCGAATGGGACGCGCGCCCGCTGCGGCTTGACAAGTTTGCCAAGGAAGACCCGGCCAACGGCTTTTCCGCTTTTCGCAGCCCCAATGACCCCAAACCGGGCGTTGCGGTGATGGCAGGCAGGATCGCGGCGATGGATGGCGTGTTGGCGCATGACTTTGACATGATCGACGCCTTCATCGCGGCGCACCACCTCAATCCGATGGTGGTCGACGAGGCGATGGCGATTCCGTCCGAGGCATTGGCGCGGATGCTGGTTGACATGAACGTGCCGCGGGCAGAACTGGTACGGCTGGCGCATGGGCTGACGCCTGCCAAGCTGGCGGATGTGGTCTCAAGGCTGAACGCACTGGAAATCGCATTCGCCTATTCCAAGATGCGCGCCCGCAAAACCCCGGGAAATCAGGCGCATGTGACCAATGCCAAGGATGATCCGCTGCAACTGGCCGCCGATGCCGCGGTGGCGGTGGGCTATGGCTTTGACGAGGTGGAAACCACGATGCGGGTGGCGCGCAATGCCTGGTCAAACGCGGTGGCTTGCGCGGTTGGCGCGGCGGTGGGGCGCTGGGGCGTGCTGTTTCAATGCTCGTCCGAAGAGGCGGAAGAACTGCGCATCGGCATGGCGGGGTTCACATCCTATGCCGAAACCGTATCGGTCTATGGCACCGAAAAAAGCTTTACCGATGGTGATGACACGCCATGGTCCAAGGGGTTTCTGGCGGCCGCCTATGCCTCGCGCGGGATCAAGATGCGCTGCACCTCGGGGGCGGGGTCGGAATTGCTGATGGGGTTTCACCAGTCGCAAACCCTGCTGTACCTTGAGGCCCGCTGCCTGTGCCTGCAACGTGGCATGGGGGTGCAGGGAACCCAGAACGGCGGCATTGACGGCGCGCCGCTGACCGCAACGGTGCCCGGCGGCGTGCGCGAGTTGATGGCTGAAAACCTGATCGCGGTCTGGCTGGATCTGGAATGCGCCAGCGGCAATGATGCGCGTTCGTCGGAGTCGGAAATTCGGGTCGGGGCTAAGATCCTGCCTTATCTGATCGCCGGATCTGACCTGATCTGTTCCGGCTTCGGCTCTGTGCTGGCCTATGACAATTCGTTCAACCCATCACTGTTCAACGCCGAGGAGATGGAGGATTACCTTGTTTTGCAGCGCGATTTCGAGGCCGACGGCGGGTTGACGCCGCTGGCCGAGCATCGGGCGCTGGATCTGCGGGTGCGGGCGGTTGAGGCCATTTCGGCGGTGCTGGAAGAGCTGGAACTGGGCCGGCCCACCCAGGACATGAAAAATTCGGTGGTGATGGCCTCGGGTTCTGCCGATACACGCAGCTATTCCCCCGGAGAGGTCGCTCCGATCTCTGCCGCCATTCAAGACCGCGAGATCACGGTGATTGATGTGATCAAGGCTTTGGCCCGGCGCGGTTTTGCGCCAGAGGCGCAGAACCTGCTGAACGTCGTCAAGCTGCGGGTTTCGGGCGACTATCTGCAGACGTCTGCGATGGTGCGCGATGGCCGGGTACTGTCTGCCATCAACGATCCGAATGATTATCAGGGCCCGGGTTCGGGCTACCGCATGTCCGAGACGCGCCGCCAGGATATCAACGACATCCGCGACATACTGGATCAGGACGTGGTGTTGCGCGCCGAGGCGGAACACAAGGGGGCAGAGTCCCTGCGCATCGCCTATCCGGTTACCGGCCCGGCACAGCAAGGCGGAGCGGCTGATGAGGTGGTGATCGGCATCAGCCCGGCATTCGGGCTGAACCTGTTCCAGACGACGGCGGGCCATAAGCTGTCGCAGGTGCTTCGGGTGATGGTGCAGGGCATCGAATCCCGCGGTCTGCGCGCCCGGGTGGTGCGGTTTCGCCATACAGCCGACACCTCGTTTCTCGGCCTGTCGGCGGCGCGGTTGTCGGGGTCAGGCATCGGCATCGGCATTCAGGCCAAGGGAACGGCGGTGATCCATTCGGCCAGCCGACTGCCGCACAACAATCTGGAATTGTTTTCGAATGCGCCGATTACCGGGTTGGAACACTATGCCGGATTCGGGCGCAACGCCGCCGCCTATGCCTTGGGCGAAGCTCCCGAGCCGGTGGTGGTTCCGACGCGCGGCGAGGCGATGGGCTCGCGCTATCACGCCCGCGTGGCCCTGATTTATGCGATTGAGACCGGGCTGACCCAGGAGGGTGCGGTTCCGCAGGAAATCCGGCTGAAATTTCTGGAGGGCAGGCAATGAAAGACTTGAAGGTGGCAGACTATCCGCTTGCCGAAACCCGTCCGGACCAGATCCGTGGCACGCGCGGCATGGCCTTGAACGACATCACTCTGGATGCAGTGATGGCGGGGGCTGTGACGATGGAGGATCTGCAGATCACCCCGGGTGCCCTTCGGGATCAGGCCGAGGTGGCCCTTGATGCCGGTCGGCCGACCCTTGGCCTGAATTTCCAGCGGGCGGCAGAACTTGTGGCGGTGCCGCAAGAGGTCATCATGGCGACCTATGAGTTGCTGCGTCCGGGGCGCGCGAAAACCAGGCAGGAACTGCTGGATCGCGCCGATGTTCTGCGTTTTGAGTATAACGCGCCGATGATTGCAGACTTTATCCTTGAAGCCGCGCAAGTGTATGAAAAAAGAGGCGTTTTCACCTACCGTTTCTGAGGTTGCAATGAACTGGAAAACCGCCCGCCGCTCAATCTACTATGCCACAGCCCCCGAACCGGACACCCCGGTTTTGGTGGCAGGTGAGACGGCGCTGTTGGTGATAGATGTGCAGAACACCTATTTGGAACGCCCTGACCGCGCCGATCTGGCACCCGCCGCGCAACTGGTTTACGACACCTGGACGCCCTTTCACGATCGGATGCACGATCAGGTCATCCCGCGCACTGCCGCGCTGCTGGCAAAGGCGCGGGCGGCGGGGATTGAATGTCTGTTCGTTCGGATTGCCTGCCATACCAAGGATGGCCGGGACCGGTCATTGTCGCAAAAGATGCCGGGCTGGAATAATCTGCTGCTTCCCAAGGCCGGGCAACCGTCGCAACTGGTGCCGGCTTTGCAGCCCGTCGGTGACGAGATCGAGATCACCAAGACCACTGACTCGGCCCTGACGGGCACCAATTTGCGGCTGATCTTGCACAATCTGGGCATCAAAACCGTGATCTGTGCCGGGATTTTCACTGATCAATGCGTGTCTTCGACGGTGCGGTCACTGGCGGATGAAAGTTTTGCCGTATTAGTGCTGGAAGATTGCTGCGCCGCCGGTTCCGACGACCTTCATCACAAAGAGCTGGAAATCATCAACATGATCTATTGCCATGTGATGAGCAGTGCTGAACTGATTGCGATCATGGGACTGCCTTGAATGCCAAGACCGGACCATCATTTTGTGGCTTTTCCCAGAAAATAGTTGGCAAGCGCCACAAAGTGTAATTTACTATTTCGAATGAAGGACCGGTTGAAGGCTTGGAAACAAGGCCGCCCCGGAAAAAATACTCATCAGGGAAAGAACACATGGGACAACCAAACCAAGTGGGGTCGACGATAGACATTTCGTCCAATTCCAACGTCAACAAACTTCAGGGTAGAGCAGTCGGTCTTGTGGGAGTGCTGTTTCTGACCGTCACCGGGGCCGCGCCGCAATCGGCAATGATGGGGAACGTCCCCTTCGCGGCGGGATACGGCACCGGTATCCATACTCCGGCGGCCTTCCTTCTGGCCACCATCGTGCTGACGCTGTTCTGCGTGGGCTACGCCCGAATGGCGACCAACGTGTCCTCGGTCGGCGGGTTCTACTCCTTCATCTCGCAGGGTCTCGGCCGCGAGGTCGGCATGTCGGCGGGCTTCACCTCGCTCGCCTGCTATTCGATCTTCGAAGCCTCACTTTACGGGCTGTTCGCCTTCTTTGCCAGCCAGTGGCTCAACAACAATCTCGGCATCGATATCAGCTGGGTCTGGCTGAGCCTTTTCGCGCTGGTCGGGACCGCCGTGCTGTCGGTGCGCAACGTCAAGCTGAGCGTGGTCGTGCTGGGCGGGGCGCTGGTGCTGGAAGTGATCATCCTGACGATTTTCGCCTTTGGCGTGATCTTTGCCGAGAGCGGGACCAACTTCACGGGCGAAGCGCTGAACGTGTTCAATGTCACCGTTCCGGTGGCGGCGCAGACGGTGGGCGATCTCGCCATCCCTGCAGGTGCGGCCGCCGTCGGGATCTTCATGGCATTCTGGTCCTGGGTCGGCTTTGAAATGGCTCCGAACTATGCCGAGGAAAGCCGTGACGCCAAGCGGATCGTGCCGCGATCACTGTTCATTTCGGTGATCTTCCTGGGACTGTTCTACACCTTCATCAGTTGGTGCGCCGTCTCGGCCTATCCGACCGAAGGCGAGATGCTGGCCAAGGCGTTCAGCGACTCCGGCAACTTCTTCCTGTCGCCGATCAGCCAGTTTGTCGGGCCCTGGGCGGCAGAGGTGATGTCGATCCTGATCCTGACCAGCTCTTTTGCCTGCGGCATGGCCTTTCACAACACCGCCTCGCGCTACATGTATTCGCTGGGCCGCGAAGGGGTGATCCCGTCGCATTTCGGCAAGACCCACGACATCCACCTGAGCCCCCATATTGCGTCGAACACCCAGTCGGTGCTGGCCGCGGTCTGGATCCTGCTGTTTGCGTTCTTCAACGGCTTTGACGACGCCTTTGCCCAAGCCTATCTCGGGGGCTACACGCTCTACGCCGTTCTGGGCACCGCGCTGCTGCTGGTGTTGCAGGCCGTCGTGTCGATCGCGATCTGGAACTATTTCCGCAAGAATGGCGGCGGCAGCTTGTTTTCGACCGTCATAGCCCCTTGGCTGTCGTTCTTTGTGCAGGCCTATCTGGTTTATTTGTTGGTCGCCAACCTGTCAACCTTTGCCGGGACGTCCAGCTTTGCCAATGCGATCCCGCTGATCGGCCTGGCGATCATCGTCTTCGGTCTGATCTGGGGCTTCGTGCTGAAACGCATCAACCCCGAAGGCTACAAGAACATCGGCCATATGGTGAATAACGAGGCTTAAGCAGCCTCAGTCAGTCAGACAGGGGCAGCGAGAAATCGCCGCCCCTTTTTCAAATCAAGGGGGGCGAACATGTCGCATTCAATCAAAGACCGCGTGGTGGTGGTGACCGGAGGCTCAAAAGGCATTGGCCGTGGCATTGCGCAGGTATTTGCCGAGGCTGGTGCCAGGGTCGCAATCATGGCGCGTGACGGCAAGCAGGCGGCGGCGGTGGCGGCGGAGATAGGCCATGGCGCAATTGGCTTGGCGGGGGACGTCACCGACAAGGCCAGTCTGGTCAGCGGTTTTGGGGCGGTGGCACAGCGCTTTGGCGGCATTGACGTGCTGTGCGCCAATGCCGGGGTTTTTCCTTCCGCGCGGTTGGAAACCATGACAGAAGCCGAATGGGATCATGTCAGCGACACCAATCTGAAAGGCACGTTTCTGTCGGTGCAGGCGGCAATACCATTTCTGAAGAAATCCGATCAGGGGCGGATTGTGGTGACCTCTTCGATCACAGGACCGGTGACCGGTTTTCCCGGATGGACGCATTACGCCGCCTCCAAAGCCGGGCAGTTGGGCTTCATGCGCACGGCCTGCATGGAACTGGCCAAATACGGCATCACGGTGAACGCGGTGCTGCCCGGCAACATCGTGACCGAGGGTCTGGCGGGGATGGGGGCGGCCTATCAGGCCTCGATGGCGGCGTCGGTGCCGCTGGGACGGCTGGGTGCGGTGGCCGATATCGGCCATGCGGCGCTGTATTTCGCCTCGAAGGAGGCGGGGTATGTCACCGGGCAGACCATCATCGTCGATGGCGGGCAGATCTTGCCGGAATCGCTGGATGCGCTGGCGCAGGCCTGAGCGGTCGCCCCGGCAGTGGTTCAAGCGCCATCAGCCGCGCTCATGGTCGCGCAGGTAGGCCTCACACAGCCCGACAGTGCCCTCGGTATAGGGCAGACCCATCGACTTGGCCAAATCGGTTTCCGCGTGCGAGCCGATCCAGGCCACCAGCAGCAAGCGCCGCAGCATGATAAAGGTCGGAATTTCGGCCTCATCGGCGGCGGGCAAGGTCAGAACCCGGCGATAACCCGCCTTCCATGCCTCAATCAAATCAGGCACTTGCGGCTCGTGTTCATAAAACGACACCGGCGTTGCCGCGTCATACATGAACCAGCCGAACCCGCAGTCGTCAAAGTCGATGACCTTGACGGTTTCGCCGTCGATCAGCAGATTTGCCAGCCGCAAATCGCAATGGATCAGACCAAAGCGCTCAGGTCCCTGCCCGTAGGCCGCAAGGCGCTTTTCGATCACCCGGGTGGTACGGACAAACAGATCGGCCTTCGTCGGGTCCACGCCGATGCCATCGCGCCAGCGGCCCCAATGCGGATTGCTTTCGCCCAGCGCCGTTTCAAAATTCCAGACCGGGCGAACAAAGCCCGCCGGGCGCGGCCAGTTGCGGGAATGGCGGTGCATTCGCGCCGTTGCCTCGCCCAGCACCGCAAACGCGCCTGTCAGGTCCTGGTCAATGCCAGGCTCGGCCCCAAGTTCCCAATCGGAAAGAACGATGTGGCGCGGTCGGGCCATCCGGGGATGGCCGATGACCTGAATGATCTCGCCATTGCGGCCTGCCACAGGTTTGGGGGTGACCGCGACCTGGGTGCGGCGCAGATCCTGCAGCCAGGCCAGTTCCGAAGCAATCGCCGCCGCTGAATGGTAGCCCGCCCGGTGAATGCGCAGCGCCCATCTTTGCCCGGTGGCCGCGGTGACGCTGTAGGTGGCATTTTCCGACAGGTTGATCAGACGAACGGCAACGCTGTCGGGCAAATCCCAATGTCGCAGCGCCGCCGTTGCCAGTTCCAGCAGGATCGGCAACTGCGCCATGTGTGGCAGGGAGTCGAAATCCGTCATCTTGCCCCTTTAGCTGGCCCGGCCCTTGATCGCGGCCAACACCCGTTCAATCTCGGCCAGACCCGTCTTTACGTCAGCCGTGCTGCCAGACATGTAAAGCCGCCCCGCCGCCCCGATCATCTGAACATCGACCAAAGTCAGGCCGGGGGCCGCCTTTTCAGCCTCATTCGCCGCAATGGCCGCGTAAAGTGCCGGCACCATTTCAACAATCAGCAGGGTCTCACCCGGCAAAACCATCGAGGCCTGCCGGTTTCGGTTCAGGATAACGGCGTGTTGGTCGGCGATATCCTCGATCACATCGGTATAAAGGATCTTCGCCGCCAGTTGATCGGTGGCCAGCAGCCCGATACCTGCCAACATCGCATCACCCGCCGCCATCAGCCTTGCCTTGTCAGGTCCATGGATCTCCAGAATGCCGAACTGCCGTTCCACAAACAAGATACCCGGCTCCAGATCCGGATCGGCTTTCAGCGCCAGATCCATCACGCGTTCGATCATCAGGCCGGGTGCGACCTCGATGATCAGGGCGTGCTGGCCCGCAATGGGCGGGTAGCCGCGCGCCCGTGTCGGCGTGCCCATATAGGCGGCAAACTGGGGTTGCAGGTTTTCCAGCGTCAGACAGACCCGAAGATCACCCTTGGCCGCCATGGCTTACTTGGTGCCCGAGGCGAAGAATTTCGAAACGTCGGCATGGGGCCGCGGAATGACATGAACCGAAACCAGCGTGCCAACCTGGCCCGCCACCTCGGCCCCGGCTTCCGTCGCCGCCTTGACCGCGCCGACATCACCCGAGATCACCACGGCAACCAGGCCGTCGCCAACTTCCTCGCGGCCAATGATGACGACGTTGGCCGCTTTGACCATGGCATCAGCGGCCGCAAGGGCAGCGACATAGCCTTTGGTTTCGATCATTCCAAGCGCATTTCCAGACATTTCAGCTTCCTTCTTTCGGGGGGGGGGATTAAGCCGGATCGTCGATGGATCCGATGATCAGGGCGTCAATCGGGGGGGATTTACCCGGGAACCAGCCGGCCGCGACCGATCCGGTGGCGACGATCACGCGCTCCCCGATACCGCAGCCCAAAGGGTCAAATGCCAGCATCGGCACGTTCGAGCCTTGGGGAGTTACTTCCAGGATCGTGCCGGCGGGCACTTCGGGCAGCTTCCTGGTGGACCAGATACGGCCCGTCACCGTTGCCTTTATCATTTTCCTTTCCTTTCAAAGGTCAGGCCTTTTCTGTGCGCGGCTTCCCTGGCAAGCGGGGTCACAACCGCATTGGCGCCAAGCAGCACTTTGCTGCCGGTTGCGATATCCTTCAGAAGTCGTTCGGAAATCACGCCGTCCAGACCGCGCGTCTCGGCGGTGCCCACCGGCCCCGAAACGCCATTGCCCCGGCCGCTTTCGGCAGGGCCCGTCGCGGTGGACAAAGTGAATTTCACTGTACCCGCGCGCAAGGCTTCGATCATTCCGGGCGCGCATATCCGGGCAAGAAAGGACTGAAGATCGGCATTGGTCGCAAGTTTGACAGCTTCAGCGCCGCCTTGCGCTGTGCGCGAAGCGATCACATCGCGCAGCACCTCCCGCACCATTTCCCGAAGATCAAGTTTTGGATCAATGCTCATTGCCCGCCCCCAACGCGCGTTCCGCAGCCTCTGCAGCGGCCATCACTTCAGCCTCGGTTCCCGACAGATATACCCGGCCCGTGGCCCCGATCATGCGGTAGTCGACGATCTTGATATTGGCGGCCTTCTCGGCCTCATTGCAGGCCAGGATCGCACAGGCGGCGGGTTCGGTCTCCAGGACGTACAGCGCTTCGCCAGCCAGGATCATCGACCCGCCCTTGTTCCGGTTGATCAGGAACGCGTGGCCGGGATCAATCCGGCTGATGATTTTCGAGGCGAGAATCCGGGGCTTCAAAGCATCCCCCGGCACCTTTCCCATTGCCGCCAGAACCCCCCAAGCCGCTGCTTTCACTGCGGAAATATCGCGGGAATGAAATTCCAGATAGCCGAACTGCCGTTCAACCACCAGAATGCCACCCTGCACATCAGCCGATTTCAGGGCGACGTCAGTCAGCGCCTCGATATCAATGCCCGGCGCGACCTCGATAATCTGCGCCGCCATGTTGCGGCGCGGCAAGGCACCGCGAATCCAAGACCCCAGCGAACACATGGTCTGCGGTTGCAGCCGGTCCAGAAAAATGAAGGAGCGCAGTGTTGCCATGACTAGGCCGCCAGAACTGCGGACAGCTCCTCCAGAATGATTTTCCGCAACTCGCGGCGCAATTCGTCGGGGTCGGTCACCGCCACCGGGGTTGCGCGCACGGGCTTTGGCAGGTTCAGCGGGTCGAGCCCGGTGAAATCGCCGAACTTTTCGTTGGCATCCTTGGGGTAAGCGATTTTGGCGAACTGCACCAAATGCTGCGGCGTCAGGTTTTCCGAAAGCGACGAGCCCCCGGCAAAACCGGTGCCGATGGTCATCGACGGTCCGAGGTTGGTGTCAAAGCCGGACGCACCCAGGGAACAACCGGTGTTGACCGCAACCCGCAAGGCGGGCAACGCCGCAGCAAAGGCCATGATGTTGGCTTCATGGCGCGAATGCACCGCTGCCGAATGGCCGCGCCCGGCAGTCCGCATCAGCGAGCGCGCGGCCGAGATTGCTTGTTCGATACCGCCCACCCGCGCAAAGGCCAGCACCGGGGCCAGCTTTTCGCGGACCAGCGGTTCTTCCGGTTGCACCATCGTCACCTGCGTGACCAGGATTTTTGCGCCCGGCGCGGCAAAACCCGCCGCACTGGCAATGACGCTGGCATCCTTGCCGATCATGGCCGTGTTGAAGCCCTGCGGGGTGAACAAAAGCGCGCGCAGTCTGGCGGTTTCGTCAGCCGAGCAGATATGAGCGCCTTCGGATTTGAAGGCAGCCAGCAGGGCGTCGGCAACGACCGAGAAGGCCAGAACCGTCGATTCACTGGTGCAAAGGATTGAATTGTCAAAGCTTTTCGACATGACGATCCGCCTGGCTGCCGCCTTGATTTCGGCTGTGTCATCGACCAGAACCGGCGCGTTGCCCGGCCCCACGCCAAAAGCCGGGTTGCCCGAGGAATAGGCGGCCTTGACCACGGCGGGTCCGCCGGTGGCAATCACCAGATCGACGCGCGCATCGGCAATCAGCTTTTCAATCAGCGGGATCGTCGGCGCCTCGATCACCTGAATGACGCCGTCGGGCGCGCCTGCAGCCTGTGCCGCCTCGGCCAGCATTCTGGCCGCGTCGGCGCACACTTCCCTTGCGCCGGGATGCGGTGACAGGATGATCGCATTGCGCGTCATCAGGGCCAGCATCACCTTGAAATAGATCGTCGCCACCGGGTTGGTAACGGGGATCAGCGCGAAAATCACCCCGGCCGGGCGCGGCATCTCGACAATTCGGTCGGCGGCATTGATTCGCGGCGAAACAAAATCCTCGGTGACGTACAGATCAAGTATCCCGCGCGAGCAGGCCTCATTCTTGAGCTTCTTATGGGCTGCCACACCCATGCCGGTCTCGCGGACTGCCCAATCGGCATAGAATTGAGCGCGGGCGAAGCCAGCCTCGGCCACGGCGCGAACTATGCGCTGGATGGCCGTGTGATCCAGTTTCTGAAATCCGACCGAGGCCCAGCGCGAGCGTTCGATCCTCAGCAGCATCTGCTCATATACAACGTCGGGAACCTTCAGCAGAACCTCGTCCATCACCGCGCCCCCTTGCTTTCGCGCAGCAATTCTCGCGCCCGTGGCATGGCGGCATCAAAGCGGTCCATGATTTCCTGGCACATCGCATGGCTCAACAGCGCGCCGGGTTTCCATTGCAAAACCCGTTTGTCCAGCGAGGAAAAGATCGCCCAAACCCCGTTTTCATACAGCGCACGGCTGACCGAAACCGCGCCTTCCGCGTCGTTGAATTCCAACCCCAGCACGATCCCGCGCTGGCGCACCCCGGTGAAGATGTCGCCGTGTCGCGCCATCGCGTCGCGCATCGCATCGCGAAAGAAATCGGTCACCGCATGCACCGAGGCGATGGTTTCGGGACGCAGCAGCATCTCGATGACCTTGTGCGCGACCACGCAGCCCAGTTCTGCCCCGCCCGATGTCGAGATATGGGCAGCGCCATCCTCGTTCAGCCAGCCGCCGGCCTTTTCGTTCACCAGACAAGCGGAAATCGGGTAAATTCCGCCCGAAAGCCCTTTTCCGGTCACCATGATGTCGGGTTGAATGTTGTAGGTCTGCCAACCCCACATCTGGCCGCACCGCATCATGCCGGTTTGCACCTCATCGGCGATATACATGGTGCCGTATTTTTCACACAGCGCCTTGCAGGCCGCCAGATAGCCATCTTTCGGCATCGGAAAGCCGTAGGTGGCGGGGATCGTTTCCATGATCAGCGCGGCAACGTCGCCGCCTTTCAGGGCCTGTTCCATTGCGGCGATGTCGTTGAAAGGGACATGGAAGAAGGTGTCGGGCTGATCGGACAGGAATATCTTCGAGAACCGCTCGTCCCCGGTTGCCACCGACAGACCGCCATGGCCGTGATAGCCCTTGATGATCGAAACGATCTTGCGCCGCTTGGTGGCGTATCGAGCAGATTTCAGCGCAATATCAACAGCCTCTGCGCCACCAGCCCCAAAGATCGCATATTTCATCCCGGGGCTGACCTTGATCAGCGCTTCGGATAAAGCTGCCCGCGCCACGGACGGAAACCAATGGTTTCCCATGTCGAAATAATCCAGTGCGCCCTTCAGAGTCTCGACAAGCTCGGCGTTGCGGTGGCCCAGATTATAAGTGCCGCCATTCAGATGCAGGTCGATCAACCGGCGGCCCGACATATCGTACAAGCAGTAGCCCTCGCGGCGATCAATCACCAGATCAATCCCGGCCTTCTGCCAGAATTTGGTCTTGTCCGGGTTCCAATAGGCAATCGCCTTGTCGAAAAGCGCCTGCTTGTCTGCGAACTTGAAATGACCGTAGTCGAACATCTGTCGATTCTCCAAGGCGGGAATGCCCGACACGCTACACAAAATGATGGAAGCATGGCAAAATATCTGTGTCAATCGACAATACCTCCCCGAGTTGGCACATTTGTGAATTCTGCCGGTTTTCTCTCGCAGGACCGCATGGCATAGTGAAATCATGTCGAGACACGAAGCACGCCCCCGAAAGACCGAACGGCAATCGCGCATCAGCGGCGCATTGCGGGCGTCGCCGGCGTTGCGGGTGAACGAGCTTGCCGCTCTTTTGAAGGTATCGACCGAAACCATCCGGCGTGATCTGACCGAAATGGGCGATGCCGGGCTGCTGAACCGCACCTATGGTGGCGCGATGCGGCCGGTTGCGTTTGAGCCCGCCGTTACGGTTCGCGAAGGGCTGCTGGTGGAAGAGCGTGAACGCATTGCCGAGCTTGCGGTGCGACAGGTGCAGGCCAACGACATTCTCATGATCGGTGGCGGCGCGACCACCTTGCACTTTGCCCGCAAGCTTGCTGCGATGGTCGACCATTTGACCATCATCACCCACGGTTTGTCGGTTGCAATGGCTTTGGCGACAAATTCAACCCATCGCGTGCAGATCCTGCCGGGGCAATATGACGGGCGGGAGGGTTTGATCTATGGGCCCGACACAATTGACGCATTGTCGCGGTTCAGGGCCAACAAGGCGTTCCTTGGTGCCAGCGGCCTTACCCCGGAAGGGCCAAATGACGCAGGTCTTGGCCCGGGAATGACGTATGGTGCGATCATGCGCCGTTCTGCCGCAAGTTTCATCCTGGCCGATCACAGCAAGTTTTCCAGATCATCGCTGACAGTTTTTGGCAGTTGGTCATCGGACGTCACCCTGATCACAGACCGCCAACCCACGGGTGACTTGATGCGCGCCATGGAAAAGGCGGGCAGCAAAGTGCTTGTTGCAGGCTAGGGCTACCGCAACAGATGGCGCCTGGCGACGGGTCTTGATCACTGCCAGAGGTCAGGTTCCCACGCTCGACGACGCCGCTGCCCCTGGTGCTGTTCGCATGGCGCGATCAACCGGCGACCGGCAAAGTTGCTTGCAGCCTTTGATTGTCAGATCACCCCGCTTGCCCGGCGGCGGATCGACAATAGCCGTGGCGCGGTGCCGGGCTGAGATCATTGTCTGCACCGTTCCATCGACCCCGGCCACCGCCACTCTGTTTGATGCCACCCGGCTGGCGCAGTTGCCCCGGGTGAGATGTTTTGCAACTTTGGCCGCTGCTCGCTGGTCGATGAACCGGCTCTCGACCACGCATTGGGCAGCGGCCATCTGGCAGGCGCGGTCATCGACGTGACGCGTCAGGAGCCGCTGTCGGCGGAGCCTCCTTTCTGGTCCTGCCCCAACCTGATCCTGCCCCAACCTGATCCTGACCCCGAATTCCAACGGCGGCCCGGCTGAAAAAATGGGCCGCAAGGTGGATTTCCTCCCTGCCAACCTTGCCCGGTACCGCGTCGGCGAACCGCCGGCGGGTCTGGTCGATTTGACCGGGGGTTGCTGATGCCCATCCTCACCACTGTCCGCTGCATCCGGCTGTCATCGCCCTGTGCCGATGCCGACGGCCCCGAAATCAAGGAATGCTTTCCCAACGGCCCCAAGCGCACCATCGGCTTGGTCGAGGTGGCGTTCGACAACGGGGTGACGGGGCTTGGCAAAGGCTACTTCGCAGTCTTTGCGCCGCCAATGTTCAAGTCCATCGTTGATCCGTGCATCCCACTGGTGATGGGCAAGGACGGGTTCGATATCGACCGGCGGGTGAAGGACTTGCGGTCGCAGTGCGACCACTGGTCGCTGCAGGGCGCGGCGCGACAGGCTGCCCCACCACCACGGCCCCTGGCTGAAAAGGCCTGTGAAGCGGGCAACCTGCGTGCCCGATTTCTTGCAACCGGAATCGAGACGGTGATCCCCTCCACAAGCGACCGAAAGACGCCAATTTCCCCGTGATGCCGCTGCCTGTATTGCCAGAAACCCGATCGAGCGCGCCTTCTGCCGCCTCAAGGACTGGTGCAGGATCGCCGCCCGATACGACAAGCGTGCAATCACCTTTGATTTCGCCAGCGCGACAGCCTCGGTCATTCAATGGCGGGCCTGATTGAGGCTTGACCCTAAGGGGTTCAGAGTCCAGCGAATTTCAGCCCTCGCGCCGGAAACATGTTGACAGGAATCTGGTGGCATGTTGAGTTTACGGTTCTTTGGACCGCGAACAGGCCGCTTCAGAAGAGTGTGACAGAACAACCAGAAGTGGCTCAATCAGGGCGGCTGCGGTATTCCAGGCAGGAGGGAACGTTTCTGGTCGCCTTTGCCGTAGAAGGCATATCCGAAACCCCGGATTTCCGGTCGCATAGACCACAGAACTTGCAGAAAAATTCCATGGGAGGAGACCTTATATGGCTGACAAGATGACCGTGCCGCCGATGATCGCGATGATCCGGCGTCGGCAACTGCTGATGGGCGTGGCCGCTGGTGCGTTGGCCGGCGGTATGATTCCGGGTCTTGCCTTCGGCCAGACGGCTGAAACGGCAGCCGAAATCGTTCCGGCGACGCCGCTGGCGGAACTTGCGCGTGAACAGCAGCTGATCCTGGGCTGGGCGATCACCTCGCCCATCGGGGTGACCAACCCCTGGGCGGTGCCCGGCTATACCCATCAGGAAGGCAACGTCCTGATGTGGGAGCCGCTGATGTATTTCGGCATTTTCACCGACGATTACATTCCGTGGCTGGCAAGCAGCATGGAATATACCTCAGCCGACTTCACAGCGCTGGAAATCAAGATCAATCCCAAGGCCAAGTGGAGCGATGGTGTCGCCGTCACATCGAAAGACGTCGTATTCACCTTCCAGGGGCAAATGACCAACGACAAGCTGCCCTACCACGCCGCTTTTGACCAGTTCGTCGAGTCCGCCACGGCGGTCGACGATTTGACCGTTGCGGTGAAATTCAAGATCCCCGCCCCGCGCTTCAAATTCGAAGTGCTGTGCGAGAAGTTCGACACCGGTATTCCGATTGTTCCGGCCCATGTTCTGGAAGGACAGGCCGATGTGAACGCGTTTGCGGGCGGCGCCGACATGGCGCACTCGGGCCCCTATGATCTGGTCGCCTGGAACGCCAACCAGAAGATCTACAACCTGCGGGAAAGCTGGTGGGCGGCTGAGGCTGGCCTGATCGACCTGCCGGCGGCGAAACGCGTCGTTTATGTGAACCTGGGCGGTCAGATCGGCCAGAACATGGACACTGTGGCGCAGCGTCTGGTCAACAACGAGATGGACTCCGCACTTGACATGCGCAGCTCTGTCATCGGCAACATTCTGGCGCAGAACGACAAGATCACCACCCATACCGGCAACGAGTCGCCCTATGGCTATCTGGACTGGTGGCCGAACTCGCTGTGGATGAACACGCAACTGGCGCCCTATGATGACCCGAAAGTGCGCCGCGCCATCAGCCTTGCGATCAACCGCGATCTGATCAACGACACGCTTTACGAGGGTGCCAAGATCGCGACGATCTACCCGTTCCCGCTGTATCCCGGGCTGCAGGCGTTCGTCGATTCGCCTGAAGTCAAAGCCCTGGAAGAACAGTACAAGCCAGGCCTTTATGACGTGGCCGCCAGCAATGCCCTGATGACCGAAGCCGGGTTCACCATGAGCGGCAACGGCATGTGGGAAAAGGATGGCGCCACGATCAACTGCACCATCCATGGTTTCGAAGGGATCCACAGCGACATCGTGCCGATTCTGGTTGAATTCCTGCTGGCTGCGGGCTTTGACGCCTCGATCAACTTTGGCACCGACGCCTATCAGAACATGGCAGACGGTGCCGAGGGTCTTTACATGTTTGGCCATGGTGCCAGCCTCAAAGACCCATATGCGGCTTTGGAGCTATTCCATGGGCGCTTCAGCAACGCGATCGGGACTTCGGCGGGGAACAACCGTTTCTCGCGCTACAAGAACCCGGAATATGACGCCTTCCTTGATGCAATGGCTCCGCTGGCCTCGGACGATCCGGCGTTCCATGCCAATGCCGTGAAGGCCCTGGAAATCTACTGGCGCGACCAGATCGACGTTCCGATCATCCAGTGGCTGCACCGGATCGCCTATAACCAGACGTACTGGACCAATTGGCCCACCACGGCAAATCTTGCCGCAGGCACCAATGGGGCCTTCTGGGCGCAGACCGGACTGCTGGTTGTCAGCGGGCTGAAATCGGCCGGCTGATCCATTCAAGGAACCAGAAGGGTGCGCGCGCAACTTGCGCGCACCCGCAGTCTTGACGTCCAGAACCGGAGAAGCCCTTGTCGTTGAAGATCATCCTGCGGCGATTGGGCTTTCTGGGACTGGTCATCTGGGTGGCGTCCACAATCGTCTTCTTCGTTCCGCGGCTTTCTGCCACCAATCCCATCCGCGAGCGGTTTGCCGCACTGGCGCGGACCGGCGGCTTTTCTCCGGCCGATCTGGAAGCCCTGATCGCATCTTATACCGAACAATTCGGTTTGGACCGACCGCTGCTGGATCAGTACTGGTCGCATCTGGGCAATGTCGCCACGCTGGATTTCGGCGTGTCGCTGAACAAATATCCCTCCACCGTCATTCAGATCATCACGCAGGCCATCCCGTGGACGCTTGCGCTGCTTTTGGTCACCACGATCCTGAGTTTTGTCATCGGCAATCTGCTCGGTGCCCTGTCAGCCTGGCCGCGCGCGCCGCAGTGGGTGCGCAATGTCGCCACACCGTTCGTGCTTTTGACGGGTGTTCCCCCGGTCATCATGGGGGTGCTGCTGCTGTTCTTTGTCGGCTTCAAGCTGAAGCTGTTGCCGCTGGGCGGGGCCTATTCGATTGGCGTGGTGCCCAACATGTCCTGGACCTTCATGCTGGACCTGATGACCCACCAGATCCTGCCGGCCTTGTCACTTATTCTGGGGTCGGTCGGCGGCTGGGTCCTGTCGATGCGCGGCATGGGCATCACCATTCAGGGCGAAGACTATGTGAATTTCGCCGAACACAAGGGCCTGACCGCCGGGCGGATCTTTCGCGACTATTATCTGCGCAACACCCTTTTGCCCCAGACCACCGGGTTGGCGCTGGCCCTGGGCACAGTTGTGACCTCGGCGATCGTCGTCGAGGGGATATTCGGCCTGCCCGGGATCGGAACCGCCCTGAACGAAGCCATCAGATCGAACGATTTCCCGGTCATCTATGGCATCGTCTTGTTCATCACTGTCGCCATTGCGACCCTGATGGCGCTGATGGAGTTCGTCTATCCGCTGCTCGATCCGCGCATCAAGAGTGACTAGGAGGCCGATCCCGTGACCGATGCAACCCAGACCATTGCCTTCGACGCGGTCGAGATGCCAGGTCGGCTAAGACTTGGCCTGCGCTATATCCGGCGCAACAAGAGCCTTGCCATCGGGCTGTTCATCATGTTTTTGCTGATCGCTTTCACGCTGATCGGCCATATGGTGATCAACCCGAAACATGCCTATCCACTGTCGGCAATCCCCAAACAGCCACCCAGTCTGGCCTATCCGCTGGGCACGGATTTCTTTGGCCGCGACTTGCTGGCGGCGATGGTGGTCGGCATGTGGCAAACCGCGATCATCGGACTGCTGGCGGGCGGGATCGGCACATTCATCGGGGTCAACCTGGGTTTTGCGGCAGCGTATTTCGGCGGCTGGGTCGATCTGATCATCAAGTCGATCTGTCAGATCCTGACGCCGATCCCAGTTCTGCTTATTCAGGTCGTCGTGGCAGGATCCATCGACAAGCGTTCGGTTACCGTGCTGACCATGGCCTTTATCATCGTGATGCTGAGCTGGATGGGCACGACTTTGGTGGTGCGGGCGCAGGTCCTGACGATGAAGGAACGCCAGTTCGTCGCAGTGGCCAAACTGTCGGGCGTCGGCAGTTTCGGCATCATATTCAAGGAGATCATGCCCAACCTGCTGCCCTTCATCGCCGCAGCCTTTGTGGTGCAGGTGTTTTCGGCGGTCTTCGCATCGTTCTACCTTGCGGTGCTCGGCCTTGGTCCGTTGCGTGAACCACTTCTGGGCAACATCATCTGGTCGGCGCAGGGTCAGGGGGCGTTCTTCAATGGCTGGTGGTGGTGGCCGATCGAACCCTCTGTTGCGATGATCCTGATCCTGGGATCGCTTGCCCTGATCAACATGGGACTGGACGAGTTGGCCAATCCCCGTGTTCGCAAGTCGGAATGATCAGATGAATGTTTCACAGACCCAGACACAGGCCAATGCAACGGCCACGGCCCGCCCGATTCTGCAGGTCGAGCATCTTGAAGTCACCTACTATACCGATGCCGGGCGGGCCAAGGCGCTGGACGATGTCAGCTTTACCCTGAACGCCGGGGAAAAGCTGGGCATGGTGGGGGAGTCGGGCTCGGGCAAAAGCACGATGGCGCTGGCGATGATGCGGATGATCAAGCCGCCGGGCCGCATCGAAGGCGGGCGTGTCATCGTGGGCGATACCGATCTGATGGCGCTGAGCGAAGAGGGCATGCGCAAGGCCCGGCTGAGCAAGATCGCCTATATCCCGCAAGGGGCGATGAATTCGCTGAACCCGGTCACCCGGATCGGCGCACAACTGGTTGACGCAATCAAGTCGCACCGGGTCGGCGACTCGCCGTCGCAAATCCAGGAGCGCTGTGTCCATGCGCTGAAATCGGTGGATCTGGATCCCGGCGTGTTCAGGATGTACGCCCATGAGTTGTCGGGCGGCATGAAGCAGAGGGTCTGCATCGCCATCGGCATCCTGCTGGAACCGCAAGTGATCATCGCCGATGAGCCGACCTCGGCCTTGGACGTGGTGACCCAGCGCCAGGTCATGGAAACCATCGACCGGGTCAAGGACCAGATCAACGCGGCGGTGATCCTGATCGGCCACGACATGGGGCTGATGGCGCAATTCGTCGACCGGGTCGCCGTGATGTATTCGGGCCGGTTGGTCGAGGTCAGTCCGGTGCGCGACATGTTCACCGCCCCCCATCATCCCTATGCCAAGGCCTTGATCTCCAGCCTGCCGAACCTTGACAACAAGGGGGTGTTTCAGGGCATCTCCGGCCTTGCGCCCTCGCTGCTGCGCCTGCCTTCCGGCTGCGCCTTTCATCCGCGCTGCGTTGCCGCAACAGAGGTCTGCAAGACCACACGCCCCGAAACCAGAACCTTGGCTGACGGGCGCCTCGTCACCTGCCATCTGTTCAGCGAGGTGGCGTAGTGATGGCCAATCTGCTTGAACTCAGGAAAGTTTCCAAGACCTACTCAAAGGGGCTGATCAACGCCAAATCCACCGTGGCGCTGCAGGACATCTCGCTGACGTTGAAAGAAGACGAACCGACCATCATGACGGTGGCGGGCGAAAGCGGGTCGGGAAAGACCACGTTGGCCATGCTGCTTTTGGGCTTTATCGAACCTTCGACCGGGCAGATCATCTATCGGGGCAAGGACATCACCACTTTGCGCGGCGCCGACCGGCTGGCGTTTCGCCGCGAAGTTCAGGCGGTGTTTCAGGACCCCTTTGCCGTGTTCAACCCGTTTTATACCGTTGATCATCTGCTGACCGTACCGATCAGGCAGTTCAAGCTGGCGAGGACCAAATCCGAGGCCCGTGACAAGATGGACGAAGCCCTGACCGCCGTTGGCCTGCGCTCCGAAGATGTGCTGGGCCGCTTTCCGCACCAGTTGTCGGGTGGCCAGCGCCAACGCATCAACGTCGCGCGCGCCTTGCTGCTGAAACCCCGGCTGCTGATCGCTGACGAGCCGGTGTCGATGGTCGATGCCTCGCTGCGCGCCTCGATCCTTGAAACCCTGCGCAATCTGCAACGCGAGCATGGCGTGTCGATCATCTACATCACCCATGATCTGACCACGGCCTACCATATCGCCAGTTCGATCATCGTGCTGTATCGCGGCGGGGTGATGGAGGCGGGGGATGTGGATCAGGTGATCAGATCACCCCAGCACCCCTATACAAGGCTGTTGGTCGACTCGATCCCCTGGCCCAATCTGGAGCGCCGCTGGGGCACCGACACGATCAAGGCGCGCGAGGCCAGCGGCCTTCAATCGGGCGGGTGCCCCTTCCTGTCGCGCTGCCCCGAAGCGATGGACGTCTGCAAAACCCCGCCGCCGCTGTTTCAGATCAACAAGACTCAGGCAGCGGCTTGCTATCTGCACGGCAATTTGACCAAAGTCGGGCCAGAGAAGCTATCCGATCTTCTGCCGGTCTAGGGATCGCCCTGCTTGCAATGCTTCGTTGCCGAAGACCTGAGGATCAATTGATGAAAGGCCACGATCAATCCGATGTTGGAAATTGCCGAATACATTACCGTGACTCCCTCGCCGCTGTGGAAACTGGCCCGACAGGCCGGAGTTGATCTGGCCGTCGGCGGGCTGCCGTTCGACAGTCTGAAGGTGGGAGAAGGCCTGTGTGATCTTGCCCCCCTGGCACGGATGAAAGCGGTCTATGAGGCAGGCGGCTTCACACTGTCGGTAATCGAAGCGCGCCCGCCGCTGAACAAGACCAAGCGCGGGCTGCCGGGGCGGGATGAGGAAATCGATGTGGTCTGCACCCTGCTTGAAAACATGGGAAAGCTGGGCATTCCGGTCTGGTGTTACGAGTGGATGACCGATTTCAACTGGGTCCGCACCAATATGGCCACGCCCTCGCGCGGTGGGTCGGTGGTGACCAGTTTCGATCTGCGCGACGTGCCTGCCGATCTGACCAAAGAGCCGCCGATTGATGAGGAGGCTTTGTGGGTCAATCTGGAGTATTTCCTGAAAAGGGCGCTGCCTGTGGCCGAAAAGGCCGGGGTGAAACTGTCGATGCACCCCGACGACCCGCCGTTGTCGCCCATTCGCGGCGTAGGCCGGATCATGCGGTCGGTCGTGAATTATCAGCGGCTGATGGACATGATGCCCAGCCCTGCCAACACGATCACCCTGTGTCAGGGCAATTTCACCCTGATGACCGACGACCTGCCCGGTGTGATCCGCAAGTTCGGGCCGAAGATCAGCTTTGTGCATTTCCGCGATGTGCGCGGCGTGCCGGAAAAATTCGAGGAAACCTGGCACGATGCCGGCAAGACCGACATGCTGGCCTGCATGAAAGCCTATCGCGATATCGGGTTCAACGGTGTGCTGCGGCCCGACCATGTGCCGACGGTCGAAGGCGACAGCAATGAAAACGCTGGCTATTCGTCATTCGGGCGGCTTTACGCCATCGGCTATATCCGTGGCCTGCGACAGGCGGTATATGCATGAAGATCGCGGTTACGGGGGGCAGTGGCGGGATCGGTCGGGCGATCACCGATCTGGCGCTTTCGCGGGGCCATGAGATTGTCAGCATCGACAGGGTGGAGCCGGCCGATCCCATCGCCGGGGTGCGCTATGTGCTGGCAGATGCCGGCGACTATGATGCGCTGGTCGCAGCCTTTGCCGGTTGCGATGCGATGATCCACATGGCCGCGATTCCGAATCCGATGAAAGATCCCAATCATGTGGTCCACAACAACAATGTGGTGGGCAGCTACAACGCGATGCGCGCGGCGGTCGAAAACGGCATCATGCGGATCTGTCAGGCCTCATCGGTAAATGCCATCGGGCAGGCCTACAGCCGCACCCCGCGTTATGACTATTTCCCGATCGACGAAGACCATCCGAACTATGCCGAAGACCCTTATTCCTTGTCGAAATGGATCTGCGAACAGCAGGCCGATGCCTTTGCCCGCCGGTATGAGGGCATTTCCATCGCCAGCCTGCGGTTTCATTGGGTTCTGCCAGACCGCGCCTTTGCTGCCGGGCACTACAGCAATCTGGATTGGAGCCCGGACAAACATCTGTGGGCCTATACCAGCCGCACCTGCGCCGCCGATGCCTGCCTGTTGTCCGTCCAGACCGATCTGAAAGGCCATGAGGTTTTCTACATCGTCGCCCCCGATACTGCCATTGACACCCCCAGCCATGACCTGGCTATCCTGCATTTCCCCAATGTGCCGATCCACGGCAACCCGCAAGGCAACTGGAGCTTCATGACCTCGGCCAAGGCCAATCGCCTGCTTGGCTGGGTGCATCCGGCGGGCAACTGACTGATCGGAACCAACGGCGACCGAGTGGGGAATTTATGAAAATCAAGGATATCAAGGTCATCGTCGCCTCGCCGGGCCGGAACTTCGTGTCGGTGAAGATCATCACCGATGAAGGGCTTTACGGCATCGGTGATGCCACGGTGAACGGGCGCGAACTGGCGGTGGCGGCGTACCTGACCGAGCACGTGATCCCGATCCTGATCGGCAAGGATCCGCACAAGATCGAGGATATCTGGCAGTACCTTTACAAGGGCGCCTATTGGCGGCGTGGGCCGATCACCATGGCCGCAATTTCGGGCATCGACATCGCGCTGTGGGACATCAAGGCCAAGGCTGCCAACATGCCGCTGTATCAGTTGCTGGGCGGTGCATCGCGCGACAAGGTGCTGATTTATCAGCATGTCGGCGGCATGACGATTGAAGAAACCGTCGAGGGCGTCATTGCGCTGCGCGAAAAGGGGCTGGAAGCGATCCGCGCTCAGGTTTCCATTCCCGGCCTGCCGCCGATCTACGGCACGGGACCTTCGGTCGACCAATCGACCGGCGGCATGGTGCAGATGCGCCCCGTCGAGGAGGTCTGGGCCACGCACAAATACCTGCCGCTGATCCCGAAGCTGTTTGAAAGGCTGCGCGATGCCGTGGGCTGGGACCTGCACCTGTTGCACGACACCCACCACCGCCTGACGCCTATCGAGGCGGCGCGGCTTGGCAAGGATCTGGAACCCTACCGTTTGTTCTGGCTGGAAGACCCGGTACCTGCCGAATTGCAGGAAGGTTTCCGCCTGATCCGCCAGCACACCACCACCCCGATTGCGCTCGGCGAGATTTTCAACACGATATGGGATTGCGAAAAGTTGATTTCCGAACAGTTGATAGATTATATCCGCGTTACCTCGGTTCATGCCGGCGGTGTCACCGGCCTGCGGCGGATTTTCGATTTCGCCGCGATCTATCACGTCAAATCGGCCTGTCACGGGCCGATGGATGTATCGCCGGTGGCGATGGGGGCCAATGTGCATGTCGACCGCTGGGTGCCCAATTTCGGCATTCAGGAATTTTCCGGCTACACCGAGGCCACGCATGCGATGTTCCCGCATTCCTGGGCGCAGGAAGGCGGCTATCTGACCACCGGCGAGGCGATTGGCCACGGCGTTGATATCGATGAAAAAGTGGCCGCGAAATTCCCCTATGCGCAGGCCTATCTGCCCGTGGCCCGCGCCGAAGACGGCACAATGTGGAGTTGGTAATGAAAATAACTGCCATCAAAGCCTTTCCCGTCTGGATCGGCCATCGCAACCAGTTGATCGTCAAGGTTGAAACCGATCAAGGCCTGTTTGGCTGGGGCGAAAGCGGGTTGTCGGGGCGTGAAAAAGCGGTTGTCGGCGCAGTGGAACACTACGCCGAATTTCTGAACGGGCGCGATCCGATGCAAATTGGCGCGCTTTGGCAGGAAATGTACCGCAGCCAGTATTTTGAGGGTGGCCGGGTGTTGCAGGCGGCCATTTCCGCCATCGACATTGCGCTCCATGACATCAAGGGCAAGGCGCTGGGCGTGCCGGTCTATGACCTGCTGGGCGGCAAGCAGCGTGATGTGATCCCGACCTTTGCCTCGACCAATTCGGGCGAGGCTGCGACGATGGTCGAACAGGCCAAGGTTTTGCAGGCCGCAGGCTGGACCGCGATCCGCTTTTTCCCCGATTTCAGCGACACCGGCGGCATTTTCGAGCCGCGCGAACACATCGCCAAAACCGCCCGCGCCTGCACCATTGCGCGTGAGTCGTTGGGGGATGAGGTGGTTTTGGGCATCGACTGGCACCACCGCCTGTCCGTCGCCGAGGCCGCCAGTTTCTGCCAGAAGATGCCGCGCGCCACCCTGGATTTTCTGGAGGAGCCGATCCGCGACGAAACACCCGAGGCTTACGAAAGCTTGCGAAAGCTGACCGACATTCCTTTTGCCATCGGCGAGGAATTCGCCTCCAAATGGCAATTCCTTCCTTACGTCGAGCGGGGTATCCATCAATTCAACCGGCTGGATCTGTGCAATGTCGGCGGCTTTACCGAAGCCATGAAGGTGGCTGGCTGGTCGGAGGCGCATTACGTCGACCTGATGCCGCACAACCCGTTGGGGCCGATCTGCACGGCTGCAACCATTCATTTGTCGGCCGCAGTTTCGAACTTCGCCTGGCTGGAAACCCGGGTGAACCCCAATGACCTTTATGGCGGCGGGCAGAGCGACGACATCTTTACCACCCAGCCGAGGCTGACCGGGGCCGTCTATCCGGTGAACCCCGCGCCCGGTCTGGGGATTGAGGTGAACGAGGCTGCACTGACGAAAGAAAGTTTCAAATTCTGGGAGGCCCCACATCTGAAACGCCGCGATGGCTCGGTGACCAATTGGTGAGATCATGAAAATCCGCGC
>Ga0105044_10002206_pt1 | contig 26528 bp, 20 predicted proteins | sample MAT01_FD_78092 | JGI IMG/M metagenome (GOLD analysis project Ga0105044, IMG submission 78092) | Freshwater microbial communities from Lake Fryxell liftoff mats and glacier meltwater in Antarctica - MAT-01 | ecosystem: Environmental > Aquatic > Freshwater > Ice > Liftoff microbial mat | place... | reverse complement strand
ACGATGGCGAGACGTTCGACCTGGCAGTGCGGGCTTGGGCGCTCGATGTCGATCGGCCAGCGCTGAAGGAGGGCGATGCGGTGAGTGTGAGTTTCGACGGTGCTAGTGGAGCACCCGTCGCAGGCACGATCGGCCGTATTGGTGGCGCGCCGCAGCCGAAAGCGGAATGGGGTGACGGTCGCTACTTCGACGTTGATATCGCACTGACGCTCGTGCCCTCGCTGCAAAAGCAACTACGTCCGGGCAGCAGTGCGCGCGTGTTGGTCGGTGGCAGTGTGTCGGCGGCTGCGCGCAAACAAAAAACTGACGAGCGTCTGGATGGCGAAATTGTCGCTTTCGCTTTCAGTGCCATTGCACCACCGACAATTGGCGATCAATGGATGTTGACCGTGACGCAATTGGTGCCCGATGGCACACAGGTGAGCGCAGGGCAGGTGGTGGCGGCTTTTGATGGCAACGAAGTGATGCGCAGGCTCAATGAAAAGAAGAGCGCGCTCAACGAAAAGCGCACGCAATTGCAGAGCTTGTCGTTAGCGCTCGCCGAACGCGGAAAGGCCGAGACCATCGCCACCGAAGAGCAGCGTTCTAAGCTCGATAAGGCGCTACGCAAAGCCAGCCAGCCCGCCAATCTGATCGCGGCGATGGAATACCAAAAGTTGGTGGCTGAGAAGGAGTTGGCCGAGCTGGAGATGGAATTGGTCGCGCGCCGGGAAAAACTGGCCGCGCGTCAGCGCGTCGCTGAGCGACAGCAGATCGAGGCTGAGATCGCGCTGTTGCAGTCGCAAGTGGCCGAGTTTGAAATGGGCATAGCTAAGCTCAATGTCAAAGCCGAACGCGGCGGGGTGATGCTGCATTTATCGAGTCCGCAGGGCGAAAAATTCGACGTGGGCTCACAGGTGTTTCGCGGCCAGTCGATCGCGCAAATACCCGATCTGGGCAAGCTCGGTGTGCGCATGCAGGTGCCGGAACGCAGCATCGCGCGCGTGCATCTGGGTCAGCGCGCGAAGATCGACGTGGAGGGCGGCGCGGTGCCTGGGATGATTGGCAAAGTCACTGTGATCGGCCGCGTGGTGCGCTCCAAGTCGCGCGTCAACCCGGTGCCGGTGGTGGATGTGAGCATCGAATTCGAGGATTTGCCGGCCGGGTCAAAACTCAAACCCGGCCAACCGGTGCGTATTGAATTGATCGAAGAGGGCGGTATATGAATCACCTCAAAACCTTGGTTTGGGCGCGGCGCTTATGCGGGCTGTCCTTGCTGGGATTGAGCGCGTGTTCCAGCGTGATCGATGAGACGCCGCCGGTTGAAATCGTGGTCACGGCGCCGCTCGAATTCATGGTCGATGCGATTGGCGAGTTGAAGGCTGCCAAGGCCACGCCCTTGGCGGTGCCCGGTACTCAGTTCGCGAGTCGTCAGTTGGTCTGGATGATTGCCGATGGCAGCGCAGTCAAGGCCGGCGATGTGGTCGCCCGATTTTCCGCAGCGCGTGGTGAGATTGATCTTGCTCAGGCGCGTGTCAGCCTTTTACGGAACGCATTGACACGGGCCGGCAAAGAAGCGGAACTTGGCGCGGGCTCGGCTCGAATTGATGCCGATCTGTCGCAGGTTGCAACCGATCTTGGTATCGCCGAGCGCTATGCCTCGGCCGAACTCAGCATGATTGCGCGCAACGAATTACTCGACGCGGTCCAAGATAAAGTCTTCCTGGGTGCCAAACAGGGATTCTTGGGCTGGAAACGCGACCAGACCGGTGAGCGCGGCGCTGCCGAGTTGGCGGTGCTCGATAGCCAACGCGAGAGCCAGAAGCTGACTGAGAAAATGCGCAGCGACGACCTTGCGGCTTTGGAAATCATCGCCCCGCACGACGGCGTGCTGTTGTTGTCGGCAGACTGGTCCGGCGAGCGTCCGCGTGTGGGCGGATCGATGTGGGCTGGCTTCGATTTTGGCAGCCTGCCTGATCCCACCGCCATGGAAGTGCAGTTTTCGCTGACACAATTGGATGCTGCCGGGATCAAGGTCGGCGCGGCCGTTGAGCTGACGCCGCTGGGACAGGCTGATGCGCGGTTTGATTCCAAAGTCATTTGGATGGCGGCGGCCGCGCAGCAGATTAGCCGTGTAAATCCGATTAAATATCTGCGCATGAAGGCGTCAATTTCGGCCGAGGAAGTCAAACGCCTGGGCCTGGTGCCGGGGCAGACGATCAAAGCCAAGGTGTATTCGTTACGCCAAAGCGCGGGTTTGTCTGTGCCGAATGTGGCGCTGATTTCCAGCGACGCGCAGACCATGGTCGAGATTTGGAAAGACGGAAAGCGCGAGCGCCGTGTGCTCAAACTCGGTGAACGCGGCCTCGGCCGTTCGCAAGTCGTCGAGGGCATTGCGCCAGGAGATGCGGTGATCTTACTGCCACAGCGCGAAGGCAAATCGGCATGAGCGCGGTCTCGCGCAATATCTGGCGCGAAGCGCTGATCGAGCTCAGCCGGCGCAAATTGCGAACAGGCTTGACCTTGCTCGGATTGATTTTTGGCGTGGGTGCCATCGTAGCGATGCTCGGGGTCGGCGAGGGTTCACGCCAGGAGGCGCTGGCGCTGGTCGAAGAACTGGGATTGCACAATTTGATCGCACGCGCCAAGCCCCAAGACTCCGAGGCGCTGAAAGAAGTTCGATTGCGCAGTTTGGGGCTCACGCGCGCCGATGCGCAGGCGGCATTGAGCGTCGTGCCGGGCGCACAGAGCATGGCCGCGGAGAAGGAGATTCGCACGCATCAGGTGTACAGCGATGTGGGCAGTGGCGACGTCCAGGCGAGCGCGGTAACGCCGCAGTTCTTTGAGCTGGCTAGCCTTGAAGTGGCAGACGGCCGCGCCTTATCCGAGGCGGACGAAAACAGCCTCGCGGCTGTCGCAGTGCTTGGCTATCAAGCTGCGAGCAGCCTGTTCCCGGACGCTAAGCCCTTGGGGCAATGGGTAAAAATCAACCACGTGTGGTTTGAAGTCGTCGGTGTGCTCGCTGATCGCGATCTGGCCAAGGATCAATTCGAAGGCGTGCAATTGGGTCTGGAAGCCAATCGCGTCTTCGTGCCGCTCTCGAGCGCGCGTGCGCGATTGCGCTTTCAGCCGATGGAAGACGAGATCGACCGATTCTGGCTGCGCATTGAGGACCCTGAGGCAATTGCCGGCGGCGCTCAGGTGTTGGCGGCGGTGCTCGATCAACGCCACGGCGGCGTCGATGACTACAGTTTGGTAGTGCCTGCACAGCTCTATCGACAGCACCAGCAAACGCAGCGAATTTTCCGTTTCGTCATGGCCGCGATTGCGGCTGTAAGCTTGCTCGTCGGCGGCATCGGCATCATGAATATCATGCTGGCCAACGTGCTCGAACGCCGCCGTGAAATCGGCCTGATGCGCGCCATTGGCGCACGGCGCCGCGACATCATTGATCAGTTCTTGCGTGAAGCGGCCTTGATCTGCGTCATCGGCGCAGGCTTAGGTATGCTGTTTGGCGGCTTGCTCGCCTATCTGATCGCGGTGTTTGCCGGATGGCCAGTGGCCTGGGATCCAATCCCAGTATTGCTGTCGTCCTTCACCTGCGCGGCAGTGGGGTTGGCCTTCGGCGTTTACCCCGCACGCCAAGCCGCAGCACTAGACCCAATCGCTGCGCTCCGCAGTGACTGAGCTTTGATAGTCCGGCAAGTGACAAAATTTCAACGCTAAGATGCAACGCAAAGGACAGTGGAAGCTAAAAGCGAGCCGCGAGAAAGTGCGAAGTAAGAGCAAAAGGAGACGCAAAGAAGTGCGTGGCGTAGCGCCCGGGTTTCATCATTGCGTCCTATCCGTTTTGGTATCTGACGCGTCGAATCGCAGGTTCTTGTAGGTCAGCGTTGACCGCGCAGCAGGCGAAGTGACAATGCATCTCCAGCGCACGCGTGCCGGCAGGCACGTGCCTGCGCTCCAAGCTCAGCTACAAACCGTATGTCATTCGTCGAATCGCTGGGCTTTCCGCAGCGCTCACGTCTGGGCCACAATCGAGTTCGAATTTGCCCCCAGTGCGCGGCGGACGGGCCCGAGTCCCTTGATCAAATCGAACAGCAGCACCGAGCCCGCACCGGCGACGATGGCAATGGCCAGGCCTGCTACCGAGGGTGTCGTGAAGCGAAACAGCTCGGCCAGCGACGGTATGAACAAGCAGGCGCCGATAATCGAACTGGCGGCTGCGGTAATGATCCAGTAGGGGCGATATCCGGCATCGAATAAGTGCGGAAGGGCGGCGGTGCGGGTGGAGTTGACGCGTACCAGCATAAGGTTGCCTGCGGTCAGCGCAACGACGGACAGCGCGCGCGCTTCGGTGTCCGGCGTGCCGTTGGCGAGTGCGATCAAGTACAAGCTTAATGTGGCTGCGAGTAACAAAATTCCCTGTACTAAGGCCAGCAACAATTGCCGCCATCCGACCAGCGCCTCGGCCGGATCGCGCGGGCGGCGCTGCATCAGATCGGGCTCGGCGGGCGCGTTCTCGAACGCGATCGAACACACCGGATCGATCACCATCTCGATCAGCACCACGTGCGCCGGAAACAGTAGTGGTGGCAGTCCGAGCAGGATTGGGAACAGCGCAAGCCCGGCGATTGGCACATGGATTGCCGTTATATAGATCAACACCTTGCGCAGATTGTCGAAAATCCTGCGGCCGAGGCGTACGCCCTCGACCAGACGACCAAAGTCATCGTCGAGCAAGACGATGCCGGCCGTCTCTCTGGCGACATCGGTGGCACGTGTGCCCATTGCCAAGCCGATGTGCGCGGCCTTGAGCGCGGGCGCGTCATTCACGCCGTCGCCGGTCATTGCGACCACGTCGCCGCCGGCCTTAAACGCCTCCACCAGTCGCAATTTCTGGTCGGGCTGGACGCGTGCGAACACGCGAATCTTAGCGACCGCGGCTGCCAGCGCCGTGTCGTCCATCGCCGCGATCTGCGCACCGCTGATGACGCCGGCCGCGACATCAATGCCGGCCTCAGCGGCAATCGCTAGCGCCGTCGCCGGATAATCGCCGGTGATCATGGCCACGGCGATTCCTGCCGCACGCGCCTGCGCGACCGCCGCCGGCACTGTTGCACGCAAGGGATCTTCGAATGCCAGCAGGCCGAGGAAGCCAAGGCTGAGCGCACCCGCACTTTCTGGAAGTTGTGCATCACCAAGCTCGGCGAACGCGACCGCAAGCACGCGCAGGCCGCGCTGTGCCAAGCGCTCGACATCGGCCAGCACGCTTGCGCGAACGCCAGCATCCATATGGCACAAGGTGGCGATCGCCTCGGGCGCTCCTTTGGCGGCGACAATGGCGCTGCCATCTTCGCGCTTCCAGATACGCGACAGCGCTGGCAGATCGGGCGTCAGGCCGTATTCGCGCGTCAGCGGCCATTCGTCATGCAGATGTTCGCTGCCCGCGAGCGCGATCTTGCCGAGCACATTGGTCGCCAGATCCATCGGATCGATCGCCTCACGCTTAGAGGCAAGCACACCGAATTCGAGCAGGCGGTGAAACTGCTCGGGCAGCACGGTTTCATCGCCGCGCAACTCCAGCAATTCGCCATCCGCTATCAAGGCCCGGATGCGCATGCGGTTTTCGGTCAATGTGCCGGTCTTGTCGACACATAACACGCTCGCCGCACCAAGGGTCTCGATGACCGCGGGTCGACGCACCAGGACTTTGACCTGTGCTAGCCGCCAAGCGCCGAGGGCGAGAAATATCGCGAGTGCCATCGGGAATTCTTCCGGCAGCATTGCCATCGCCAGTGCAATGCCGGCCAGCAGCCCCTCAATCCAGTCGCCACGCATCACGCCATAGAGCAGCACCAAACCGCCACTGACCAGCAGCGCGATCAGCCCAAACCAGCGCACCAGACGGCCGACCGTGCGCTGCAATAAGGTGGGTTCGATCTCGATCGTCGCCAGCGTTACCCCGATGCGCCCGGCATGGGTGGCAATGCCGGTATTGACGACTTGGGCAATGCCATGACCGCGCACCACCAAGGTGCCGGAGAACACCCAGGGCAGGTCATCGCCGCCCGGTGCCGACTCCGCCGGGCTCGCGGTGAGCGCTGGCACTTTGCGCACCGGGAGCGACTCGCCGGTCAACAAAGATTCATCGATCGCGAGCTGTTCGCAGCGCCTTAACAGCGCATCGGCCGGCACGCGCTCACCCTCGCCGATAAGAACCAGGTCGCCAGGCACCAATTCGCGCGTGGCGATGCGTACGGCGATGCCGTCGCGCATGACCCGTGCGCTGGGTGCGCCGAGCGCACGCAAGGCTTCGATGGCGCGCTCGCTGCGCACTTGCTGAAATACCACCAGACCAATGGTGAGCGCGGCGAATACCGCCAGCATCAGCCCCTCGGCGTGCTCGCCGAGTAGCAAATAGATGCCCGCTGCAAGCGCCAGCAACAAAAACATCGGTTCCGCGAGCACACTCAGTGCGAGTCGAAACAAACTGCGGCGTTTGCTCTGGGGCAACTCATTTGGCCCACTCGCGGCAAGGCGCTGGCTGGCCTCCGACTGGCTCAGTCCCTGAGCATCGTTCGCTATGGGCACCGACTCTGGCGGCGCGGCAATCACTCGGTACAACTGGTCGCATCGACTGTTGCCAACCAGAACACCACCTGACGGGCGAGCAGGCCGGCGGCTTCGCGCAAGGCAGCAGTGGCAGCGACCGCGTTGTCGGGGACCGGCGCGGCGTCGACCGTGATGGGTTCGGATGCCGCCAGCAGAGTGTTGTTGCGTGTGCAGATCAGGCGCAGGCTGATCTGTGTATGGACTTTGAGCGAGCCGCCGTTTTCGTGTAGTTCGAACGCGCGCAATTCACTGGACAGCCGCAGCGGCAGCCGATAGTTCTGTGCGGATTGCGCGACCGCTGGTGCTGAACCCGCCATTTCGATTTGCCGCGCCAGCAAATCCTGCATCAAGCTTGGCAACGGACCGATCCAGGCGACGCCCGGCATGATTTGCAGTTCGCCGTCGTCGCGCTTCAGCAAGACATCGCGCCCATCGAGTGGTGCCAGCGCGCTTGGTGCGTCAACCAGCAGCGCGCCGGGCAGGGCTCGCTTAGTCTTCAGTTCGGCTGGCGCAGGCAAGGCGTACTGCGCGCGATCCTGAGCCTTTGGCAACAGGCTGCTGAGACATCCAGACAGCATAGGCAATATGAGGATCAACGAGAGGCGCAGTACGAGGCGGGCCTTCGCCTGGATTGCGGTCGGCAAGCCTGCGCCGCATGCATCCGTACTGTTTAAACGCGCGGCGGCTATGTCGACGCATGGAAGAGTGCCTGCACAACGCAGCAGTCCGACCGCGCCGTCGATTTCCAAAGATTCACTATTCATTTGCGACGGTACTCGCGTGGTCGATCACGTTGCAGGAGGTAGTCGGCTGGGGTTTCTTCGAGCCGCTTGGAAATTCGATTCAAACTTGCAGTAAGCGTGCCGAGTTCTTTCAGCGCCTGATTGAGATCCGGCAATCCGGCCTGCGCGAATTGTTCGATCTGTGCGCTGTTGCGTGCCAGCAGCAAGTCGACACGCGCACTGATGGCTTTCAACGCACTTAAGGTTTCACGCAGTTCTGCCGCTGCGGGCTTCAAATCACGCGCGATCATGCCGTCGGCGCCTTTCAGCGTCGTTTCGGCACGCGCAGCCAGGGCCTTGACGGCGGTCGACGCCTCGCCCAGATCGGCGAAAGCCTGTGTCGCCTCGGCTAGCGCAGAGCCGAGGCCCGTCTCATCGCTATCGACCTGCGCAATAATCGACTCGACATGCGTGATCACTCGCGTGATGCGTTCCGTGTTCTCTTTACTCAGCACCTCCGTGACGCGTTCCATCGCAGTGCTGAGGCGCAGCAGCACGTTGCCGCCGTCAGTCATCATTTTCTGCAATGCGCTCGGCTCGCCGATGATCACGCCGACCGCGGCGCCTTCTGCGATCAGTAGCGGCGGCGCGTCAGGCGCGCCCGCGACTAATTCAATGATCACGACGCCAGTCAAACCGGTAAATGTCATGCGCGCTATGGTGTCGCGTTTGACCGGCGTGCTGGCATCGACGCGGATACGCGCGATCACGTGCGAGGCGTCGGCCTTGTCCAGCGATAAACGTCGAACATCACCCACCTGGATACCGTTGAAGTTGACCGATGCCCCTTTGGTCAGCCCGGTGACGGTTTCTGTGAACACCACGTCGTATTCGGTGAACTCAGCGTCCAGGCTGACCTTGGCCACCCACAGCGCGAAGCCCATTCCGCCGAGCAATGTCAGCAGCACGAAGGCGCCAATCAGGACATGGTGGGCCTTGGTTTCCATCAACGATCTCCGTGTCTCATAGGCATATCACTGCACCGGCTTCAATGTGGGATTGGGCACCGCCAACGCTTGCACGGGCTGTTGTAGAGCGGAGCTTGCGCCGCTGCTGATGCTGTCGACCGACGCTGGATGCTCTGTTTTTACCGACTGCGCCTGGGTGTAGGCCATGCGTCCGCGTGGGCCCTGAAAGCAATCGCGGATCCATGGATGGTCGAAAAACTGAATTTTTTCGGGCGTATCGACCGCCACCACATGCCGATCAGCAAGCACCGCCACGCGGTCGCAGATGCGATAGACACTGTCGAGGTCATGGGTGATCAAGATCACGGTCAGGCGCAATGCTTGGTGCAGTGTTGCCACCAATTCGTCGAACGCTGCCGCGCCGATCGGATCGAGTCCCGAGGTCGGTTCGTCGAAAAACAGGATTTCCGGATCGAGTGCCAACGCTCGTGCCAGCCCGGCGCGCTTGCGCATGCCACCAGACAGCGTTTCCGGGAACTTGTCGCCCGCCTCGGGCGGCAAGCCAACCAGTGCAATTTTCAGCCGCGCGAGTTGCGTAATAAAGTTTTCATCGAGACCGCTGTGTTCTTTCAGCGGGACCATCACGTTCTCAAGCACGGTCAACGAGGAGAACAGCGCCCCATCCTGAAACATCACACCGACCCGTCGCTCCAGTGCCCGCCGTTCGACGTCGCCGAGCGTCGCCATCTCTTGGCCGAACCACCAGATGCGGCCGGCCTGATAGGGCTGCAAACCGAGGATGGAGCGCATCAGCACGCTCTTGCCCGCGCCTGAGCCACCGATGATCGCAAGCACCTCGCCTTTGTTGATGTCGAGATCCAGGTTCTCATGCACGACCTGCGCCCCGAAGCGATTGCCAAGGCCCTTTACCGACATGACTGGCTCGCTCATACGGCAAGCTCCATGAAGAAGATGGCGGCAATGGCATCCACCAAGATCACCAGGAAGATCGATTGCACGACCGACGAGGTCGTATGCCGTCCGACCGATTCAGCACTGGCGCGAACCTTGAACCCCTCCAGGCATCCGACCAGCGCAATGATCGCGGCGAAGATCGGAGCCTTCGACATGCCCACCAAGAAATGCCGCAGTTCTGCAGTTTCTTGCATGCGCGCCAGGAATAATCCCGGCGAAATGCCAAGTTCCGTCCCGCCGACCAGCGCGCCGCCGAGAATGCCGGACAGCATCGCCAGGAAGCCCAAGATCGGCAACATCACGATCAGTGCAAGTACGCGCGGGATCACCAGCAGCTCGATCGGATCCAGGCCGAGCGCACGGATCGCGTCGATTTCTTCGCGCGCCCGCATCATGCCAATTTCGGCGGTATAGGCGCTGCCGGAGCGGCCGGCGAGCATGATCGCCGTCAACAGCACCCCGAATTCGCGCATGAAGGAGATACTGACCAGCTCAACGGTGTAAACCTCCGCCCCGAAATCGGCGAGCACGGTGGCGCCCAGAAATGCCACCACCGCACCGACCAAGAAACTCAATAGACAAACGATCGGAACCGCATCCAGACCAGCTTGTTCCATGTGATGCACCGTACTGGTCCAGCGCAGGCGCTGTTTGCCGAACACAATGGACGCGGCGGTTGCCAGGGTCTGCCCGCCGAAAGCCAGCAGTTGCAAAAACTGCATAGCCGCGAATTGCGTGGCCGAGCCGACTCGCTCGGCCAAGCGTGCAAGCCCAAAGGGTTTGCGCAATCGACGTGGCGATGTGCCGATGTTTCCGGCCACTAGTTTCAGCAAATCGCTATCTGCTTCACGCAACCCGGCAATCGGTGGCCAGGGCGTTGCCCCAAGCCAGCGCGAGATCAGCAGCAGCGCACCCGCCGTGTCGAGCACTGAGAGCTCGCTCGCGTCAAACTGTGGCGGACGAGTTTCCGTTTTGGCAACGATCTCTCGGGTTCGCACTTCCAGATCCGCAAGCCCGGCGACGTTCCAGTCCCCCGACAAATGGAGCACGGCAGCCACTCCGTCGCCGATAATCTGAAAATCCGCCGCGCTCATGGATGTTTGCTCAGCGCACTACCAGTACGGGCAGATCGCAATGGGACAACAATTTTTGAGTTTCGCTGCCGAGCAGTAGCGCACTGATGGCGTGCCGCCCGTGTGATGCCATGCAGATCAGATCACAGCCACGCGCTCGCGCGGTTTCCAGAATCAACCGGTACGGATGGCTGTCCACGGCATGCGCCGGCTCGAATTCCACGCCCACCGCGGCGCAGGCCTTGCCGACATCTGCCAAAACACCCTCGGCTTCGATGCGCGCTAGGCGTTGGTACTCCTCGCGACTGGGGAACTGATACACCGGGAACAGCGAATCCACTGGCGGGATAAAATCCGGTACGGCATGCACGCCACTAACTCTGGCGCCCAGCGCTTTTGCCAGCGCAACGCCGTGGCGAATTGCGCGCTGCGAAATTTCCGAACCATCGGTGGCAATCAGGATATGGCGATACATTTCGCAACTCCGCTGTGAGGGCCTGACTACCCTAGTGGCTTGCGCCAAATCGCGGATTGACACGGATCAACTTCTCATCTGGAGAATCCAGATCAAACGTTCAACACAAAGACGCAAAGACGCAAAGGGAGAAAAGACAAGGAAAGCCGATGTGGGTGGTGACGGCAGCCGCGTGTCCATCGCAGTCGAACGGGCCGCGTGATCAGCGCAATGGAACGGGCCGCGTGATCAGCGCAACGGAACGGGCCGCGCGAATCGCGATCAGAACCGCCTCGCTCCCCTCTCCCACGCTTTGTTGGGAGAGGGGTTGGGGGGTGAGGGGCTTTGCTAGCGGTTACGCACACTGCGCCAAAGTGACTCGATTGACAACGTCGCTGCGCTCCTCGCGACGACGATTTGGGACCGTTTTACTGCGCTGCGCCTGAATAATCATTGCATCAAAAACAATGACGTACGCTATGGATTTATGGAGAGCGCAGCAAAGCAATTCCATGTCCCTGCTGCGACTTCCCTTTCTTTGCTGTCCTTCGAGTCTTTGCGTCTTTGCGTTGAACTTTTGATCTTGTTCCAAGCCCAGCCCGCACAGAATCGCCGCGCCAGCTCAGACTAGAAGCAGCATCAATCGACCGGAAGCCACGCTCATGCACCAGCCGAGCGCGATGGCGGCGAGCACGTCGCTGGGGTAGTGCAGCCCCAAGACCACGCGCGACAGCGCGATGCTGGCGCAAAAGGGCCATAACAGCAGGCCGGCCAGCGGGAAATACTGCGTCAGCACCAGCGTGAAACCAACGGCGTGCAGCGTGTGGCCGGAAGGAAAGCTAAATTCGTCGAGTGGCGCCACATGCGTGCTCAAGCTGCGTTCAACGCTGAGCGGGCGCGGCCGGCGGCTGAGGTGCTTCAATGACTTGTACAGAACCAGGCTGGCCACACCCAAAATCGCCATCTGCAGCGCGGCCACCTGGCCGGTTTCGCCGCCGAATAGCGGTAGTCCCAGCATCAGCACATACCAAGCAATACCATCGCCTAAGCGGCTGATCGCCGCGAAATAGCGCAATCCGCGCGGTCCGCGCGAAAGATGTCGCGCCTTGCGTGTGAGGCGCAGGTCCGAGGCGATGAAGGATTCAGAGAATCGTCGAATGGAGTACATCGTCGCGGCTCCGGTTAAGCGCAAGGGATTGCCTCTTGATCGACAACTGACCCAACAACTGCGCGAAATCGTCGGCGACCCGCTGCGGGCTCAGGTGCTCGACCGCGCTTCGGGCCGCAACGCCAAGGCGCTTGCCACCCAGCCAGTCACGCATGGCCAATTCCGCTGCACGCACAAAAGCACTGCCTTGCGCAAAGGGCGCCAGAACGCCGGTGACGCCGTGGGCAATGTGCTCGCGTGCCGCGGCGTAGTCGAAGGCGCACACGGTCAATCCGCTGGCCATCGCTTCGAGCGTGACATTGCCGAAGGTCTCGGTTTGCGAGGGAAACAAGAACAAATCCGCGCTCGCGAAATGTCGCGCCAATGCCTCACCGCGCAGCACGCCAGTGAAGATGTGCCGACGATGCTGCTGCTCAAGCTGAGCGCGCGCGGGTCCATCGCCTATCCACAACATGCGCGCGTTCGGCGCCAGCGCCTGCATGCGCTCGAATGCAGCGACCACCAAGTCCAGATTCTTTTCCGGCGCGATGCGGCCCACATAAAGCACCAGCGGTGCATTGTCATTCACGCCTATTGTCCGGCGTAACGCCAGATCGCGAAACTGCGGGCTAAAGGCTCGCGTATCCACCGCACGACGCAACAATTCGACACGCGCAAAATCGTTCGTGCTCAGCCAAGTTTTCAACTCTACCGTCGGCACCAGCGTGCACGCGGCCAGATTGTGGAAATGCCGCATCCACACCAGCGCCGCGCGCTCCAGGAAGGCCGCGCCATAGTGCCGAAAGTAGTCATCGAAGCGCGTGTGAAATCCACACGCGACCGGAACACCGAGCGCACGCGCTGCGCGCAAGGCCGACCATCCCAATGGTCCCTCAGTCGCGACGTACACCGCATCAATCTGCTGCTCGCGAATCAGCCTCCGAATACGTCCACCCGCGGGCAGGCCAAACTGTAGCCCCGCATAACGCGGAATTGAAATGCCGCGCACGCAGACCTCGCGCCAAGCGTTGTTCTTAAGCGCACTATCAACCACTTCGCGCGCCTGTCTTGGACGCACCAATGTGACTTGGTGGCCGGCCAAAACCAAATGCTGCAGCAGACATTGCACCGTTAGCGCAACACCGTTGACCTCGGGCGGATAAGTTTCAGTCACCAGTAGCAAGCGCATTCGTCCGCACTCGATGATTCGACCCGTGGAGCGTGCTAGCGCATCGCTACCGGCAGATCACCAAGCGATGACAGATCCGTGACGTTAAGCGCCGATTGGCGCGGCAAGGGCGCGGCTGCGGGAGACGGCGCATTTTCGTTCGACTCAAGCCAATGGTTGACGTGGCGCATCCACACGGCAACCGATCAACCGCGTAAAATTGGTCCGTCTGGACATGCGCGCATCGGGGTCTGTTCAGAGCCAGTGACTGTTGCGAGAGCGCCCTCACCCCCGACCCCTCTCCCAAAAAAGCCTGGGCGAGGGGAGCAAAGCACGCGTCCGCGTGCGAGCCAGTCGCGTTCTCACCTAGCCCGCTGATCAACAGAACCGGACGTGTTCTACGCGTCCTCGGGTCGAAAACGCATCGCTCATGCCTCTCAAGACTTGCCAAATTCTTTGCGCATCCATCTATCCAACATGCGCTTCTCATAGCGCAGCACGTCGGAGATGTTACCTGCCGAACTGCTCATAAACGCAAGATCACGCAAATCCGCGTCGCCGGATCTGATCGTCGATCCGCTGGTGTCGCGAATCTCATAGCTGAGCTTGAGCCGCGGCGGATACAGTTGCGTCACCAGCCGCACGTCACTCAGAGCCGGCTCGATGTTCGGGCGGAAATCGCCGGCCAGATCAATATCGGTAAACCGTATCTCCAGCGTCTGCCCCTGCGCCAAATAACGCGACGCTCGCGCCACCACATGACGCCGTAAGGACTGCAAGTGAGAATTCTTCTCGGGCGCCGTTTTCATGCGACGATCATTCGCATCGGTGAACTTCTCTGCGTTGACAAATTCCACAGTCACCGCCGCAGGATCTGTGTCCACGGCGAAGGCTGGCGCCACAACCGATGATGTCGCGACCAGCAACAACCATTGACACGTTCGCATAGTGCCTCCAGCAGCTTGGACAAGTGGCCGAATAGTGACAGCTCCGAGGGAGTCGGGCGTTAGATCAGCCAGCAGATGGGCTTGGCTTAACGGCGCTAAGCTCGACGATCTCAGGTGGGCTTAACGGCGCGGCGCGGCGAACGGTCACCGGCGGGTAGATCCGCAATCAATCCCGACGCAATCAACGGGCGCTCATTGATGTATTTGCCAGGGCTGGTATTTGACGAAATAATTTGGCTGGATTCCACACCTGTCCAGAGGGGATATTTTGCGCGTGGAGGAGCGAACAATTCACGGCGGGTGCCGCAAGGCCTTTTATTCGTAATCCCCTGTTGGTTCAAGCCCGCGTCAACTCGCTGGTGGGAGCGGGCGGTTGTTCCGCGCATGAGCTTGCGCATGCAGTGAGTTTTGTGGGTCGCGTGGGAGAGAGCGTTTGCTTGTCCTTTAGCGCGGATTCGAGTGCAAGTCGTTTTCGGCACCGAAGGATCGGCGCGCTGGGCGCTAGTCGCACAATGGACCGATGGCCCGGCGAATGACGCTCAACGCACCAAGCCGGTTTGTATCAGCTAGGCCCAAGCCAATCGTCGGCTCTCACGGTGGAGAGATTCAACGCGCTTAGTCAGCGGCTTCTACTGCGCCTTCAAGACGAAGGTGACTTTCATGGTCACTCGAAACTCCGTGACCTTGCCTGCATCCACCACGACGCTCTGCTCTTTTACCCATGCAGAGGTGATTTCACTAACGGTTTCGGCCGCCTTAGCGACACCTTGCTTGACGGCATCATCAAAGCTCACTTTGCTGCTCGCGATGATCTCAATGACTTTGGCTACGGCCATGTTTCTCTCCAGTGCGGTTGAGGAGTCATGCTTATAGCACTGAGATCTACATGCTCAGCGTCGACGGTGTCGCTTGGGCATGGCGACTGTTCGGGTGTCAACTCAGCCGCTAACGTTCTCCGGGTTCAGGGGCCGCGTGGTGGTTTTGGTACTTCACGTTGCTCGCCAATATTCGCTATCCATGGCGCGCGGTCGGGGCTCGCGAAATGGGCGTCGCGCAGTTGATCAGCCTGCGCATCCGCGCGTTCGCGGTCGGCGCTGGCGAGGTCTGGACGCAGGCGACGGGCGATGATTTCGGCTTCGGCGCGCGGAAATTCGGGACATACCGCTTGGCACAGCCGCGCATAGCGATACGCAATCAACGCATCTGTCCCGCTCACTTGCCGTAAAGGCTCTGGCATGATTTGACTTTGCACGAACGCGCTCATCGACGACTGATTTTGGCTTTGTCCGCGCATGTTTGATGGCACCCAACCCGGATCGTAGGCGTGCATGAGGTTGGCGACCGCTTGGGCACTGTGTTGAGCCATGGCTTGAGTCAAGAATCCCAGTACGCGCGCCCGATAGCGATCGATCCGGTCAGCCTGTTCGAACGCGCGTAGGGCGTCGATCGCGGGATTGAGTGCAAATTCGAGCAAGCCCTCGGTGTCGCCCATCAATGCTGCGCGCCATTGCGCCTCGAACTGAATGGCCTTCTGCGGATCGTCGAAATCCGCGCACAGCGCTTCATTGTCGAGCACATCGCCGGCGAACGACTTGGCTAATCCGGAAAGCGTAAGTGGGACCTCGTCGCCTATGGGCGGCATGCTGATGAATACGCCATTTTTGCCGGGCGCCTTGGCCGACTCTTGGACGCTGAGCGCGAACTTCAAACTGGTATTGGCGTCTTGAAATCGAGCGCACAATTTTGCTTGCTTGAGCAAGCGTCGTGTGGCTTCGAGCGAGCCTGCGCGCATTGCGGTGGTCAGCGCATTGACACTCTGTGCCAAAGGTGTTGTGTCTGCTGGTAAGGGACTGTCCGCACTTGATGTCATCGTCGCCGTATTCGGGGAATCGGTTACGAAGGATGTTGTTTCGGCGCTCGCGACGGCTGCTCGGGTTTCGTTTTCCGCTTCAGTCGATAAAGGCTCCTGCGTGGAGATCGTCGTTTGGTCAGACGCGGCCAGATTCGTTTGGTCATTTGCTCCATCGCGCAGACTGGAAAGCCCGTAACCGGCCAATGCGGCAATCACTATCAATCCAAGAACCACTGAAATTCGCATGAAGTTGGGCTCACGCCGTATGAATGGCTAACGAGAATAGTCGAATTTTTTGCGCGCTACTCGGACTATTCGCGGATAAAAAAACACAGGACAGTCTGTTTTTGACGCTCCCCGGATAAAAAAACACAGGACAGTCTGTTTTTGACGCTCCCAACGCTTCCCAACGCGCGGCCTTGCGTCGGGAAAACAAAAACACCGGACAGTCTGTTTTTGACGCTCCCAACGCTTCCCAACGCCCGGCCTTGCGCCGGGCGTTTTACTTAACGGCCTCGATCAACTCGATATCGCGCTTGAGCAGATCGTTGACCAGTCGGCCAAGGTCGATGCCTTTGGCCTTGGCACGTTCGGTGAAAAAAACACAGGACAGTCTGTTTTTGACGCTCCCAACGCTTCCCAACGCCCGGCCTTGCGCCGGGCGTTTTACTTAACGGCCTCAATCAACTCGATATCGCGCTTGAGCAGACCGTTGACTAGCCGGCCAAGGTCGATGCCTTTGGCCTTGGCACGTTCGGTGAGCCAGTCGCGGATGTCGGCGTCGAGATAGACGGGCAGATCGAGCACGGCGTCTTTGCGGTAGAACTTGCCGCGCTCGGCCTGGCTGAAATTGTATTCGGGTTTCATGTGGTTGCGCCCTTGCGCGTGGTGTTTATCGGTCGGATTGGTATTGCTTGCGCTCAGGTCCGGTCGCGGCGCGTGCCGAGATGATGCGCACCCAGGCCTGATTCTCGGCGAGTTCTTTCGAGGGTATGGACCACGACCAGCAGCGTGTTGTCCTCGGCCAGCCCGAGGGTTACCCAGCGCTCTTCATTCTCGCTGTGTTCGTCCTCAAGAATCGGGAACCCTGTTTTTGCAACAACGCCCGAGCTTGCGCCGGGTGTTGTTTTTTCTGATGTGAGGATCCGTTGATCGTTCTGCCCCGCGTTGCTGCGAGAGTTGAGTTCTGAATACCCAAACGCGCGTAGTACGGAATGGCGGATTGGACCTTGTATACGCTCAGCCGTGCGGAATCCACCGATTGCCGAGGGTATGTTTGATTGGGCGGCGGAATCCATGCAATACGTTCTGCAGAGAAACTGAAAATTAGAGTGGCGCGCGTTTCGCCCTACTCGAACTCAAGCCTTAAATCGGGTTCAGAACAGCATTTATCCTGCCTCTCTGGCCTCCCGTGAATTTTTTTTTGGCAGAGGCTGGGGGTAAGGGGCCTCAAGTGCCATAATCTCTCGAATATTGTCGAGACTGACCCAAGTTCATTCCAATGTTCAAAGAGGTATTTTTAAGTTTGGAGAAAGCAATCATCAGTTAGCCATTCATCTCGCCCGTGTTGGCGGGGATGTTGCTGGTTTCTTTAATTTCGTTAGCGACATAATAGTTAACCTTGTTATGTTCCGACCAATGGCGAAGCGCCTTGTTAGAATTATTCAGCTAAAAGGTCTCGATGATTTTGTGAATGAAAATTCTTACATTCGTTTAGCGCGGGTTCGCGCCCGCAAAAGCGCCCTCACCCCCAGCTCTCTCCCAAAAAAGCGTGAAAGAGGGGAGTTAGAAGCATCTGGCTTGCAGAGGAACTCGCGGTGAGCCGCGATTGAACCTAGGTTGCGACAGATTCGCCGCGTCTGCCGGAAAATCCTGCGCTTTGGCGCAAGAGGCTGCATTCGGGCTTGCTTGCGTTCGCGCTTCGCCCTTGAACATTCGGACATTCCGGCAATAGCGCATTAGGCTGCGGGCGCAACCAGAGCAGCGCGATGTTTTGTCCAGAGGCTTCTATCTAAGCGTGAGGCGCTCCGACGGGTAGCCAAAAAAATCCCCGCTGGAACGCTAGGTCGGCGTCGCAGCGGGGATGGGTTTTTAGCTGGCGACCCGTTGCCGGGTCGCCATTACTGTGGGGCTTATTCGAAGCCGTTCTGGAACAAGCTGTCCGGGTTGACGGCGGCACACACGCCAGCAGTTCCAGCGTTGGCGATGCTGACGCTATCGACGAACCAGCCGGTCACGGCTGCGGAAGAATCGTCACCCGCGTGCCAGCGAACGCGCAAAGTTTGGCCTGAGAAAGCACTGAGGTTGACGTTGACCTGCGTCATTGCACCAATGGTGCCGTTACACCACGCGCGCTTACCAGCGATCGGATTGCTCCACGAGGAGCTCACTGTGCCGGTGAAGCCACCAGAGGTGAAGGCGGCATCGGGCACGACGATCCATGTGGTGCCACCGTTGGCCGAGGTCTCCAACGTGCCAGCATCGAAGCAACTGGTCGAGCTTTCAAATGCATAGGTGTGCCAGAAGCTCAGCGTGGTGTTAGCAAGCGCGCCAAATTCCGGTGACACCAGTACGCGATTGCTAATAGTGGTTTGGCTGCTGGAAGCCCACGAATGCGTAGGCGTTTGCGATTGCGCGGTGCTCCAGGTCCACACCGTGGCACCCGACAGCGCCGCTTGCGACCAGCCCGGATTATCGAAGCCCGGGGTCATTTCAAAGGTCTCTGTAATGTTGCCACTGCTGACCGGGCCACGCGGCACAACTGCGCGCTCCACCGTATTGGTGTCCTGCGTGCCGTTGGAGGTGTCGTTGGCACGCACGATGTAGTAATACGGCGTGTTGTAGATCACCGACGGATCGTTGAAGGTGGTTGCGGTGACATTGGCGCCGATCAGATTCCCCGCACCTGGGGTGAACCCGCTGGTGGTACTGCGGTAAACGCTGTACGAGGCCGGACCGGCGCATCGCGGCGTGGCAGCAGTCCAACCCAGATCGACTGAGCAGGACGACTGATTAGACGAGGTTGCGCTGGTCAAGCCGGCGAAAGTCGGCGACAAAGTGCATGTTCCGGTTGCAGTGGCTTGAACGCAGCCGCTATTTAAGGACTCGCAGGATTCACCGGTGTCGAAGGCGCGGACGCGATAGGCGTAGGTGGTGCCACCTGAGACCATGCTGTCAACGAAGGGCGACGCAGCAACGTCATCGCCAACGATGCTGAATGCGCCAGGCGAGGCGCAGGTGCCTTCCGCTCGCAACACATCGTAACTTTCGGCACCGACGGAATTCGCCCAACTCACCTGGATTTGATTTGCGCCAGTGGCGGTGGCGGTGCCGATCGTCGGCGGCAATGGCGGCGTGCAATTGCCACGGCCCGGAAATGTGTTCACACCGCTATTGGTCGGATCTAAATAATCACGCATGCGCGTGGTGGCTGTGCCCACGCCTTCCCAGGAATGGAACAGGCCGCCGTACTGGTCTCGAAGGCTTGCACCAGTGACGCCGCAAGCAGAAGGACCACCCGAGAGCACGCCAATCAAACGCTGATTCGCGTTGTATAGCGGCGAACCGGACGAGCCTGGCTCGGTGACTTGGGGGGGAAGACTCGCCGGTTGTGGAGCTGGGACATTGGCCAGAATGGGCGGCGTTGGATCCCAGTTAGCTTGCCAATGGACGCCGGTCGCGCTTGCGATGTTGTCTAGCGTCATCGGCACTTCAACAAAGGTGATGCGTTTTTCGTCAACGCCCGGATGATGAATGCTGGCGCACAAACCCGTGGTCGACGACGACGTGCCGGGCGCGGCGCAAGTTGTCGGCGGCGCGCCGCGGTCCCAACCGGCCCAGTACAGGTTGAAAGTGTCGATATTCGCCGTGGTGGCTAGTTCAACAAGCGTCCAATCGGAACGCGTATTCGCTGGCGTGCTGCCGCTGAAGGGATTATTGGTCGATGCCAGCCAAGTCAAACCCGCCAATGAACTGGCCGGTTTCGGGCCGGCTGCTGCGCCGCTGGCCGATGAGCCGGGCGTGCGGCAGGTGGGGAATTCATAGTTGAAGTAGGCGCGCATGGACGCCACATTTCCGGCGTTGATGCTGCAATGCGCCGCCGTTGCGAATAGCAAGCGACGATCGCCATTGGTGTTGTTGACGAGTGAGCCGGTGCAAGTGTCTGTACCACCGACGGTGATGGCCGCGACTGAGCGACGCGGCTCATTCCACGGGTCACCGGCCGCCAGACACGCGACATCCATGTTGCAGGCGCCGGATTTGCAAAATTTGTCGGGCGAGCCAAAGCCGCGATAGCCCTGTGCCACGCGGCTCAGGCGAACATCCACACGGTCACGGTAGACGGTTGCGACGCTAAGCTCAATGCTCGCATCGTTGCCCTGCAGGATTTCTGTCCAGAGCTGGCCGGTTTTTTGATTGTCGGTTTCGGTGAACGGACCAAGCTGGTTCTTGGTGGTGCCGGAGGAGATCACCATCGTGGCCGTTGGCGGCAGATAGAAATTGCTGAAGCCGAAGTTCAAGTGCACGGCGTCCGGCGTTTTGACATTCACGCGCCAAGTGCTCTTGCCATCGCCGCCCTCGATCCAGGCGCCTTGCTTGCCCGGAACATAGGACACGTCGCGCGCAATGGCGAATCGTGGCGGAATTGCCTTAAAGCTATTGGCCGCGTCCTCCTGCGCGATCTTTTCACGATCCAACGCGGGTAATTTGAGTTCAATTGCGCCATCGGAACCGGCCGCGAAGGCCAGTGTCGACGGCAATGCCGCAGCCACCATCAGACAGAGTGAGAGTACCCTTTGACGCATCTTTTGATTCCCCATGACGTCCACCGAACATCGATCTGGCACATCGCCGTGGGCGGTTCATAGCACTCACACTCGTGGCTTTTATCATCCTTTTGGATGATGACGGCTAATTCGTTGGGAGTAGTTTTACCATTGAAAATGTGAGTGCTGGCGCTCTAAGCTCGGCAGGACGTGGATAAATCTTTGCTCATGGGAACCGTGCGCACGCGCAATGGCACAATTCGCTCTCACACTGGTACAAAGCGTTACCTTTTTATGTGATTTGCGTTGTGAATATTACGTGTACGCGTAGGCTTTGCGGCGGGGTTGGTGCTGCCATTCAGTACAATTGTCGGCCACGATTGTCGGCGCTCGCACTGCATGGATGTATCAGCGGACCAGATCGAGCAGTTGTGGGTCGCTGACATTTCGATCGCTGATCGAGCAGCGATAGCTTCGCTAAAGATGGATGGCGATGTGCTTTGGTGGCTGGAACTCGGCGACGAACTGCTGTTGGTGACCAAGGCCGGTATGCGACGAGCCAGCTTGCCACAAGCTATCGCGATCCGTGACGCGGGCACTAGCACGCACTCGCAACTGCGGCTGCGCGCCCGCGGCTGTAACGAACCCGATTCCACTCCTGGCCGATTCATTGCCCGCGGTGGCCGCTGGGAGGTTTTGGAACTGGCCAAGGGCGAAACGACGCCGGCGCGGCGCGTGGACGATCACGGTCACGGCGGCGAATGGCGCGAGGTGATCCCAAATACGGTCATTGCCTATCGCTATCTGCCGGCTGAAAAGGGCACGAGTGCTCCCAATCCCATCATCACGGCGGTTGTAAATAGCGTTGATCCCATGCGCTGGATGGCGAATCTGACCACGCTGTCGGGCTGGAACCGTTCCAGCTATGGCACCGGGCTTGCGCAATCGCGCGCTTGGATCGAGACCCAGTTTTCCGCATTGGGTTTGGCTGTCAGCGCCCCTAGTTTCAGCATGCCGGGCAGCGGCGGCGGCCAAATCAGCGTAAACAACGTGCTTGGCCGATGGACAGGAACGCGCTTTCCAAACGAATGGATCATTGTTGGCGCGCACTATGACTCGCGCAATCAATCGTCCAGTTCCACAGCGCCCACGCCGGGTGCGGAGGACAATGCCTCAGGTTGTGCCGGCGTGATCGAACTGGCGCGCGTGCTTAGCGCCTTCCGCCCTGAGCGCAGTATTTTGTACATGTGCTATGCGGGCGAAGAGCAAGGCTTGCTCGGCAGCCGCGCGCATGTCACGGCACTGCAGAACGCTGGCGAGCTGAGCCTGGTGCAAGCGGTGGTGACCATGGACATGATTGCCTACAGTGCCGATGCCACCTTAGACGTGCTGTTCGAAAGCAACGCAACTTGGAGCAGCTATCTCAACCGTTTCGCCGCTGCCGCGGCCACCTATGTGCCGCAGTTAAATGTCACTTTGAGCACCAATCCCTTTGGCTCTGATCACGTGCCCTATCTCAATGCCGGGCGCCAGAGTTTGCTGCTGATCGAAAACGATTGGGACATCTATCCGCACTATCACCGCAGCACGGACACTGTGGCCAATCTGGGCCCGCATGCGAGCGCCATGGGTGGCGCCATCTTGAAGACCAGCGCCGCGGTGCTTGCCGATTTGAGTGGTGCGAATTTGGGCGTTTATGCGGACGGCTTTGAGTCGATTTCACAGCCTTAGGGCTTTGCTGGCCAAACACACGTTCGCTTAAAACCCGATCAGGCCGCCGTAGCAGCGCGCCAGAGCATCAACGCGCGGTGGCCGCGCTGCGATCAATCGATCGATTAAACAACAAGGCGCCGCGCGCTTCGGCGCTGGCTTCGGTACAAGATTCGCCAATATCGTCGTCCGTCAGACGCGCGCACAAAGTGGGCAAGCTGGCGAGTTTGAGTTGCTCCGGAATACGCGCATGGTCGATGCAAATAGCGCCTTTGGGCCCCCAGCCAGCTTCGAAATCGTAGCCTTCCAGATCCGGCGTTCTCTGTTGTATGCCGACGCGGTCGTATAGGTCGATGGAAGTGCCGTCACGCGTGGTGGCCTGATCGTTCCCGCAATAGTCGGCGCGTGCCGTCCGAATACAGCTCTCGAAATAGGGCGCGCGGACCTTGCAGAATAAGGCCGGGGCCATTGAGCCGTATGCCTTGAAAAACTATGCCCGGGCCGTTGAGCCTGGCCCCTTGAAACACGAGGCCAGGTCCATTGAGCGAACGACCTTGCAGAATAAGACCGGGGCCATTGCACGCCCGGCCGTTGAGAAATCGGCCTTGCAGGCTGACGCCTTGCAAACTGACGCCTTGAAGCACCGGGCCGGTGCGTGAGTAGCATGCGCCGACATCGCGCTGGCGAGAATCAATGCGGAGGTGAGCAGCTTGGTGCAATGGATCAGTTTCATGAATGAGTTCCCAAAGGGCTGTGATCGATTCAGGCGGGTTGCCGTTGTGGATCAAGGACGCAGCGCCTGCGGCTCAGCGATCACGCGTTAGAAAAAAAAGTTTTGGAAATGACTATTCCATTCGTAGCGCGAGGTTTGGCGCGATCGCTGCCGCGCGTCTTGCGGGCAGCCAGCACGCGAGAACACACGCGATCAGCAACAGAGGCGCAGCTAGCGCCAGTGCTGGCAAGAGTTGTCGCAGGCTGACGCTAAGTGCCGGTGTTGTTGCGACGATCAGCACGGCAGTGAGAGCGCCGCCCGCAACGCCCATCAACGCCAGCCGCAAACCGCTAGCCATCACCTTGCGGCCCACGCGTCGCGCCGAGGCACCCAAGGCCAACTGCACGGCGAATTCGGCCGTGCGTCGCGAGACCAAGTAGGCGATCACGCTGCCGACGCCAATCGTGGCAATCATGAGCGCGATGCCGGCAAAGGCCGTGAGTAGCAGCGTCTGCAAGCGCTGCCCGGCCGTTGATTCCGCCACGGCCGAGGCCATCGTGGCGAGATCATAGAGCGGGCGATCGGGCATCGCCGCAGCCGCGCGTTGCCGAATCTCGGGCGCAAACGCCATCGGGTCGCCCTGGGTGCGCACGGTCAAGGTCATCGTGTTCCACAGATACCAAGTGGTCGGGAAATACACGCTCGGGGTGAAGTCCTCGCTGACCTTGCGCAGGCGCGAATCGCCGACCACACCGACCACGCGTTTGCGCTGTTCGTTATCCATCGTGATCATTTGGCCTACAGCATCGCGCCCGGGAAACACCTGTCTGGCGACGCGTTCGCTCAGCAAGATCGAATTGCCAGGCTCGTCATGTGTTTTAAAGTTGCGGCCAGCCAGTAACGGAATGCGCATCGTCGAAAGATAGCCGGCTGTGGCAATACGCCATGAGGCCTGTACGTGTTCGGCAGCCGGGCTTGCATCCACCGGCATCGGGCCCGGCGCGATTAACATCTGCGTATCCATGGCTCCCAGCGGCGCCTCGCTGGCGATGCCAGTGGACACTACGCCTGGAATGCTGGCGACCTCCGCGGCCAATCGATCCAGCGTGCTGCGATAGTCTTCCAGTTGCTGCTCATCGCGGAACTCAGGTAACGAGATTCGCGCGGTCAGAAGCCCCTGCGGTGAGAAGCCAAGATCCGTGCCCTGCAAAGTCAGCATTTGTTGCGCCAGCAGCAAGGCAGCACTCACTAGCAGCGTGGCCAAAGCAAATTGCGCGATCACCAAGGCGCTACGCACCGGCGCCTGCCGATGACCTAAATTTCCGCGCGCTGAGCCAATTAAACCTGCTGTGGATGTGCTTCTGGCGCTGATAGCCGCCGGCAGCCAAGCAAATAATGCGATGGTGACGCCACTGGCCGCGATGGCCGAGAGCGCAACCAGCGGATCAACGCTCAGCGTTGCCAGCCGCGGTACTGCCAGTGACAGGCTTTGCGCCATGACATGCAGCATGGTATTCGCCAACACGAGACCACTGGCCGACCCCAACAGCAATAGCCATGCGGACTCGGCCAATGCCAGCGTACGCAAGCTGCTGCGGCTCGCGCCCAACGCCTGACGAATGGCCAGATCACGCTGGCGCTGGCTGGCTCGCGCAAGTTGCAGGCTGGCCAAGTTGACGCAGGTGATCAGTAGCAGCATCACCACGGCAGCCATCAACAGCCACAGGCGGTCGCGCTGATCCGCGTCGACCAGCCAATCGCGCACAGGATCGAGTTGCACATCCCAACCGGCATTCTCTTTGGGAAATTGCTGCGAGAGTCGCTCGGAAATCGTCTGCATCTCGGTGCGTGCCGCGCCGAGGCCCACGTCGTCGCGCAGCCGCGCGACCACGGTGTTACGGCGATCACCACGATTGTCTGTACCCTGGCTCAAGTCCAGCGGCACCCAAATATCGAAGGCACGTCCGAAACCAACGTCTCTGGCTGCAATGCCCACGACCGTGCGCTCGGTGCCGTCGATCGCCAAGCGACGTCCCAGGATTTGCGGATCCCCCGCGAAGCGATCGGCCCACAATCCCGCGCTCAGCATGACAGCGCCCGCCACATCCTCGGCACTGTCGTTGAGTGCGCGCCCCAGGATCGGAGGCACACCTAGCACTTTGGTGAAATCAGCCGTCGCGGCGAGCGCCGATACACGTTCTACGCCCAAAGCATCGCGCAGGTGCACTCCCTGTTCTTGGAAGGCGGCGATGGCCGAAAAGCTGCTGGATTGTTCTGCCCACGATAGAAAATTGGGCGTGGAGACTGAAAAACTATCGATCCCACGGTTCTGATTGCGCTCAGCCAGCCGCAGTACGCGTGCTTCGTCTGGGTAGGGCAGTGGTTTGATCAACACCGCGTGCAGGATCGCGTAGACAGCGACCACCGCTCCAATGCCGATCGCCAGTGTCAGCACCGCAGAAAAGGCGTAGCCGCGATGCCCAGGCCGCATCAATCCGCGCCATGACTGTACCAGTCGATGAGACATCATTGCTTGCTCCTGATCGCTGTGGGCTTTTCATTCAGCAGGTAGCGTGCCAGCGCGATTTCTTGGGGTCGCTTGCGTGTCGACGCGGAAAGTGACTACCAAACGGTTAGAAGCGCCATAGAAATGGACTGTTTCCGTCCGAAAGCGCACAGACTGCGACGCAGATAGCGGTTGACTATCAGGTGATCACGCAATACAGCGCGATCGCCTTGGTGCTGGAGCGCGCCGCGTACGAGCCATTGGACCGATTGCCGCGGTTACGCGTGGTCCCGCAAATGTTGGCCGAGGGCTGGGGCGGAACCCCCAGCGCATCGTCGCCGATGTGCGCCGCAGCGCTCCCGCAAGCGGACAGCATTCCCACTGCGCAGACTCACGACGGCGAGTTCGATTTCCGCCCCAGCTTTGGCTCAACTGAGTGCGAAGAAAGCCGTGTGCGCAGTCCTTCCGCCGCGCCGCGAACAGTGCGGGCGCCGAGTCGCCCTGGAATTGCAGCCAAGCTTTTCAGCATGCTCAAGCCCGATCGGGCCGGCGACGAGAGTAGTTCGTCCATGGACGAGACTTTAGCCACCACCGCCGTGCCGGCGAGTTGGTTATTGCCGCGCGTCTTAAAGCAACTTGAGGACAATGCCGCGCATTTAGCCGCTGCGCGCGAGCAGCGATTGGCGCTTGCCGATCTCGCCTTGAATCTGACCGCCGACGAAGTCTTGGAATTGCGCGGGCTGGCGCGGACGCAAAATCTGACGCGGGAATCGGCTGAATTCGCTCGGTGGCTGCTGTCGCAATGGACATCTGACAGCGCGGGGGAGGCGCTTTCGACATTGTTGCGCAGTTAGCTCGTCCGCTGAATTTATGCCAAGGGATCGCGGCGCCGCGGCGGGAATGATGGGGCTGGTAACGCAAGATCGGGGCTGGT
>Ga0105044_10002205_pt1 | contig 26530 bp, 21 predicted proteins | sample MAT01_FD_78092 | JGI IMG/M metagenome (GOLD analysis project Ga0105044, IMG submission 78092) | Freshwater microbial communities from Lake Fryxell liftoff mats and glacier meltwater in Antarctica - MAT-01 | ecosystem: Environmental > Aquatic > Freshwater > Ice > Liftoff microbial mat | place... | reverse complement strand
GATCTGGTAAATCACCTTCAGCCTGTAGTCAAGTCACTCATGTTTGGTGAGCCGTGTTCAACGGTCCCTGTCTTTAAGCGTGCGAAGTAGAAATGCGGTAATTTGCCGCATGACTTCCAACGAACTAATTTCAAGTACGATTTCCTTTGTGAAACAGGAGTTGATCTCTGCCGAGGGCGGCCACGACTGGTTTCATATCCAACGGGTGTGGAAGACCGCGAAGCATATTGCACAGACGGAGCAAGTCAATATGCTCATCGTGGAATTAGGAGCCTTGCTGCACGACATTGCCGATTCAAAATTTCATGAGGGAGATGAAGAAATTGGACCGCGAAAGGCGCGCGAATTTCTGGAAGGATGTAAGGTTGATCCAGAAGTGGTGGATCACGTCATTCAGCTCATACGCCACATTTCATTCAAAGGAGGAAATGAAACTTCATCATGGAGTTCCCCTGAGTTGCTCGTGGTTCAAGATGCCGATCGATTGGATGCAATTGGAGCAATTGGTATTGCGCGCGCATTTAATTATGGCGGTCACAAAGGACGACAACTCTATGATCCCGATACCCAGCCGCAGTTGACGATGAGTAAAGATGAGTACAAGAGAAGCAGAGCTCCAACAATCAATCATTTTTATGAAAAACTTCTTCTTCTGCGCGACCGCATGAACACCGCAAACGGAAGAAAAATGGCGGATGAGCGCCATGAATTCATGGAGCATTTTCTGGAACAATTTTATGCAGAGTGGGAGGGAGTGAAGTAGCTGAAGGGCACTTCGATTTATTCATCCGCATCCTGCGAGAAGATCGTGTTCATCACATCGCTGAAAGCGATAGACGAGTCCAATATACTCTTTCCAATGAGGCTGTACTCCGCTAAACCGTGAAGTACAAATTCCATCATCAGCAGTCGTTCTGTTTCCCCGATACCCGGACTGTATTTCTTGACCAGATCAGCAAGCATCGGAACGCGATTGATTTCCAGCGCATATTCCTTCGCACTACAATCACGCTGCAATTCAAGCTCATTTTCGCTAAACCAGTCGACGATAGGCTTATAGGGACTTTCCTGTTTCTTCCGTTTAAACGTTTCCGGATTTGGGAAAATCTGGGGAAACTTCCTGCGAATAGCTGCGCCCATAAGTCGCATTGCTACGAATTGTGGACCTTCCTGTTCTCCTTCATACACAAGCTCGACCTTGCCTGTTACGGCTGGTACAATCGCGAGCAAATCCATCATGCGCGCCACAGTCGTTTTCTCCTTGTTTAGAATGGCACGGCGTTCTGCGGATGCCACCAAATTCTCAAAGGCACTGATGGTCAATCGTGCCGATACGCCGCTCTTCTGATCCACATACTCTGATTCGCGGGCCTCAAAGGCGATCAGCTCAACGAGCTCTGAAATAAAGGCCGGCACCTGCACGCGTTTGCTTTGCTCTGGACGAATCCTCGACTCTTGTCGCGTGATGGCTCCGGATATCTCAAGACTTTTGGGATAATGGGTCAGTATCTGGCTCTGAATGCGGTCTTTAAGAGGCGTGATGATCGATCCGCGGTTCGTGTAATCTTCCGGATTCGCTGTGAAGATGAACTGGATATCGAGATTCAATCGCAACTGAAAGCCCCGAATCTGAATGTCTCCTTCCTGCAAAATATTGAATAGGGCAACCTGAATGCGCGGCTGCAAATCCGGTAGCTCATTGATCACGAAGATGGAGCGGTTGCTGCGCGGAATCAGTCCGAAGTGGATCACTCGCTCATCGTTGTACGACAATTTTAGATTGGCCGCTTTGATGGGATCTACATCGCCGATCAGGTCGGCTACCGTTACATCGGGAGTAGCCAGTTTTTCTACATAGCGGTCGTCGCGGTGTATCCATTCAACTGGCGTTTCATCGCCGTGCAATGCCAAAAGATCATGAGCAAACCTGCTCACGGGTTGCATCGGATCATCATTGATTTCACTTCCGCCAACCACGGGGATCCATTCGTCGAGAATACGGGTCATTCCTCGCGCAATGCGGGTTTTGGCTTGGCCTCTCAACCCGAGGAGATTGATGCTATGCCCGCTTAGAATGGCGCGCTGGATATCAGGAATAACGGTTTCTTCATAACCGAGAATACCTGGAAATACGTCTTCTCCGTTTTCAAGAAAGTGGATCAAATTTTCACGGAGTTCATCCCGAATGGACTTTGGAGTGTACCCTGATTTTTTCAATTGACCCAACGTGCGGATCTCTGGTTTTTTCATGCTTAGAAGTGATTCCCTGAAGGGGATTATAATTTTCGTTTTCTGTTTTTTTCGTAGTCCGTGAGAATAGAATCTCCCAGTCCTTTCAATCCGGTGAACAAGGCCTTGCCTTTATTCGCTTCGGTGAAATCGTTCACAAATTCCTTCAGATACGGATCGTCGGTGAGCATGAATGTGGTAATGGAAATGCCATTCTTCTTGCAATGGCGCGCGAGATTCAAACACTTGCCCACGATATATGGATCTAGGCCCGAGGAATTTTTATAGTACTGTCCGTTCTCTTTCACACACGATGGTTTTCCATCTGTAATCATGAAAATCTGCTTGTTGCCTGATTTTCTTCTCCGCAGAATGTTCATCGCTAATTCTAGTCCGGCTACCGTATTGGTGTGGTAAGGTCCAACTTGCAGATAGGGAAGGTCTTTTACCTGCACAGGCCAAGCATCATCACCGAATACCACGATATCTAAAGAGTCTTTGGGGTATTTCCGCATGATGAATTCAGAAAGCGCCATGGCCACTTTCTTGGCTGGCGTGATCCGATCTTCTCCATAGAGAATCATGGAATGTGAAATGTCAATCATCAGCACAGTGGATGCCTGTGAGAGGTTTTCCGTTTCGAATACTTCTAGGTCTGATTCGGTGAGCTGAAATTCACCAATGCCATGATTCACCTGCGCATTACGCAATGATTCACTCATTAGGATTTGTTCTGGCTTATCGCCAAAGATGAAGGGCCTCCTATTTTCAGTGGGCTCGTCGCCATTCCCCGATCGATTCGTGCGGTGCTGTCCCTGATTGGTTTTTTTCATCTTCCCGAACAATTGTTCGAGTGCCCGTTGACGAATGGATTGCTCGCTTTTTGCAGTGATGCTCAAGCCGCCTTTCCCTTTGACGTATACCTCGCGGAGATAGCCTCTGCGCTTAAGTTCCTGCTCAAAGTCGTCGCGGGTATAGTTCTCTGGAAAAAGGTGGTTTTGCTTGTCGATTTCTTCCATCCATTCCAAGGCGTCCTTCGGATCGCCGTTGGTGTAGTTCAGTATTTCTAGGAATACAGGAAGCAACCGATCAAACGGGGTTCGCTTGTCAGCCTCTGGCGTGAATCGATGAAATTGAAATCCGTTCATGAGGGTCAGAAAGGTAACCGCTAGCGACCACGCATGTTTAGCTGAGGGCAAAATTTAACGGGCAATACACCCAGCGCCGCCTTGTCCAGCGGAATCCAAAAACTCTGAAGCGGGTTATCTCAGCCGAGGGCTTATTGCGCGAAGATGGAAGTCGAATCCTTGTAAGTCGCAGCAGGATTGAGAATCATCACAGGAATAGCGGCCTCGTTGGTGATGATTTTTTGCTCGCTGTCGATTCCGAAGGCATGAACCAGTCGCTCTTCGGCAGTATTCAGGATGCAGATTAGGTCGATGCCCGAAGTCTCCGCATACTTCAGCAAATCCTTCACAAAACCCCCACTGCCGGAGTCGGTAACTGTGGTTTTATACGCTACGCCGGCCTCCTCCAGAAATCCTTCTGAATAGGCGATGTTACGGGCAAGTCGGTTGTGCAAGAACTCATCGGTTTCTTTGGGTGAAATGAGGTGAATCTCTGCACCGTAGTGCTTCGCTACCTCGCTAGCGATCCTCAATTTTTGCTTGGTCTCTTGGTGGAGGTCGATGGGTAAGAGAAGCTTGGAAACTCTCGCGCTGCGCTTCGATTGGTCCTGAACAATGACCACCGGAACCTTGCTCTCTGTCACAATGCGCAAGGCATTGCTCCCCACAATGAACTGCATGCCCTGAAGCCCATGCGTGCCCATCACAATGAGTTCAGCCTTTTCTTCTTCCGCCACGTTAGGGATGTCATCGAAAATATTTCCCACACGTACAATGTGTTTCACCGGTGAGCCGGAAAACGTAGAATGCGCCCGCGCCTGCTCATCTAACTTGGCATGCGCCTGATCAACTTCGCCTTTCGATTTGACGATGTGAAGAAGGTGTACTTCACTATTGGTGGCTGCGCCTACTTCGCAGGCATAGCGAACCGCTACCTGTGAGACCGGTGTAAAATCGGTGGCTACAATAATCTTTCCCATACGACTGTCTAGTTAAAGCGTGGTTTTGATTTCTTTTTTCAGAGACCCCAATAATAAGGGAAATTAGTCGATCCTCATGAAGTCCGGACGATTTACCTCGCCTGCATTTATCTTCGTCACATTGAATCTATATTCCAATAAGCAGCGCTGGAAGATCGTCCTATTCGCGGTGGCCATGGTTATCGTGGGCATCACGCTATGGTATTCCAATCATATCGCCGGACGTATCCGTATACAGGAGCGTGAAAAAGTGCAATTGTGGAGTCAGGCTGTCCAACGCAGAGCAGAGCTGGTCAATTTCACCGAGCAGCTCTTTGATGACCTGCGAGGAGAAGAGCGGAAGAAGGCGGATCTCTTGGCCAAAGCCTATCAGATCGTTTCCGATCCCAACGATCAAAGCGATCTCACATTTGTCACCGATTACATCTGGAGCAATAGCACCATTCCTATTCTGATATATGATGATCAGGGGCATCTGATGTATTCCGCCAATCTAGCCGGCCATGCATCGTCGGATGAAACATTCATCGATTCGCTGTATCAGGTCATGAAGGCGAAATACGCTCCTATTCGCTTTGAAGATGTGGGATTAGAGGTCTATTACAACGACTCGTACCTGTTCATGGAACTGCAGGAAACGATGGATGATCTCATCAATTCGTTTATCTCTGAAACGGTGATCAACTCGGCATCGGTGCCAGTTATTGTGACAGACAGCACGCAAACGAAAGTGCTCAGAGTAGGTAACATCAAGGACGCCGAGTTGAACACGGATCAATTGCTGCAGTTAAAGCTGGAGAAAATGCGCAAGGCGAATCCGCCTATAGAAATTAATCTTCCCGGTCAGGGAAGGGAATTTATTTTCTTCGAAGACTCGGAAATTTTGCAGCAATTGCAGTTGTTTCCCGTGTTTCAATTAATTCTTGTGGGTGTGTTTCTCTTCATCAGTTACCTGATCTTCTCTACTTTCCGAAAGGCCGAACAGAATCAGGTGTGGGTTGGAATGGCGAAGGAGACCGCACATCAGTTGGGCACGCCGCTCTCATCATTGATGGCATGGAGCGCCCTCTTGGAGTCGCAAGGGGTCGATAGATCCGTGCTGGATGAACTCAATAAGGATATCGATCGCCTTGGCACTATCACCGATCGTTTTTCTAAAATAGGATCTGCAACTGATCTGAGCCACTCCAATCTGCGGGAGGTCGTGGAGTCCGCATTCTCCTACCTGCGTGTGCGCGTATCAGGAAGGGTGGAGTTCATCATTGAATCGCCACAAGAACCCGTCTTGGCTTCAGTAAATATTCCGCTGTTTGGCTGGGTGCTCGAAAACCTGGTGAAAAATGCCGTAGATGCGATGGAAGGAGAAGGTAAACTCACAGCTCGAATTTTTGCGAAAGATGGAGTCCCGGGTCTTGAAATTTCAGACACCGGAAAGGGTATTTCAAAAGGCTTGTGGCGGACGGTCTTCGAGCCAGGTTATACCACGAAGAAGAGAGGCTGGGGACTTGGTCTTTCGCTGGTGAAGCGCATTATCCATAACTATCACAACGGCCGCATTTTCGTCAAACATAGCGAACCTGGAAAAGGCACCACTTTTCGGATTGAACTGAAAGAGTAAATGTCACGAGAGCCGTTTTTGCATCACGTAATCATCCATCACATAGCCATTTCCGATATCCAGCACTTCTTCACGGACCACGAGAAATCCGTATTTGAGGTAAAAAGTATATGCTGGATTGTACTTGTTGACGTTTAATTCCAGCACATTTCCTCCTTGCTCGAAAACCTGATCAATGATGGAGTCGATTAACATCTTGCCTGCCCCTGTGCCTTGCGCCGATGGAAGCACATAAAGCTTGTGCAGACGGGCGATCTCGGACGATTGCATTCCCCATGAAGCGAAGGCGCATTCCGTCCCATTTGCCGAAAGAATCAAGAATTCATGTCCTCGCTGATTCATTTGATTGAGCAAGGCATCGGGATGATACATGAGCTCAAGCATATAACTGATTTGATCTTCTCGCAAAATGGGTGCGTACGTTTGCGGCCACACCAGCATGGTGAGGGCGCGAATCAATGGAATATCTGACTCGCCAGCCCTTCGAATAGTGAATGGAATCATGTGCTGTATTGCTCCCAACAAATGTGATGGAAAGGTGGGGAAATAAAAAACCCCTCCGTAAGAGGGGCTTTTTTAAAGAGAAAAAATCTTAGTGTACTACAGAGATACGCTCACGGATCAGTTCAGAGCCGTTTTGAACTTCTACGTAGTAAATACCTGCTGGAAGAAGAGCAGTCTCAAGAGTGAGGACTTTGCTGTTTACTTCACCCACAAGCTGCTCGCTGATCATGCGGCCATTGAAATCCACGATGCGGATAGTAGACTCTCCATCCAGACGCTGTCCGAAGTGAAGATTGATCACTTCATTCGCAGGGTTTGGATACAAAGCGAAGTCTTTTTCGCCGTTAAGTTGCTGGTCGAATCCTACGGATGATGTACCGTCGACTACGAGATTGAAGGTGTCGAACAGAATGTTTGAGCCACCATCAGCGATGCCAACAACTCCGATCACGTGCGCCTGACCATCAGTTTTATTTGATACATCAATTGTGATCAGAACATAGTCTGCATAGGTTGCAGACTCACTTGCGTTTACCGAGAAAACATTCGCACCATCAAGAACAACCGTCACGAGATCGTCAACACTTCCATCACCTGGAAGAGCCACTTTCGCGTAGAAGCTAAGCGCTCCAGTTGTTCCGTTTGGAATAACGAATGACTGAGAGATAGAACCTACTTCCAGGGTTTCTCCCGCTCCGCCGTACCAAACATACCAATCGCCAGCCTGAGCCACGCATGGTCCAGAGCAAGTGCCGCACGCGGCATCACAAAGTGGAGTTCCAAAGTTGGTAGATGATTCGACCCAACCGACGCTCATTCCAGATTCAAGACCTGGGTTAATTAACTGCGCTGACGACTGCAGCGAGAAAAAAAGGGCAACTGCAAAAAGAGTAAAATACTTCATGTGTTTTGGTTTTAAAGATTTGTAGAAAATTTCCCAAACAAATATAGGTCTTTGAGATGCTGGATGCGAAGGCTATTGTGGGTGATTTTGTTCACATTTCAACCTTGCAGAGGTGCGATTAGCGCATTCTCAACGCTACCTTGGCTGTCTATGGCACGAAATAAACCACAGGGTTCAGGCAATACGTTCAAACGTGATCTCCGAAAGGAAATTATGCGTGTATTTGAGTATCAGCCGACCAAACCGCTTAATCATAAGCAGGTATCTGCTGCACTTGCTGTGACTGACGCAGGGGTGCGCAAGTTGATTTACGACATTCTCAAAACAGAGACCGAACAGGGAAAGCTCAAGGAAGTGGAGCGAGGTCAATTTGTCCTGTCCGCGGTGTCGAACGACTCACACCTTGGATACATTGAAATAAACCGCTACGGAAAAGGATTCGTGCGAGTGGAAGGACAAGAAAGCGATATCGAAATTGCAAAGGGAGAAACGGGTTTCGCGCTCTACGGAGATTTAGTCGAGGTGGCCTGGAATCCCAATGCGCGCCGCCCTAAAGGAAAGATCATTCGGGTAGTAGAACGGCTGCGCAAACAATATGTCGGCGTAATCGAACTCAACAAGCAAAATGCCTTCATGGTGCCCGGTGATCGGCGTATGCACGTCGACTTTTTTATTCCGAAAGAAGAACTCAACGATGCCAAGAACGGTGAGAAAGTAATCGTAGAACTCACCAAATGGGATCGCCCGGATTCCAGTCCTTTTGGAAGGGTAGTGAAAGTGCTAGGCAAACCCGGAGAACACGAAGTGGAAATTCACGCCATCATCGCGGAATATGGGCTTCCCAATGAATTTCCGCAGGCCGTAATTGATTTCGCCAACGCGATAGACCCAGGATTCACTCCAGCCGAAATTGCAAAGCGGCGCGACATGCGCGATGTGCTTTCGTTTACCATTGACCCATACGACGCGAAGGATTTTGACGACGCTATTTCATTCCGTAAAATTTCAGATGATCTGGTGGAAGTGGGTGTGCACATAGCCGATGTAAGTTTTTACCTCAAGCCAGGCACGATACTCGAACAGGAAGCGTTTAAACGCGCTACCAGTGTCTATCTCGTAGACCGCACCATTCCCATGCTTCCCGAACGCTTGTCCAATGAACTCTGTTCGCTGCGGCCGAATGAAGATAAAATGTGCTTCTCCGCAGTATTCGAAATGAACTCGAATGCGGAAGTAGTCAAGGAATGGTTTGGCCGCACAGTCATTCATTCGGATCGTCGGTTTACCTATGAAGAAGCTCAGGAAATTCTGGAGAAAAAGGCTGGGGAACATTCAGAAGCCTTGCTCGCAGTAGATGCATTAGCGAAGAAATTGAGAGCCCGACGCTTCTCAGAGGGTAGCATTGATTTCAATACGGATGAGGTGAAATTTCAACTGGATGAGAAGGGCCATCCACTCGGAGTGTTTATCAAGAGCATGAAGGATTCCAATCAGTTGATCGAGGACTTTATGTTGCTTGCCAATCGCCGCGTGGCCACCTACGTGGGTCAGCCCAAACAAGGCCAACCAAAATCGTTTGTGTACCGCGTGCACGACAGTCCAGATCCGGAAAAGCTCAACAAACTGCGCAATTTTCTGAAGAATTTGGGCTACAAATTACCCAAGTCTACTGACACCAAGGACACCCACAATGTGATCAAGGAATTGCTCAAACACGCGGAAGGTCAGCCTGAAGAAAATGTCATTCGCGAAATGGCCATTCGAAGCATGGCAAAAGCGATTTATACCGCCAATAATATCGGGCATTATGGACTCGCATTTGAGTTCTACTCCCATTTTACGTCACCCATTCGTCGCTATCCGGACGTGATGGTGCATCGTTTGCTTCAGCGCTACCTTGAGGGTGGTACAAGCGCGGAAGAAAGCGAGCTTGAATTGAAATGCCGCCATTCTTCACTGATGGAAAAACGGGCCTCTGAAGCCGAAAGGGCATCCATCAAATACAAGCAAGTGGAATTCATGCTTCTGCATCGTGAGAAAATCTTTAAAGGTATTATTTCAGGTCTGGCATCCTGGGGATTCTATGTGGAAGTCGTGGAGAATAAGTGTGAAGGCCTCGTGGCACTGAACACCTTGCGGGATGACCTTTATGAGTTTGATGCCGACAAGTACATTATTCGTGGCGTGCGCAGAAGAAAGGAATATCGGATGGGAGATGAGGTGCTGGTGCAGGTTGCAGATGGTGATCTTCAGCAGCGTACACTCAATTTTGAACTCCGCGCGCAATCCTGATCGTTTTATTTAAAAATCTACTCCATAAAAAAACGTGAGTCTTGAACTCACGCTTTTTTTTAGTGCGCCCACCTGGGATCGAACCAGGGACCGTCTGATTATGAGTCAGATGCTCTAACCGTCTGAGCTATAGGCGCATGAAATGCATTCTCCGTTTGAAGGGGCGGCAAATGTAAGTCGTGCCGTCGGTTTTAGCCAAGGGGATTGGATGAATACCTAACTTTGAAGACTAATTTTTAGCGTTTATGAAATCACTTTGGCTGCTGCTCTTCACCCTTTTCGGGGGTGTGTTTTCCGGGCTATTCGCGCAGTCTGATGCCATTTCACAGGCGCTTCTTGAGGCCCCGAGAGCGGCAGTAATCTCTACCGAAGTGATGTTTGAGAATGCTCCTCAAAGGGCACTCAGCGTAGATGTGATATCCAAAGAGGAGGATCTTTCGAAATTCTGGAAGGGTTGGTCAAAGAAGTCATTTGGAACCGAAGGAAAGAAAAGTGGCGGATTTTATATAGTGAAGCCTGCCATGCGTGCAGCATGGTCGACGGATACAATGGCGCTGTATTTCAAAACAGAGAAGGACGGAGATTTCTCGAAACTTATCATACTTATTCAGCGCAAGGGACATTATGTAAATGCGACAGATGATGCAGACATTTTACCCGCGATAAAGTCGGATATTGAGTCTGCAATCAATACCAATTATCTGTCGGTAATGGATAAGCAGATTGTAGCGCTCCAGCGCGAGTATGATACTCAGTTAAAAGACGTGGAAAGGGCGAAAAAGCAGGGGGTTAAATTGCGTGGAAGAATCAGTAACGAAGCGAAGGCTGCGGACAAAGCCAAGGCCAGAGAAGAGGCCAGCGTGAAGTCGCTCGCGAAGTCGCAGGATAACCTGAAGTCGCTCCAATTGGAGAAAGAACAACAGGAAAAGGAATCGGCTCAGATGGACAAGGAAATTCTCGAGCAAGAAGGGCGCGTCAGAACCAAGCAATTGGAGTACGATGGGTACAACAAGACCGGAAACCTCAATTCCAAGAAAGCTATTAGAGCGCAAAAGGAGTTGGACAAAGTGAGCGCATTGGAGGCGAAGCAGAAGGCAAAGCGACTGAAGCAAACGGACGCGATCGCAAAGACTGATCGCTCCATTATCCAATTGGAAGGCGCTATCCGCAAGGCAGAGACCACCCGTGATGAAAACATGCGCAGCCATGAAGAGCACAACCGCAAGCGGAGCAATTTTGAAGAAAATCTCAAAGGCAGCGATCAGGCTGTTAAAGATGAAGAGACCGAAGTCAACTCCGCCCGCGCCAATCTGGAGCGTATGAAGGAAGCTCGCGTCAAGATGTCTGGACAATAGGCGCTCGGGGCTGCATTAGCTATCCCCTAAAGAGGTGAATTGAGTATTTTCGCGCCTTGTTCTGGCCCCGTAGTTCAATGGATAGAATAGAAGTTTCCTAAACTTTTGATATGGGTTCGATTCCCGTCGGGGCTACACTTTTTGAGAATGGACTGTTCGCCATTTACTTTCCCAAGGCATGAGAATGGCCCTATTGGCTTCAACCCTGAGTCTGGCTGAGAGAGATTGTTTACTGCAAATTACACTTCTGAATCAATCGGATCGAGTGCATCGGCATGTTCCGTGCTCGTAAGCGTTCCCTCCGATTGAAATAAAATGGCCTCTCAGCCTATCCCCAAATCTAGTGATTGTGTAGTCTAAAGCTTTCATCGTCATTTGTTGGGCATTCGCAGAAGATGCGTGTTGTCTTCTCACAAGTGCTAAACCTCAACTAAAGCTAAAAAAGGGAAGAAGGAAATCGATGAGTCGTTCTTAAACGGATGCATCAGAATCTTATTCTCACAAAAAAGGCCGGATCACTCCGGCCTTTTTTGATGGTATTCTATTTATTGTGCACCCTCTTTGAAGCCTGACATCACCGTCACACAACCTTCATGAGCGGTGACCGCAGTTTTTTGTTCAGGAACACGGATGCGTATAATCAGTTGTTGGGTAGTAGACATCTTAAAGTCGAAGATGTACTTGTTTTCCGATTTAGTGTCCTTGCTGTTGTAGATCAATTGATTGTTGGCGTCGAGCACCTCGTAATCCACTTCTCCGAGGATCGGATGCACACCTACCACCAGCCTGTATTCTTTGCCTCCGTAAAATGTCATGAGCAGTTCAGCCTCATCACCTGGAACAAGTTGAGCGGAGTTATAGTTGTCATTTTGAACATATCCTGCCATCATAGGCAGCACTCTGTTCTTTGTGAAGGCCCTACATTGGGCGTTCGCCATTAGTGGAAGAGCGAAGAGTATCGGAAGAATGTATCTGAGCAGTTTCATAATTTGCTTTTTTGCAGGTTATGCGATGTACTTCGAACGGATTTCTGCGACTTTGGTTGCAATCTGAGCCAATGTTTCTGGTGAAATATTAACCTTACTGTTGTTGCCAATCACAACCATTCCATCACTTTCCTTGGTCATGTTTGTGGTGCCGGATTCAATGGTTACTCCCTCAAATAATGTTTGAAGAACCAATAGATCAGCTTTCATCCCAGCCAAACTTTCTTTTTCGCCGAACTCGTTGAAATAGTTGATCAGATTGGTGAGGGAATATTTCTGCTCCGCCACACGACGGTTCAGTTCCTGGTTGTCATTTTCGGTGTAACGTGTTCCCAAGTACAACCCCTCCAGCCAGCCACCTGCCACTACCAACGCGCTGATTTCAATGCGGTCATTCTCTTTGAGATAACCGTTCAAATCGGTATACGCCTCGGATACAATTTTCAATATTGAATCACGATTCTCTTGATTGGAAGAAAGTCGCTCAATCACCTCGTCATCCAGCGCACCATCAACGCCCATTTCGCGGGCCAGTCGCTGAGCAGCGGCCAGATAATTCATGCTTTCCTGTTTCTGATCAAACATCGATGCATAGCTCAAGTCAGCTCCATAGATGCCGAGATTAACAGCCTGTGACACTTCACCTGTGTACTTCGAAATATTCTCAGGCGCATTCAAAAGCTTCGCGTCATACTGAAATCCCATGCCTTTGATCAGCGATGCCATCTCCATAGGAGCCGGAATCGAGAAGAAAATCTTTTGTAATTCCGCCATACGCGCCTGCTGAAGGCTGTCCAAATTGGCCTGAACGGCGGGCTGATTGGTTTCTGTGTTTCCGCTACCGCAGGAGGTCAACAGCACGCTGCCGCAGATCACAGCCACTATCGGCATGATCCATCGTTGTCTCATCATATCCATCATTGTTTGGGTGGTCATAGGGAAAACTTCGGATTTCCACTTTATTAAGTCCGAAATTTCATGCAATTGGGACCTTCTACGGGAACGCCTCCAATAAGTTTTAACGAGATGACTGTTTATTTCGAAAAGCCTGTAAATCCGCAACTCTGAGCTGAACGATTTAAGCCTCTTACACGCTCATACATCGCACGAACACTTTATTTCCAAGCTCATGAGCGTCATCAACGGCTAATGAGCCTCCAGCCAGTTTGTCCCCGTATTCATGTCCACCACAAGTGGAACGTTCATTTCAACAGCACCACACATTTTTTTTCGCACCATAGCCTGAAGGGTTTCGATCTCATCAAGCCTGGCGTCGAACACCAATTCATCGTGCACCTGCATGATCATTTTCGATCGCATCTCGAGGGCGTTCATTTCACTGTGTATGTCAATCATTGCCACCTTAATGATATCCGCCGCACTGCCCTGAATGGGGGCATTGATCGCATTGCGCTCCGCAAATCCGCGTACCACAGCATTGGCCGATTGGATATCGGGCAAATAGCGGCGGCGGCCCAGAATGGTTTCAACATAGCCTTTTTCGCGCGCTAACTTTACGTTGGCTTCCTGGTAGATCTTTAGCCCTGGAAATTGCTGCCAGTATGAATCGATGATCTCTTTCGCTTCGCCTCGTGTGATGCCCAGTCCCTGAGCCAAACCGAATGCCCCTTGCCCATAGATGATTCCGAAGTTAACAGCCTTGGCCTTGCTTCGCATTTCGCGATCTACCTGATCTATCGATACCCCAAACACCTTGGCTGCAGTGGCCTTGTGAATGTCTTCGCCCTGCACAAAGGCTTCGATCATGTGGTGATCCCCACTCAACGATGCGATGATCCGCAACTCCACTTGCGAGTAGTCGGCAGCAAGCAACACGTGCTGATCGTCCCTCGGAATAAACGCCTTTCGAATCTCTTTTCCACGCAATGTCCGAATCGGAATATTCTGTAGGTTTGGATTGGTTGAACTCAGTCGTCCAGTCGCCGCAATCGTCTGCATGTAATTGGTGTGCACCCTGCCGGTAACCGTACTTACCATGTTGGGCAAACTATCCACATAGGTGGTTTTTAGTTTCCGAAGCTCACGGTAATCAAGCAACTTGGCAATAATCGGATGACTATGTTCGAACTTCGATAGCACATCTTCACTTGTGCTGTACTGTCCTGTTTTGGTCTTTTTAACCTGAGTTGAAATGGCCAGTTTCTCGAATAGAATCAGCCCCAACTGCTTGGGAGAATCAATGTTGAATGATTCTCCAGCAAGCGCGTGAATGTCGCGCCCCAACACCACAATTTCTTCCTGCAATTGGGAAGAGTAGAGGTTCAGAAACCCCTCATCGATTCGAACGCCCTCGAGCTCCATATCTGCCAAGACATTGATCAACGGAATTTCTACCGAATCAAAAAGGGCTTTCAAGTCTGCTTTTTTCAACTCGGGTTCAAAGACTTCACTCAGTTGAAAGGTCACGTCTGCATCTTCTGAGGCATAATCTGCAATTTGATCGGGTGTCAAATCCGCCATGCTTCCTTGTGTTTTGCCCTTCTTTCCAATAAGAGTTTCGATGGAAACGGGTTCGTAGTGCAAGTAGGTTTGCGACAGAAAATCCATGTTGTGCTTGCTATCTGGATTGATGAGATAATGCGCAAGCATCGTATCGAAAACGCGATTCTGAACGACTACGCCGTACTTGCGCAGCATTTTATAATCGAATTTGTAGTTCTGTCCCACCAGTTCTTTTTTCTCATCAGAAAAAATGTGCTGGAAGCGCTGAAGCTCGGTTCTTATTTCGCGCTCATCAGCACTCACCGGGACATACCAACCCTCATGATTCCGTGTAGAAAACGACATTCCGATAAGTCGCGCTACAATCGGATCGAGGTCGCTTGTTTCGGTATCAAAACTGAAGCGTTCACTTTGTTCAAGGAGGGTTATGAGTTGAGTCAACTGCTCTTCGCTATTTACTAAATTGTAGCTATGCGGAACATCCTGAATGGTCTTGTAAACTACTGTTTCTATCTCCGAGGCTGGCTCTTCTGAATCTGCATTATCAAACAAAGTTCCCTGCACGGGCAAGGCTTCCTTGAGGTCTTCATTCAGTACCCGCTTCGCCAATTGACGAAATTCAAGATCCTGAAAAATCTGTCGTAGCGCATCGCGATCCGGTGCCTCTACGCGCAAACTTTCTTCATGAAGAGGCACAGGCGCATCCAACAGAATGGTCGCGAGTTTTTTGGAAAGAATGGCTTGGTCCGTGAAATTGATCACGTTCTCTTTTTGTTTGCCTTTGAGCTTGTCGGTATTGGCCAGCAACCCTTCGAGCGATCCATATTCCTTCAGCATCTTCACGGCTGTCTTCTCACCCACACCGGGAATTCCGGGAATATTATCTACCGCATCTCCCATCATACCAAGTAAATCGATCACCTGATCCACTCGCTCAATATCAAATTTGGCGAGGATTTCTGGAACGCCTAGCACTTCCGCCCTTCCGCCTTGATAGCCTGGCTTATACATGAAAATGTGCTCTGACACAAGCTGTCCGTAGTCTTTGTCGCTGGTCATCATGTAAGTTAGAAACCCTTCCTTTTCAGCCTCTTTAGCAAGTGTACCGATCACATCATCCGCCTCATACCCCCCTTTCATCAGAATGGGAATGCGAAATGCTTCGATGATTTTCATGATCCATGGCACCGAAAGCTTGATGTCTTCGGGGGTTTCTTCGCGATTCGCCTTGTACGCCTCGTAGTCAATTTCACGGAGCGTCTGTTCCGGCGCGTCAAACACCACCGCGATATGAGAGGGCTTTTCGTTGTTCAGGATATCCAACAGGGTGTTGGTAAAGCCAAACATCGCCGAGGTATTCAGGCCTTTTGAATTGATCCTCGGTGTCCGAATAAACGCGTAATAGGCGCGGAAAATCAAGGCGTACGCATCAAGCAGAAAGAGTTTCTTGTCGTGTTCGCGGGTAATCATAGTCTGGAAAGAATGGAGCGGCAAGTTAGGTTGTTCCAATGAACCATAGGAAATTGGTAATTCTCCTTCATTTTTGCAGGTGAATAGAGGACCTACTAAAAAATGGATTTCTATGATTGGAGCAGAAAAGAAGATGCAGCTCAACTATTGGACGTGCCTAATAGGTTGACTGTTCGTTCAGGATTCCAGCGCACAAGAATCCCTTGGCACATGGAATATTCTCAATTTGAACGCGCGGGTATCAGATAAGATAGGTGTGTTTGGTGAAGCTCAACTCAGAAGCTTGCTGCTCTATTCTGACTATCACTATTACGAGGTTAAGGGCGGAGCTTGGTGGAGAATGAATGAGCAGGTTACCTTCCTCGGAGGAGCAGGGCGATATGACACCTATTCTGCCGGTGGAAATTTTGAGAGTCCACGGCTCAATCGGGAAATTAGAACTTGGGGACAGGCTAATTTAAAAAACAGCATGGGGCGGTGGATCATCGAGCACAGATACCGCGCTGAGCAGCGATTTACCGATAACGGCTACCGCAATCGATTTCGCTACCGTCTGGCTTGCACCTATCTACTAAACAGCTCCAAAATCAGCACCGGAACGCTGTTTGTCAATGCCTGGAACGAAACATTTTTTACCAATCTGGCCCCCTACTTTGAATGCAACAGGATCTTTGCCGGGATGGGTTACGTGTTCTCAGAGTCTCTTATGATTCATCTTGGATACGTGCACCAGTTCGACTATAAGCTCACCGATGAGATTGGTCGCGATTTTGTGCAAATCGGATTCAATTTTTCACAAGATTGGCGAAGGTCTAGAACAGTACAGAATGAAACCGAGTAACCGTTCGGTTAGAGTTTTCCGAGCACTATGTCATCCACCACGCCCGGATCAAGCAGCGTGGAAGTATCTCCAAGATTCTCACGCTCACCCTCTGCTACCTTGCGCAAAATGCGCCGCATGATTTTTCCGCTTCTCGTCTTTGGTAACCCATTCACAAATTGAATCTTGTCGGGCTTCGCAATGGGTCCAATGATGCGAGAAACCGTCTGTATGATGTCTTGTCGTGTAAGGGCTTCATCCTCGCTGTGATGCCCGTTGTAGATGACATAAGCGTAAATTCCTTGTCCCTTCACATGGTGCGGATACCCGACCACCGCGCTTTCAACGACTCCTGCATGCATGTTGATGGCATTTTCCACTTCGGCAGTCCCGATCCGATGCCCACTCACATTGAGCACGTCATCTACGCGTCCGGTGATGCGATAAAAACCTTGCTCATCCCGAAGTGCGCCATCTCCTGTAAAATAAAGCTTCGGATAAGTAGCGAAGTAGTTGGTCCTGCAACGCTCATGATCGCCATACGTAGTGCGAATTATTGAAGGCCATGGATGTCGAATGCACAGATTTCCACTCACATTATTCCCATGAATCTCAACTCCATTTTCATCCACCAATAGCAGATGAACTCCCGGCATCGGCAGTGTCGCAAAGCTTGGCTTCGAGGGCGTTATACCCGCGAGATTGCTTACCATCACCCCTCCAGTCTCGGTCTGCCACCACGTATCAACGATCGGACAACGACCTTTGCCAATGTGCTGATCGTACCAATGCCAAGCTTCTTCATTGATTGGTTCGCCGACAGTGCCCAGTACGCGAAGTGAACTCAAATCTTTTCCTTCCAATGGGCCCAGGCCGCAACTCATCAAACTACGAATAGCAGTTGGTGCCGTGTACAGAATGTTCACCTTGAACTTATCGATGATATTCCAAAATCGTCCGGCATCGGGCCAGTTAGGAATGCCCTCAAATAGGAGCGAGGTAGCTCCCGCACTCAATGGGCCATAAACGATGTAGCTGTGGCCGGTGATCCATCCGATGTCCGCAGTGCAAAAGAATATCTCGCCTGGTTTGTACTGAAACACATTCACAAAGGTGTAGTTGGTGTACACCATATACCCTCCGTGGGTATGCACCACTCCTTTGGGTTTACCGGTGCTTCCGGAAGTATACAAAATGAACAGTGGATCTTCACTGCTCATTTCTACCGCGGGGAAATCGTGAAGTCCAAGCGTTTCGATTTTCTTAATTTCGTCTTCCCACCACACATCCCGCCCCTTGATCATGCTCACAGGAATGCGGGTCCTAGTGGAGACGATTACTCTTCTTACCGTCGAACAAGCAATGAGTGCATCATCTATCACACTTTTGAGCGGTATGTCTTTTGCCCCACGGTGGGCACCGTCGCTTGTAATCACGAATTCTGCCTGAGCATCTTGTATGCGGTCTGCGATACTCTGTGCACTGAATCCTCCGAATATCACAGAGTGAATTGCGCCCACACGAGCGCAGGCCAGCACTGCAATGGCCAACTCGGGAATCATGCCCATATAAATGCACACCCGATCGCCTTTCTTTATTCCATTGCTGCTGAGTACATGTGAGAATTGATTCACCTTATCATAAAGCTGTTGATAGGTGAGCACACGATGTGCTTCATCCTTATCGTTCGGCTCCCAAATAAGTGCAGGCTGATCGCCGCGCTCCGCCAGATGACGATCCAAACAGTTTTCGGTAATATTTAAAGTGGCCCCCAGAAACCAGCGCACATGAGGCTCGTGGAAATTCCAGTCGAGCACCTGATCCCATTTTTTTTTCCAAGTGAAATGAGAAGCGATGTCTGCCCAAAACGACGCAGGGTCTTCTTCACTTTTTGCAAAGGCTTCCTGATAGGCACTCAGGCTCTTGAGCTGGTAGGGATAATTCATGGGGCATGAAGTTACTGCTCAGCAGCGATTCCTCAAGAGCCCGCATTTTTTTTCACGGAAAATTAGGCCAAATCCTTTTAAGAAAGTACGCTATGGAAATCAGAAGCTGCTCTTATGAGTTCAGCTTGAGCACCGCTAGGAATGCCTCCTGTGGCACTTCTACTGATCCAACCTGACGCATCCGCTTCTTACCCTCTTTCTGCTTTTCAAGCAGTTTTCTCTTTCGGGAAATATCACCGCCATAGCATTTCGCAGTTACATCCTTGCGCAGCGCCTTGATGGTTTCACGAGCAATGACCTTGGCTCCGATAGCTGCCTGCAAAGCAATTTCAAACTGCTGCCGTGGAATCAATTCCTTCAGTTTGAGACAGATTTTTTTACCCAAATCAAACGCGTGATCGCGGTGAATCAATGCGCTCAACGCATCTACCTGTTCGGCATTGAGCAGAATATCCATTTTCACCAGGTCGCTCTCACGAAGCCCGATCGGATGATAATCGAAAGACGCATAGCCTTTAGAAATGGTTTTCAGACGATCGTAAAAGTCGAATACGATTTCTGCCAATGGCATTTCGAAATTCAATTCTACGCGGTCTGAAGTCAGGTAATGTTGATTGGTAAGAATGCCACGCTTCTCGATACATAAGGTCATTACCGATCCGATGTATTCGCTCTTGGTAATGATTTGCGCTTTGATATAAGGCTCCTCCACAAACTCCAAGCGGTTGGGCTCTGGAAGTTCACTTGGGTTATGAATTTCAAGTATTTCACCCTTCTTGGTATGGGCCAGATAGCTTACGTTGGGTACTGTGGTAATCACTGTCATCTTGAACTCGCGCTCCAATCTCTCCTGAATAATCTCCATGTGGAGCATTCCCAGAAATCCACAGCGAAATCCAAAACCAAGAGCCGCAGAACTTTCCGGCTCAAATACGAGTGAAGCATCATTGAGCTGCAACTTCTCCATGCTTGCGCGCAGTTCTTCGAATTCGTCGGTATCCACTGGATAAACTCCCGCAAACACCATTGGCTTCACTTCTTCAAATCCTTTTACGGCATCCAAACAAGGGTTGGCTACCGAGGTAATCGTATCACCTACTTTTACTTCAGTAGCTGTTTTGATGCCACTGATGAGATAGCCAATGTCACCACAACCTACTGTTTGACGGGGTATAAGTTCCAATCCCATTACGCCAACTTCATCCGCATTATGCTGAGTGTTGAGGTTCATGAACTTTACTTTTTCTCCCTTGCTGATGGAGCCGTTCACGATGCGGTAGTATGCGATAATTCCCCGAAATGAGTTGTACACGGAATCAAAAATCATCGCCTGTAACGGCGCATCAGGATTGCCGGATGGCGCTGGTATACGTTCACAGATGGCGGCAAGAATATCTTCTACTCCCAGTCCTGTTTTGCCGCTCGCATGAATAATTTCATCCCGACTGCAACCAATAAGTTCAACGATTTGATCCTTAACCAATTCAGGCTCTGCATTGGGCAAATCGAGCTTGTTGAGCACTGGTATGATGTCGAGGCCGTGCTCCACAGCAAGATACAGGTTACTGATCGTTTGAGCTTGTATGCCCTGGGTACTATCTACAATGAGCAATGCACCCTCACAAGACGCTATAGATCGTGATACTTCATAGCTGAAGTCGACGTGCCCCGGGGTATCGATCAGATTAAGTACGAAGTCCTGACCTTTATAGGAGTACTTCATCTGAATCGCATGCGCTTTGATGGTGATGCCCTTCTCGCGCTCCAGATCCATGTCATCAAGCGTTTGAGCCACCAATTTACGGTCATCAACCGTTTTGGTAATTTGTAACAGTCTGTCTGCCAATGTGCTCTTACCGTGGTCGATGTGAGCGATAATACAGAAATTGCGGATGTTTTTCATTCTTCCCAGGAAAACGGTGGCAAAAGTACGGCTTAACGTGCACTCTGTGAGGATTCCCATTTGGCCTGAACTTTCAGGAGCGCTTGATCCCATGGTTGGACGTCTATCTATTGAACCATTTTGATTTCAGGATGTTCTTGATCAGGTGTTTATGAGTATTTGAACCTACCAAGTGCATGTTCACTTGAGAAGTGCGAGCATCGGAAAGTCCGATTTTCTACGCCCCCAAAGCTTAGTGGCTTTCATGGAAGTGGAGGGTATTTGTGAGATCGTTGGTATTCGGTCAAGTTGAATCGGGCTAAATTTGTAACTCTCTTATTATCTGTAGGATGTTGAAACCTCTTTTTACTGCCCTCGGGCTTCTCGCGTTTAGTCTGCCCTCTGTTGCGCAGGATCACCCAGTTCTTTATTGTGGACAGCCCGCAGCTTGGGATCGCATCCGCCATACTCATCCGCTGGCCGAACCAGAAAGTCGCATGGCTGAGGAGTATTTGGAACAATGGACAATTGACTATGCCGCCAATCGTGGAGGTGATCTCGAGATCTACATCATACCCGTGGTTTTTCATATCATTCACGATAATGGTCCTGAGAATATCGGGGATGATCAGGTGCTAAACGCCCTCAGCATTCTGAATCGCGATTTCCGGAAACTCAATACTGACGTATCGCTTGTGGTGGATGCGTTTCAGGACATTACCGCCGACATTGGCATTGAATTCAGATTAGCTGCTAAAGATCCGAATGGGAATTGCACCACAGGCATCAATAGAGTCGTAAGCGATTTGACCTACGACGGGGATAGCGAAATGAAGTCGCTGATTTACTGGCCGCGCAATAAGTACCTCAACGTATGGATATGCAGCGATGCCGCTGGCTCTGCAGGCTACACAAATCTGCCTGGAAATGTGAACGCAATTTGGCTCGCTTCCAGCGACGGAATTGTGATACGTTCGGATTACACTGGGTCAATAGGAACCAGCTCTGCTTCTCGGTCGCGCACGCTCACGCATGAGGTAGGTCACTGGCTCAATTTATACCATACTTGGGGCTCCGGCAATACACCAGGTGTAGCTTCAAATTGTAATCAGGACGATATCGTATCCGACACGCCAAATACAATTGGCTGGACCGAATGCTCCCTTACCGGCTCGTCGTGTACTAATACAGTAGATAATGTCCAGAACTACATGGAATATTCTTACTGCTCTAGGATGTTCACTGAAGGACAATCCACCCGTATGAGGGCGGCAATACTCTCCTCCGTTGCCCAGCGCAGCCAACTGATTACTCCAACGAACCACGCCAATACAGGCGTAGTCAATCCTCCACTGTGTGTGGCTCAATTCTCTGTCGATCGAACCAATTTGTGTGTCGGCGAGCCCATCCAATTCACGGACGCATCGTATCACGGGGTTTCTCAATGGACCTGGAATTTCGGCGACGGAAATGTGATCGCTGGATCTGATCCGGCGCTGTATCAATCTCCTGTATACACTTATTCCATCCCCGGAACTTATACTGTTACCCTTACCGTGGGCAACGGAATGAATACGCTCCAATCCACTCAGCAGAATGTTGTTACGGTAGTGCCGCTTGGTTTCATGGATACGCCCGTTCAAGAAGGCTTTGAAGGGATTTGGCCAGAAGATCGCTGGTACGTGTCAAACCCTGACAATTACGTTACGTGGGAAGTTACGCCCGCCGCCGCCGCCTCGGGAACGAAAAGTATTAGGATCAGAAACTTCAGCAATGTGGTTGTTGATGAAACGGATGAGTTGATTTCCTCAACCGTCGACATGGCAGGTGAAGACACTGTATATGTGAGTTATAAATGGGCTTACGCAAACAAGCTCACACCTACCGACGATCGTCTGCGTATTTATGTATCGGGCGACTGCGGGGCATCGTGGGAGCTTATTCGCTTGCGAAGAGGCACCACCAACCTTCCGACGACCGAAGCTACTAGCGCTCAATTTGTGCCATCTGAGGATGCGCAATGGATGGGCGAGACGCTCACCATTACAAACCCGGAATCATTGACAGAATCCTTCCGGGTGAAGATTGATTTTGTAGCGAAGGGTGGCAACAATATTTACCTCGATGATATCAATATCTGGACAATTGATGAGGTGCTAGTGGGCATGGAAGAATTCGCTGGAATCAACAGTCTCAGCGTATATCCTAACCCCTCTGGTGGCGACATGTGGCTTGAGTTTTTAGGGTTGGATCAGAGTCCAGTGAAAGTAGAACTTATTGATCCATCCGGTCGACTTTGCTTTGCCACAACCCATTCACAGACATCTTCTGATTTGCAACGGATAACAATTCCTCAGCAAACTGCCGGCATGTATTTTCTTCGTCTGCAAACCGCTTCAGGAGTGGTTTCGAGAAGGCTCGTTTTTCGTTAAAAGGCAGTAGAGATGACGATATCTCTCCTTTCCGGATAAGGAGTCGTGCCTTGTAGACCTATTTTTACCGGAATTATCTATTCCTATGGAAATAAAACTGGCGAAGGCAAAATCTGGCTACGAGGCTATAGTAGTACTTTTTCATCCTGAAAAATCGGCCAAGCCCGCACATTCATCCAAAGCCGAGTGGGTACATATTCTTGCTGAGAAAAAAAAGGGACAAGACGTTGTGGTGCTTCAGTCAACGGACTCTTTTCGGGTCTTTGTGGCTTGCTCTACCGAACTTCCAGATGCGATCGAGGTATTGCGACAAAAGGGAGCAGAAATTTTGGACCTTTTGAACAAGACAAAAAAGAAATCGGTCTTAATCTCGAACGCTTCGGGACTTTCCAAAACACTATTTAGCTTCACGGAAGGGTTGGTTCTGGCGTCCTACCAATTTTTGCGCTACCGCACCAATCGAAAGGAGATCAAGGGTTCACTTGAAGAAGTGAGTGTAGAAGAAGCTAAGTTGACTTCAGCGCAAATTTCTGAATGGAACAACCTGCTTCAGGCGGTGATGCTTTCTCGTGATCTCATCAATGAACCGCTCTCTTATCTCACGGCAGTGCAGTTTTCAAAGGAAATGGAGAAGGCTGGCAAGAAGGCTGGTTTTGAAACTACAGTCCTTCATAAAAAGCAAATTGAATCACTCAAAATGGGTGGATTGCTTGGGGTAAACAAAGGAAGTATTGATCCCCCAACGTTTACCATCATGGAGTACAAACCGAAACAACGAAAAAACAAGAAGCCAATTATTTTGGTGGGGAAGGGCGTGGTGTTCGATACCGGCGGACTCAGTCTGAAGCCCACACCGGCTTCGATGGATGAGATGAAGTGCGATATGAGCGGAGCGGCTGCAGTGGTCGGAGCTATGTATGCCATCGCAGCCAATGAACTTCCTGTTCATGTAATTGCCTTGGTGCCAGCTACCGACAACCGCCCGGGTATGAATGCGATCGTACCGCAAGATGTGCTCACCATATCAGACGGAACTACTGTGGAGGTGATGAATACAGATGCAGAAGGCAGATTGATCCTTGCGGATGCGCTTGTCTATGCCCGCAAATACAAGCCAGAACTCGTAGTGGATCTGGCTACGCTGACTGGCGCAGCCGTGCGTGCGGTTGGATCTTATGCAAGTGCAGTAATGGGCACTGCTGACCAAAAAACCATGGATCGACTTGCCGATTCTGGTATGCAGGTTTGGGAAAGAATGGTTCAGTTTCCGCTCTGGAAAGATTATGGTGAGGAATTGAAAAGTGACGTAGCCGATTTGAAAAACCTGGGCGCTGGAAATGGGGGTCAGATTAGCGCAGGAAAATTTTTAGAGCATTTCACGGATTATCCCTGGATTCATATTGATATCGCCGGACCAGCCTGGTCCAATACCGCTCAGGGCTATCGCACGCGCGGAGGCACAGGAGTTGGTGTGAGGCTGTTGTATGATTTTATCAAAAACCATTATGCTCGTTAAATCCGAACGTGTGTTCGGTAATCGATTTCAACTATGTCAGAAAATAAAGCAGACCAACGTATCCGTGTAGCTCTTACCTCGGGTGATCCAAATGGGGTAGGAATGGAAACGATCATGAAGGTATTCAGCGATTCACGAATGCTGGAGCAAATAACACCCGTTATCTATGCACATCCAGAATTAGTGCGCTTGAACAAAAAGGCGAATCTTCTTGATGATTTTTCATACACGACCATAAATAGCGCAAGTGAGTTGCAGCACCGCAAGGTAAATCTAGTGTCTATCCAAAAGGACTTCGATTTGAATGTAGAGTTTGGCAAGCCGGACAAAGCGGCGGGTGAATTTTCCTTCCGAAGTATTGAGGCGGCAGTCAGTGATCTCGCTGCCAATAAGGTGGATGTATTGGTGACTTGTCCCATTAACAAAGACACTATTCAGGGCAAGGAATTTAATTTCCCCGGACACACAGAATATCTGGCGCGTATCGCTGGTACAGAAAAGGTACTGATGTTTCTCATTAGTCCTTCACTTCGGGTGGGTGTGGTCACTGGCCACCTTCCGCTCAAGGACGTGGCATCTGCCATCACCAAAGAGCGAATCATTGAGAAACTGATGCTGATGCGAGAAAGTTTGCTCCGCGATTTCGCGTTATCTAACCCGAGAATTGCCGTGTTGGGATTAAATCCTCACGCTGGCGACAATGGTCTTCTGGGTGCAGAGGAAAAGGATATTATCACACCCGCAATCCGCGAAGCTACTGACCGTGGCTGGTATGTTTACGGACCGTTTGGTGCCGATGGATTTTTCGGTAGTGGTGCTTTCCGCAAATTCGATGCAGTGCTGGCCATGTATCATGATCAAGGTTTAGCTCCTTTTAAAGCATTGGCATTTGAAACCGGGGTGAACTATACAGCCGGACTGCCAGTAGTGCGCACGTCGCCGGACCACGGAACAGCTTATGATATTGCGGGTAAAGGAGAGGCTGATGAGTCTTCGCTTCGCGCGGCGATTTTTACTGCATGCGACATCTACCAAAGGCGAAAAGACTATAAGGAGTATGCAGCAAATCCACTCGCCCGTCAGGATGTGAGAGACTCGAAAGAGGATAAGCGAGAGTAATAAACCGTATGGTCATTCGGGTGATTGCGGTGGGTAAAACCCAACAGAAGTATGTGAAGGAAGGGCTCGATCTCTTTCTCAAGAGGCTTGTGCATTACAACCGTGTGGAGTGGAATGAACTCAAGGATCCTTCTTCCCGGAGCCCTACTCCGGATGCTGCCCGTCAGTCGGAAGGTGAACTACTCCTGACGCAGTTGCGCTCGGATGATTTTGTGGTGTTACTCGATGAGCACGGTCTGGAATTTACCTCTGCAGCGTGGGCCGAATGGCTCAATAAGCGAATGAGTTCGGGAATCAAATGCCTCGTGCTTATCATCGGAGGAGCTCACGGATTTTCAAAAGATGTAAAGTCAAGAGCCAATCAGTCGGTCTGCTTATCCCGAATGACTTTTCCTCACGATCTCGTTCGTCTTATTTTGGTCGAACAACTGTATCGGGGATTCACTATTCTCAAAGGAGAAAAATACCATCATGAGTGAGTGGCTGTCTCCACTCGACTACTCATTATTCTTCTCATTCCTTCGGCCGCATAGAGCAAATAGAATGGCTCTAAGGTGATGGTGCGAAAACGATTTTGCACATAGAAGAGCATGGAAAATAGAAGCATGGTAAGGAATAGATACACCATCCAAAGATGGGCTTTCTCTGGCCGCCGAATCAATCTGAGAAGGTGCAGGTAAGCCAGAAAGTAAATCGGTAGGCTCATCGCGAATGTGGCCAGCCATTGTCCGAGCCCATAATGCCGCCATGAAACTCCCGGTATTAGAAAGAAGGCTGCATTGTAAACCTTTAATTCGGCAAACTTTCCAGGGTTCGAACGAATCCATTCTTTGGCTTCAAGCAGATAGGCCTTCTGCTTGAGTGCCTGCGGAAGTACCATTAAGCTG
>Ga0105044_10002204_pt1 | contig 26530 bp, 24 predicted proteins | sample MAT01_FD_78092 | JGI IMG/M metagenome (GOLD analysis project Ga0105044, IMG submission 78092) | Freshwater microbial communities from Lake Fryxell liftoff mats and glacier meltwater in Antarctica - MAT-01 | ecosystem: Environmental > Aquatic > Freshwater > Ice > Liftoff microbial mat | place... | reverse complement strand
GGAGCGCCGCGCTGGCGCAGCGTGATATCACCGTTCGTGGTCGACAGCGAAATCGGCGCGCCCCCCGATCCCAGCGTTGCAATGAGTGAACGCCTGCTCTTGGTGACGATGGTGGCGGGAAAGCCCAGATCCAGATCACCGTTGACCGTTTCCATCGTGAGCGCGGCATTCAATGCAGCCGGCAGTTCCAGGGTCACACCGCCGTTGGTCGTCTGAACCTTCACCATGCTCCCGAGCGAATCGACTCCCAGATCCACGTCGCCGTTGGTCGTGCTGATCTGAACCGCGCGCCGCGCCCCGCGCGCCTGAATGTCGCCGTTGACGGTCCTCAGCTTCAGGTCCGCCCCGATCGCTGCCACGGTGATATCGCCGTTGGTTGACTCTGCGTCGAGCCGCACACCGCGCGGTACGAGTACCGTGCCGTGCACATTCGACGATCCGCGGAACCACCTGAGCAGGTGCGACGTCTGGGTGTTGCCACCCTCGTACCCATCCGCACTGCAGGAGTTGTTCGAACCGTACAATGCACACGCGATCACGCCATCAGCCAGCTGTAACACCTTGATCTGGACGCTGGGCGCATACTCGGAGCTTCGTTCGATCTCGAGTCGGATCTCAGCGCTGTCGCTGGTGCCCTGTCGAATGTCGAAGTCGCCGTTGACGTTGCGCAGCCGCAGCATCGCATCGCGGTTCATGGGGCCCTTCCAGACGAACGTTTCAGTGCTCGGCTTGCGAGAATCGCAGGCGGCGAGTGACGCCAGACACGCGACGGCAAGGAACGACGAAACTCGGACACGCATGGCAGATGACTCCGTGAGGCGGTGATGCATTGGCGTACGCGCGCCTCGGCGATCAGGTTTCGCCGCTTCGTCCCGGGCCGACGGCGGCTTCAGGCTTCTGTCGTGCCGTCCGCGTCCAACTGCGCGATCAGCGCCAGCAGGTCCATCGGCGACTGCAGGCTGTGCGACGGTGAGAACGGCGCGAGCTCGTCGGTCGTGAATGGCCCCCATGCGGCCCAGACGTCGATCATCCCCGCCGCACGCGCGGCGAGGATGTCGTTTGGCGCATCGCCGAGGTAAATGGTGCCGCTGGCGGCGACGCCGAGCCGTTCCGCGCCCACCAGCAGTGGGTCGGGATCCGGTTTGTGCCGCGTCGTGGCTTCCGCGCCGACAAGCACGGTAAACTGTGCGAGGAGATCGACGTGCTGCAATGTGAGTCGAGCCATCCAATCGCCCTTCCCCGTGACCACGCCAACCGGGTGCCCACGGCTGGTGAGCTCGGCGAGCAACTCTCGTATTCCGTCGTACTCGGTGACGAAGTTCGCGAGGTTCTGCGCCTGCCATTCGCGGTACACCGCAATCAGCGCCTCGACGCGTGGGGTGTCGTTCTGCTCGAAGTGATTGAACTGCGAGCGCAGTGGCATGCCCATACCGCGGAGCCACGCCCGCTCCTCGGGCACTGCCCCGCCGACGGCGGCGTATGACGCCTGCATCGACGCGAGGAGCAGGGGAATCGTGTCGGCAAGCGTGCCGTCAAGGTCAAAGAGCACCGGTCGCGGTGCGCGCGTGATGTTGGCTGTCATTTCCCTGCAACATAGCGGAGCAGGTGATGCTCAGTCGCAGGCTGGGAGGATCACGACGCCGGCGAGAATTACCACCGACCGTCTGGGTGAGTGGCGTCGCTCTCCGTGTGCGGTGGTGATCGCGTCTGACTCGTGCGACGAATCGGTGGCAGTCACCGTCGGTGCGTCATTCAAGAATCCGCGGCGCTGCATGATGGACCGGCGCGATTCGGAGACCTCGGCGGCGTTCTGCGTGCGCATGGCGCGATGCCCATCGAGAAGCACCGAATCCGCGAGGCGCCGGGCCACCAGACGGGGGTCGTTACGGTGGGCGACGACTGTTTCGAGTTCGCGGTCGGCGAGATGTTCCTCGAGCAGGCGGCGGAGATGCGCGATGTGTCCGCGTGCCGGCAAAGCCGCGACCGCGCTGCTCAGTGCCAGCCAGTCGTCGTCGCGCGGTGTGCGGAGGCGGTCCTTGCAGGCGGCTACGAGCTGGCGACGTCCGCGCAGACGCACCAGTGCCAGAATCAACGCCGACGCGGTGTGCTTCGAGTGGAGTGTGATCCACCCACGCTGCGCAGCCCCAACTGGCCCGCCGCGCGCCAGCGACGCCAGCCGTTGCACCGTCTGAACCGCGCCACGCGTTTCGCTCTCGACATGACGCATTGCACGCCGCTTGGAGCTGAGCAGCGCTCTGAGCGTGTCATGGGTGCTCGTTGGTACCGGAGCAAGCAGCGTGACGACGCGCACCGTCCGCACCGGCGCACCGATCCGCGCCGCACGACCCACCCGCTGGTCCAGTCGCGCTGCAGTCCACGGCAGGTCGAGATGCACGATCGTTGCGACTCCAGCCAGCGTCAGCCCTTCGCTCAGGACATCGGTCGTGATGAGGAGCTGCACTCCCTGGTGCGTTCCTCGCCATCGCGCTGAGAGCAGTCGATCCAGCACGTCGTCGCGCGAAATGTTCCCGGTGCAGATGCGGCCATGCTCGCCCGTGAGGAGGGCGATTCCGGGCCGATGTGCCAGTTGGCTGAAGAGGGCGTGTGCGGTGGCGCTGAACTGCGTGAATGCGACCACGGGCGTCGCGCACCAACGTGCCAGACGGCGAAGGGCGCGACCTCGCGCGCAGTCACCCTCATCGCTGCGCAGGTCACGAAGCATCGCTTCGAGCGCCAGCCGCTGCGCCACAGCGCGCGCCGCAAGCGCGAACGCGGGCGGCCCACTCGCTTCGCCGAGCAGTGTCGGCATCGCCAACTGTACATCGCCCCCGACCGATTGCCAGGCTCGGCGGAGCAGGGCGGTCGGTGTCACTCCGGCCACCGCCGCGTGTTCGACGGCGAGGGTGACTGCGATCCGATGTCGGAGGCGGGCGATCAGTGCGGCGTCACTCGATCGCAGTGCGTGGAGCAGTCCCAGTTGCACGAGTGGGTGACCGTCTGACGCATCGCTGGTCAGCGGCGGCAGCTGTGCGATGTGTGCCGGTACTGCGGAATCACGTGCCGGAGGGGAAAGGGGCTTTCGGTGGACGATGTCCGGCAGCGACAGCGTGTGGCTGCCGGACATGCTGGCGGCGTGGATCGATGCCGGAGTGCGCCGGAGCGTCAGCGTGCGGCGGAGCGTCGTGGCGGATTGAAACGCCGGTGGCAGGTGGAACAGCGCCGCGAGGTGCGCGAGGTCGGCGGCGCGGTTGTGAATCGGTGTCGCGGTGAGCAGAAGCACCGGCGCGTGTGCGCAGAGCTGCGCCGTTCGCGCGTAGCGACGGGTCGAGCGCGTACGGAGGTGGTGGGCCTCGTCGATGATCACGAACGTGACCACTGGAAGTCGTGGCGATACCGGTGCGCTGAGTTTTTCGACGCTCACGAAATCCAGTGCGACCCCGGTGGCGCGCGCCGCCTCCAGCCACCGGCTGCGGAGTGCAGCGGGCGCCACGATGATCGGCCGACCCCGGAGCGCGGCGGCGACTGCGAGCGCCACATAGGTCTTCCCCAGTCCCGGCGGGTCGGCGAGGAGTGCACCACCGTATTGCCTGATACGCGCCAGGAGCCAGCGCACCGCGGCCGTCTGGTGCGGCATCAGTGTCACCTGCCCGAGCGTCATCGGCGCGCCAGTGTCGCTGAGACCGCGGTGGCAGAGTGCGCAGTGCGCGAGGTACGCGGGAATTGCGTCGCTCGTCGTCATATGCTGGCGGCGCGTTGTTCACGTGCACTGCGCAGATCGACGCTCGCCCACTCGAGCAGGGGGGCGACGTCCGAATGTTGAATCTGGTAGGTGTCGAGCGTCGCGCGGTGCAGTTCGGCGATATCCACCGCATCGCCACGGCGGGCGCGTGCCGCGATGGGTGCCAGCAGCTGCCGCGCGCGTGGCCAATCGGGAAGCGGGAGCGCGACGACCGTCCACGCCATGAATCGGTGATAGCCGCCGCGCGCCGGCTCAGCCACCAGCGAGAGCCAGGCCGTGGTGGTGGGGGCGTTCAGGAGCGCCGCCAATGTGTGCGCGTCGACGGGATCGTCAAACCGCACCCCGTAGCAGCTGTTGAGCGGAACCGCCGATGAATGTGGCGGCAGTACGGTGGCGCGCAGGGTGCGCCCGATGTCGGCCCAGACCACGCGCCAGCTGTCGGCGGCAAGCAGCTCGGTGCGAAAGAGCGTCCACCACGGCTCTTTCGGGCGCAAATCGGTACGCGCGAGCAGCCGCCGTTCGTGTGGGGCGAAGTATCGGGCCAGCGGAGCGGGCAGACGACGCAGCGTTCGCCCATCGGCGTCACACGGGAGCACGATCGCGGTGCCGCTGTCGGGGGTGTGCCACGCACGCACACTTTCGCCGCGCAGCGCTGGTCGCGTGTATGGAAGCAGCTCGTGCGTGACCGACGTCGCCGTCAGGAGAAACGCATCGTTCAACCCCGTCTTGACTCCCAACGACGGGGACGGCAAGACCGAGTCCGCCCAGCGGTGCCCCGCGTCGCTCAGCGCATCCGCCGCGGCGCGAACGTGCGCGGGAATGATGCGCCACGGCGCACCGGGCTGCGACGACGCGGGCAACGCAGCAAGGGGAACAGTGAAGCGCTGCGTTTCGCCACGGGCGTTGGTGGTGTGGCACTCCAAGTCGTCTCCTGGCACGGTAGGCACGCTGGTGGAAGGTGGTGTGCGTCTGAGCACGATGGCTGATGGATAGACTGCGGCGGTAAACCCGCCGGCGTTCGCGGAGTGATCGCGCAGGATGGCCGGCGTGGCGTGTTGCAGGAGATGCTCACGCAGCGCTCCACCCGACACCGAGCGCCAGAGTTTGGCGGGCACCAGAAACGCGAGCACACCGTCCGGTTTGCAGAGCTCGAGCCCACGCAACGTGAAGGGGATCGCGATGTCGGCCTGCACGCCGAACGCGGTGTGCGCGGTTACATGTCTGGTCACGCGTGCGAATCGGGTGCGAAGCTGTTCTCGCGTTGTCGCATCCAGATGGTGCGGGCGGACCCACGGTGGATTGCCGATCACGAGATCGAACCCTCCCCGCGCAGCGGCGTCGCCGAAGTGTGTGCGAAAATCGAAGTCCACCGCGCCACCGTCGGCGAGGCGTCGGCGTGTCCGGCGCAGTTGCAGCAAATACGCGCGCAGCACGGTGATCCGCCTTCGCTGCGCGGCGGTGAGGCCGTGGCGCGCACCAAAGAGCGAGCGGTCGCGCGCGGTGCGCAGCAGATCGGCACGTTCACGCTGAATGGCCGCAATCGCCCTGTCGGCGAGCGATGCTGCGTGCGCCCGCTCCAACCCATCGAGCTGGGCGCACGCAGATCGCTTGCGCGCTCCGGTACTCTGTGCGTAGCGCTCACGCAGCGCGGTGATGCGATTCGTCGTCCAGCCACGCACGTCGTCGAATCCGTTCGGACTGAGCGCATCGCCCAGCCGGATGTTGTGGTCCAGATTCGGAAGCGCGACAATCTGGTGCGGATCGGTGGCAGGGTCGTCGATCACCACCGAGAGCCACAGCCGCAGCTCACAGAGCCAGACCGCCATCGGTGCGATGTCCAGGCCGAAGATCGATCGGGTGAGGGTTTCGCGACGGATGGTGGCGATGTTGCGTGAATCACCGAGCCACTGGCGCAAGCCAGCCGTGCGTTCAAGCGTCGCGACGAGGAGTCCGCCGGACCCGCAGGCCGGATCGATCACGCGAAAGGAGTCGAGCGCGGCCAGCAGTTGCGCAGCGTCGGCCGGAGCAATGGGGTGCTGGCTGAGTGCGGCACGTACGCATTGTGGCGGAACGCTCAGCGCGTGCGCCAGCGCGTCGTCCACCAACGTGGAGATGAGAGCGGCGGGTGTGTAGAACGTCCCCGTACCGCGCCGAACGTCGGTGTCCATCAGCGCTTCGAATGTCCGTCCGAGCAGGTCAGGATCGATCGCCGCTTCAGACCACGACGTCGCCTCCTCGCGAGCGGTGAAGCGAAAGCGCGCCAGCGTGTCGAGCAGCAGTGGGGCCAGCTGTTCGTCGTGCAGTGCGGGGTGTCGCGCACGTGTCTCGATCGCCGAACATGCGAACAACCCGCCATTCAGGAACGGCACCCGTCCAAATGCGCGTGCCGTCGCGGCGCGATGGCGATACGGTGTGTTGAGGGTGCCGAAGGTGAGGGGCGCGACCAGTCGGCGCCACAACCCTCCGCCTGAGCCGAGCGTCGCGTCGGCGTGGCGTGACACAAAGGCGCGATCGTGGTCGAGCCACCCCTTTGTTTCGAGAAACTTGAGAAACAGCAGGCGCGCAACGTGAATCAATGCCAGTGTCCGCCGATCGTCGCGGTCCACCCGCGCAGGCCACGCATCGGCGATCGCCGTGACGTCCTTTTCGAGCGCGCGGAAGAATCGCTTCCCGATCGCATGCCGGCCCAGCAGCTCGTGCCACCGCACGCAGGTCAGCGTCGGATCGGTGTGCCACGCCGCCGCCAGCGCTGCCACCGTCTGTGCGTCAGAATCCAGCACCTGTGTGGGCGCGGTGGTCAGCACCGCCATCCGTGGCCCGCTCGGTGAACTGAGCCACGAGGCGATTACCAGCGGTCCGCCGTGCGCGCATTGCAGCAGGAGAAGCCACCGTCGTGGATCGGTGAGCCGGTCCAGATGCGCCGTGACGCGGTGGAGGGCGGCGCGCCACTGGTCGGGGTCGCACTGCTCGATCAGCAGCAGCGCGGCACCCTCGTCGCGCGTGATCCGACTGACGCGCGACGTCGATGCGGTACCGGTGAACCCCATCGCGGCGCGGGCCCGTGCGCTCACGGTATGTGGCGTGGCGGAAAACCCGAGCGCACGCACGAGTGCCAGAACTCCCTGCTCAGTGTGCGTTTCGGAAAGCAGCGTGTGTGCGGCGCGTGTGGTGAGCATGCCGCGACGGTAGCGCCGGCGGCGCAATCCCTTACCATCCGGATCATGCACACATCATCAAACCCGCGATGGCCCGCGGCGTTGCGCTCTGACGCACGGATTGCACTGATCGCGCCGTCTGGGCCACTGCGGGGCGAAGACGATGTGGCTCGCGCCGATGCGCACGTTCGCACGAACGGGTGGGTGCCGGTTCGTTCATCACACCTGCTGGACCACGCGGGCTACCTCGCGGGTACGGATCGGGCGCGGTTGGCAGACCTCCAATGGGCGCTCGACAACCCCACCATCGATGCCATCTGGTGTGTGCGCGGCGGCTACGGACTCGCCCGACTTCTCCCGAACCTGTCGTTCGAGGGGTTCGTGGCGCGGCCCAAAGCAGTACTCGGCTATTCCGATGTCACAGCGCTCCACGCGGCGATCGCCGCGAAGACACACACCGTCTCGTTTCACGGCCCTGTCGCACGGGCAACCATCCCCCCTCTCGCCTCGGCGTCGCTGATCGCGGCGCTCACGCAACAGGGACAGCCGTGCGGCGTCTGGCCAGCGGCCATTCCGCTGAGCACCGGTGGTGCGGTGGGACGAATGGCTGGCGGCAATCTCGCGCTGCTGGCGTCGCTCTGCGGCACCCCGCATGCGATGTCCGGCGCCGGAGCGATCGTCGTGCTCGAGGATGTGAACGAGGCTGCCTATCGGGTGGATCGGATGCTGCGACAGCTCGAGCAGGCGGGCGCGTTCACCGGCTGCGTGGGTCTGGCCATAGGCCAATTCATCGACGTGCCCGCCGACGAGAATGCGGACGCGATGTCCGTACGCGATGTCTTCGCCGAGTTGGCCGGGCGACTCGATGTCCCCTGTCTGGCAAACCTTCCAATTGGCCATATTGACGCTCAGTGGACCGTGCCCCTCGGCGCCACCGCGACACTCGACACACAGTCTCTGTCACTGACAGTTGCTGTGCCTGCCGGTGTCCAGCCCATTTCTTGAAACGGAGCAGAGAATGAAGAGTGCTGCTGATCTGATCGCTGATGCAAAGACGCGAATCGCCGAAGTGTCGGCGGCCGAGACGATCACAAGCCGCAAGTCGGACCCTTCGATGGTTCTGATTGATGTGCGCGAAGACCGGGAGTGGAACCTTGGCCACGCCGCAGGAGCGGCGCACATGTCGCGTGGAACGCTCGAGAGCAAGATCGATGTGGCGGTTCCGCGCGATGCACGCATCGTTCTCTATTGTGCGAGTGGTAACAGATCGGCACTGGCCGCCGAATCGCTGGCGCTGATGGGATACAGCTCCGTCGCGTCGATGTCCGGTGGATTCCGCGCCTGGGTAGACGCGAACGGCGAGGTCGAAGGGTGACCGTGATGCATCGCATTGTGTGCCCAGGGGGAGCGTAGGTGCTCGCCCTGACCGATGCGTTGCGTGGACATGTGCGCATCGAGGAGCCGGAAGAGGCGGGGCTGCGTTGGGCGGCCGTGGCGCTGGTGCTGCGCGGTGAGCAGTTCGAGTCGGCGGAACTGTTGTTCATTCGGCGCGCAGAGCGCGTCGGCGATCCGTGGAGCGGGCACGTGGCGTTCCCGGGCGGGCGTTACGACGCTGCCGATGCGTCGCTGGAGCGAACTGCACGTCGGGAGACTCTCGAGGAGCTCTCGCTCGATCTCGGCGCCACGGCGCAACTCATCGGAGTGTTGGATGATCTGCGGCCGCGCTCAGAGGCGCTGCCGTCGATCGCCGTCCGGCCGTACGTGTTCGCGCTGACGTCCGACGTCACGCTCACACCAAACGATGAAGTGCAATCGGCGTTCTGGATCCCGATGACTGCACTGCGCAATCCCGCGCAGATCACGGAACACGTCTTCGAGCGCGATGGGGCGCGGCTGCGCTTTCCGGCATACAGCTGGGGCGGAGATGTCGTGTGGGGGATGACCGAGCGGCTCGTGACGCAGCTGCTGACGGTCGCATCGCGATGACGGGAGTGGCAGTACAGCAGGGTGCGCAAATCACTACGCCGTGCCTAAAAGCAAAGCGCCCCGCATCAGTCACGATACGGGGCGCTTTTTCGAGAGTTCCGTGAGAAGCTACGTTCGCGGTTTACGAGGGACGGTACGCAGCACGGCGGGCTGCCTCGTGATTGCGAAGCAACTCAGGTGGTCGTCTTCGGCGTGACCTTGCCAGTCGCCAGGTCGAGTGAGAATTCCCTGCCGTTCACCACCAGAGACGCCGTGGACGTCCCGTTGAAGGTGACCACTGAGTTGCGAGTCGTCACAATGGTACCGTTGCTCGCATCGATGCGCGTGACCTTGTAGTTGCGCGTGATCGTGCCGCTCGCCGGCCACGCATCGGGGAGGCGAATCGCCGGCGTCACCACGTTCGCGATCGCCAGCGACGATTCCATGTCATACGTGCGCGTCAATCCATTGGGGCCCGCGCTGTCGCGCAGGAAGGTGGTGCGCTGACGCTCAGCCGCGCCCGTACCGTTGACTGTGACCGTGGTGTTGGTACCCAGCAGGTTAGAGATCGTGATATCGCGGTTTCGCGATATCGAGCCGCTCCACTTCTCCTTCGTGACGTTACCGCTCAGCGACCACTTGAAGTTGCCGGAGGCGGTGGTGGCGGCGTTGTACGCAGTCTGGGCCACCCCGGCCTGATCGGCGTAGGCGTAGCTGCGCGTGGCCGTGAATGGACCGCGGACGCGGTCAACGCAGATGAACCGCTTTGCGGTGGCATCGTACGGGCATGAATCCCAGCGTGCAAAGCGCTCGAAATCGATCGCCTGAAGAATGCCGAAGGCGCCGCGATTCACCTGAAACATCTCGACGTCCTCCTTCGCCGCGTCGCCGGAGAGGGTGGCGACATCCAGCGTGGTGGCGGTCGTCACCGACGCCGAAACTCCGGGATCGGTTGGCTCACTGATGGCAGCGCTGTCGCCGCAGGCGGTGAAGACGGCGGCGATCGTCAGCGCAGTGGCGGCGCGCAGCAGCGTGGAGGTGGTCATGATCGGATTCCTGTGGCCGGCGGTCTGTGTGCTGTGACGGCGAGCGTACTCGCGTCGGGAGACACATGGCAGACTCGCTCCAGGCTTTTCCGTTAACCCCTCGTTGTACGTCGAAGCCGATTGCGAGGACCGCCCGTGATATGCCTGGGCTTGCGCGCCTGAGCGATCACCATAATTTCGGATATACGAAATCATCTATTCGCACACGCATGACACAACCAGGTCGAACACCGATCGAGCCGCTCCGGACGGTCGAACCGCACTCTGATCCCGATCTCGTCGGCGAGGCGCCCCTGCCAGGTGAAGTGCCGGCGTGGCGCAGGACGCGTGAATCGCCGTCGCTGGCTGAGGCGTACCGCACGGTGCCGATCAGCACGGGAAGCTGGTTCCGCAAGCTGCTGTCGTTCGGTGGGCCCGGGTACCTGGTTGCAGTGGGCTACATGGATCCCGGAAACTGGGCGACCGACCTGGCCGGCGGTGCGCAGTTCGGGTACTCGCTGCTCTACGTCATTCTGCTCAGCAACCTGATGGCGGTGCTGCTGCAAGGCTTGTCATCCAAGCTCGGAATCGTGACCGGCCGCGATCTGGCTCAGGCGTGTCGCGACGCCTATCCGAAACGGATGGCGTTCCTTCTCTGGGTGATCGCCGAGTTGGCCATCGCCGCCTGCGATCTGGCCGAAGTCATCGGCACCGCGATCGCGCTACAGCTCCTGTTTGGTCTCCCGCTGCCAGTGGGAGTCGTTTTGACGGCGCTCGATGTGTTCGTGGTTCTGTGGCTGCAGGGACGAGGCTTTCGTCTGCTCGAAGCGATGGTCATCGCGTTGGTCGCAGTGGTGGGCATCTGCTTTGTGTTCGAGCTCATCCTGTCGCGGCCGGATATGGCCGGAGTGGCGCGTGGCTTCATTCCCACCACAGAGATCCTCGGGAACCGGGACATGCTCTACATCGCCATCGGCATCCTCGGAGCGACGGTCATGCCGCACAACCTCTATCTGCATTCGAGCATCGTTCAGACACGCAAGTACGAAGAAACCTCCGAAGGAAAACGGGAGGCTGTCCGCTACGCCTTCGCCGACTCGACCATCGCGCTCACCTTCGCCCTCGGCATCAACGCGGCGATCCTGATCGTGTCGGCGGCTACTTTTCACACCTCTGGGAACAGCGGGGTGGCTGAGATTCAGGATGCGTGGAAGCTGCTGACTCCGTTGCTCGGCGCCGGCGCCAGCACCGTGTTCGCCCTCGCATTGCTGGCGTCCGGGCAAAATTCGACGCTGACGGGCACGCTTGCAGGGCAAATCGTCATGGAAGGGTTCCTCAATATCCGGCTTCGCCCATGGTTGCGACGATTGCTCACGCGATCGATCGCGATTGTCCCGGCGGTCGTGGTCAGTATCTTGTACGGCGCCCAAGGCACGTCCAAGCTCCTTGTCCTCAGTCAGGTGATTCTCAGCCTGCAGCTCTCATTCGCGGTCTTTCCGCTGGTGTCGTTCACGTCCGATCGCCGCAAGATGGGTGAGTTCGTGAACGCGCGGTGGCTGACGGCGCTCGCCTGGTTGATCGCGATCGTGATTGCGACGCTGAATGCATGGCTGCTGGTCCAGATTGCGCGCGACTGGTTGCGCTGATCATGTATTCTCACGTTCTGGTTGCGCTCGAAAACTCCCCATACGACGACGCCATTCTGCGCCACGTCCGATCGTTGGCGCGGCTCTGTCTGGCTCGCGTGACGCTGATCCACGTTGCTGATGGTTTCGCCGCCCGGAACCTCCAGGCACTCAAGTTGCGCGAGTCGGAGGAGATGCGCGCTGATCGTGACTATCTCGATCAGTGCGTTGCGGCGCTGGCCGCCGATGGCATCAATGTCGGCGCCGTTCTGGCGCTCGGTGATCCGTCAAGCGAGATCTGCCTGGCCGCTGAGCGTGAAGGGTGCGATCTGATTGCGATGGCGACGCATGGCCATGGATTCCTGAATGACGTGGTGCGCGGAAGCGTCGCCAATCAGGTGCGGCACAAGTCGCTCGTTCCCGTGCTTCTCGTGCGAGGTCAGCCGGCCCCCTCCGTTGCAAAGGCGGCAAAGTGAGGCGCACATGACGCCGGCGCGCTCGGGCACTCCTCAGGATACCGCTGTGTTGACGGCACCGGTCGAGGACTATCTGAAGGCGATCTACGCCATTCAGCAGGGCGGTGACGCAGCCAGCACCAATGCGCTTGCCGAGCGACTCGCGTTGGCACCGGCGAGCGTGAGCGGCATGGTGCGACGACTGGCGGCCCAGGGGTTGCTCGAACACGAACCGTATCGTGGTGCGCGACTCACGGCAGCGGGCCGTGCCGCGGCGCTGCGCACGCTGCGCCGGCACCGTGTACTCGAGAGTTATCTGGCAACGGTCCTCGGCGTGCCGTGGGATGATGTCCACGCCGAAGCCGAGCGACTTGAGCACGCCGCGTCGGATGCGCTGATCGATCGCATGGCGCACGCGCTCGGCGACCCGCTGTTCGACCCGCACGGCGCGCCGATTCCCACGCGTGACGGCACGGTCGACGAAACACGGCACTCCACGCTCGCTGATTGGCCCTTGGGCACGCGCGGCACGGTCATGAGCGTTAACGACAAGGATCCGGTGATGCTCCGATACCTTGGTGACCTCGAACTGCGGCCTGGTACGATGATTGAAGTCCACGCACGGGCGCCCTACGACGGACCGATCGATGTCCTGATCGGTGGCACCGTGCGCCAGATCGGCCCCACTGCCGCCCGCGCTGTTCGCATCGCTGCGCACTCCTGATGTGGGGGCTGCCATGCGCGGTGCTGCTCACCGCCGCCTTGACGCTCCCGTTGTCTGCGCAGACCATCGATTCGGCACCATCGCGCCCCGTCGTGGTTCGCACGATTGCGCTCGATGCCCGTCTCGCGACAGATGCAGGCGTACGTATTGGAGACACCGTGCGCGTGTCGGCGCTGCCGCGTGATACAGCCGCCGAGCGCGCCATGGTTGGTGCGCTGCTGGCACGCCGTGCGGATCCGAGCGAGATCGCCCGCTCGGAGTACCGCGCCCGGGTCCATCTCGACCAGCTGCAACGCCTCGTGGGCTATGGTGACCGGGTGGACCGCTTCGCAATTCTCTCCGCCGGTGATTCGTCGCGCGCCGGGCTGCTCGCCACCATCAATGGTGCCGCGTTCGGCTTTCGCGCCTGGCCGAGCGCAGAGATCGCGGTACGTACGAGCAGCACGTTTCAGGTGGTCCGACGCTTCCATCGCGCGATCGGCGTCATCACCATCGTCGCCAGCGCCGCATTTCTGCTCTGCATTCTCTTGCTCAAGATCGACGAACGACGCCGTGACGTTGCGGCGCTGCGGATGATGGGCATCTCGCCCGCCACGATCGTCAGCTCGGTGGTACTCGAAGCCGGCATCATCGCACTCCTCGGCTCACTGCTGGGTGTCGTTTTCGGAATCGTCGTGGCGCGATTGGTGAACTGGCACTTTCAGGGCGTGCATCGCACCTCGCTGGCTTTCACGCTCGTGACCACTGAGACCGTGCTCTTCGCGTGCGTGCTGTCGGTCGTCCTTGGCGTTTTGGCCGGCTGGGTTGCGGCGCGGCGACTGGTGGCGGTGCCGGCGCTCACGCTGTTGGGCCGCTGATGCCCGTTCGCCTCGCGATGCTTGCACTCTGGCGGCACCCAGCGCGCACTCTGCTGGCGATCCTCGGGATCGCTGTCTCGGCGGCGCTATTGCTGGACATGGTCATGCTCGCATCAGGGATGCGCGAGAACTTTCAGGGCTTTCTGTTGTTGCGTGGCTATCAGCTCCGTGTGGCGCCCAAGGGGACGCTGCCCTTCGACAGCGATGCGACGATCGACAGTGCAACCGCGTTGGTGCGGGCGATTGGTCGGCTGCCGAACGTCGTGGCGGTGAGTCCTGTGCTCGGCGCGCAGTCACAAACGACCGTCGGTGATTCCACGATCACGGCGTTCACACTCGGAATCGAACCGGCGGTGCAGGGCGATTACGAGATCGTGCGCGGGCGAAATCTGACTGACAGCGGCGGCGTCGTCGTCAACCAACGGTGGCTCACACTCGCGAGGCGTCAGATCGGCGATACCGTGACACTGGCCGTGGGCTACGATCCGCAGCTTCGAACGGTGGTCGGTGAACGCACGTTGGTGATCAGCGGCGTGGCGCGTTTCTTCTACACCGCAACGACGCAGCCCACGGTTGCGGTGCTGCTGCCCGTGCTGCAGGCGATGGGCGGCAGTACGCAGCGTGATCGTGTGTCGTTGCTGATGGTGAAGGCTGCTGCCGGCGCCGATCTGGAAGCGGTGCGCAACGCCGTGCAGCTGACGAGTGCACGCATCTCGGCCATTTCACTGGAGGGGGCGACGGTGCAGGTGGAGCAGCGGCTCGCCTACTTCCGCCAGCTCGCGCTGGTGCTCGGGAGCATTTCGCTCGCTGTTGGAGTGCTGCTGGTGACGACGCTGATCACGATCGGTGTCAACGAACGTGCAGGTGAGATCGCGGTGCTCCGCGCCATTGGAACGGCCAAACGGCACATCGTGCAGCAGGTCGTGCTGGAAGGGTTGGTGCTGAGCGTGGTGGGTGCGGTATCGGGGCTGTTGCTCGGACTGCTCACGGCACGCTGGTTGGAGCGTATTCTCGCCGATTTCCCCGGGATGCCTGCCACCTTTCACTTCTTCGTGTTTCAGCCGCGCGATGCCGGTATCTCGCTCGGCATGCTGGCCGCCGCAGGTGTCGTGGCGGGAATCTATCCCGCCTGGCGTGCAGCGTCGTTACCCATCGCCGGCACCCTTCGGAAAGAGGCAGTCGCATGAGTGCCGTGGTTCAGGTTCGTGATCTGGCACGAGACTACAGCATGGGTCGCGGCTCGGTGCATGCGTTGCGCGGTGTGTCGTTCGACGTTGCGCAGGGAGAGTGGGTTGCGATCGTGGGCCCATCGGGCTGCGGCAAGAGTACGCTGCTGAATCTGCTCGGGGCCGTGGATACGCCGGATGCCGGCGCCCTTACCATCGCGGGTCAGCGCATCGATAAACTCGGTGATGCCGCCGCCACCGCGTTTCGCCTTCGGCATATCGGCTTTGTGTTTCAGCGTTTCTATCTCATGCCTGCGTTGAGCGCCGCTGAGAACATCGAGCTCCCGATGGCGGAGGCGAAAGTGCCACGTGCGGAGCGACGGGCGCGGGTTGGTGAGCTGCTGGGATACGTTGGATTGGCGGGGCGCGCCGATCATCGCCCATCCCAGCTCAGCGGGGGAGAACAGCAGCGCGTCGCGATCGCTCGCGCGCTGGCGAACAGGCCGGCGCTGCTCCTCGCGGATGAGCCGACCGGCGAACTGGATGCTGCGACCGGGCGCGAGATGATCGAACTGTTTCGCCGTCTCAACGTTGATGGTACGACGATCGTCGTGGTCACGCACGATGCCCAGATGGCGAGCGCCGCGGCGCGTCGCATTCAGATGCGTGATGGTGCAATCGTCGAGGAGGCCGCCGAGTGATCTGGCAACTGGCGTGGCGTAACCTGGGCTTTCGGAAAATGCGGACGCTCTTCCTGCTGGCCGGGTACGGCCTGGGCGTTGCCGTCATGGTCGTGCTGCTCTCGGTGGGAGACGCGATGATCGCGCAGGCGAGCGATGAGAAGCTCGTCGGCGGCGGCGATGTCACCGTGCTGCCGGAAGGGCTGGACGTTGAAGTGATGAAGACTGGAGGGGTTGGTGGAATGTTCTTTTCGATCGCCAACGCACGCTTTCTCTATCAACAGCTGCTGACCGCGCCCCGTCAGTCGGCAGCGGTGCGCGCTGTTGCGCCGCAGATCGAGTCGAAGCTGCTGTACGTGACGCTCGCCGATGGCCGTGAACTTCCCGTCCGCGCCGCAGGTGAAATCCCCGATGCGACGCGCGCGGTCGGCGCCGCTGCACCGCTCACTGGTGGAGTCTGGCAAAACGACGAGGGCGATCGCCGCTGGGTTGCGCCCACACTGGCAGAGCTTCGCCACGATGCCGATCACTTCCACCTCCGTCCGGCTGATGCGGCAGCGCCCGACAGCTGGGGTGAATGGCACTATTTCAACGTGCTGTCGCCAGACGACAGTCGATGGTACTTCATCACCTACATCGTGGCAGGCGACGTCCCTGATGGTCGGTGGTCGGCGCAGCTGTTGGTGACGGCGCACGAAACGGGTCGGCCCGCGCGCCGATTCTCCATGAACGTGCCAAAGCAGTCGGTGCGCTTCAGCACCCGGGACGCCAACGTGAGCTTCGGTACGGTGGGTGCCGTCTCCATTGAATCGGACGGTCGCTACGTCATAAGCGGACAGGCCGTCGCCGAAGACGGCAGCGGCGATCTCCTGCGCCTCTCCCTCGTCGTCACGCCTGCGCCACGCGCGTACTTCCCCGGTGCCACCCTGGTGGCTGGCGCGTCGCCATCGGGATACGCTGTGTTGGGACTGCGCGCCGCTGCCACGGGATCGGTCTGCATCCGCGCGCGCTGCGAGGAGTTCAACGCCGCACAGGCGTATCACGATCACAATTGGGGCACCTGGCAGGGCGTGACCTGGGACTGGGGGGCAGCGCGCGCCGGTCAGTACACGATTCTCTACGGGCGAGCGCGGCCGCCGGAGTCATCAGGCTCGGTGCAGGCGCCGATGTTCGTGTACGTCGTGGATTCACTCGGTTTTCGCGCGGTCTTTCGTCCGCGCCAGATCCAGTACACCGATCGTCGTCCGCTTACCGGACCGGGACGCGGTCCATCGTCGGCACGCCTGTTCGATGTGCGTGGCGGCGACACGCTCGATCTCGAGCTCACGGTGGACGACGCAGTGGCGTCCGACACCCGTCGCGGCCTGGTCGACCGGGGAGAAGGAGAATACGCTCGCCGGTTGACGACCCCGTGGTTTATCCAGATGAAAGGCCGGGCACGGATCGGTGGTCGGGTTGGCGGTGTCGCGATGCGGGGTGAAGGGATCGGCTTCTACGAAACGTATCGTTGAATAGCTGATAGTGGCTTGATCATGGCGCTGATTTTGAGGGTTTTTATTGGAGTTTACCCTTGTTGCAATGCCGCCCCTTGGCCGCTCCTGCCCCTGCTGCCACCTTTGGAATATGGAAGCCACGATCCGGCTCGGCACCCAGGGCTGGAACTACGACGCATGGGTCGGTGCGTTCTACCCGTCCGGGACAAAAGCACCCGATTACCTCGGTGTGTACTCGCGTGCGTTTTCGACCGTCGAGATCGACTCCACGTTTTATGCGATCCCCTCGGTCCGCAGCGTCCGCGGCTGGGCCAACAGAGTACCCGACGGCTTCAAGTTCGCGCTCAAGCTCCCGCAGGAAATCACGCATGACAACCGATTGCGTGAGTCTGTCGACCTGACCCAGCTCTTCCTCGATCGTGCGCGTGAGCTCGAGGGCAAACTGGGGATCGTCCTGATTCAACTCGGTCCTGACTTCTCGCCCTCCGAACTCCCGGCGCTGGCGGCGTTCCTGCCAACCCTGCCTACCAGGGAGATCGCCTTCGCGATTGAGTTTCGGCAGCGCGGCTGGATCAACGACGGCGTCCTCGCGCTGCTCAAGGAATACAAGGTCGCGCTGACGCTGACCGACGCGCGCTGGATTCCGCGCAAGCAGATGTTGGCGCTGGCGGAGAACCCCACGTCGCCGACCGCGTACCTCCGATGGATGGGGCCGAATCGCGATTTCACCGACTACAGCCACATTCAGGTCGACCGCACCCGCGAATTGAATGCCTGGGCGACCGCGATCAAGGGGTTGGCAACTCGCGTCCAGACGATCTACGGGTTCGTGAACAATCACTTCTCCGGCCACAGCCCCGAAAGCGTACGCCAGATGCAGCGGCTGATGGGACAGACCCCCGTCACACCGGACCAGCTCGGCGAACAGATGACGCTGTTCTAGTGAATGATGCCGTGAATCAGGCCGTGGGCGAGCGAATGCGGGTCCGAGTGGTGGTGTTTGCTGTAATTGCCATTGCACTCGGCGCGCTCTTCGTGCGGCTCGGGTTCTGGCAGCTCGATCGGCTGACCTGGCGGCGTGCGCTGAACGCGGAAGTGGCCAGTCACATGGCTGCCGCACCGGTCCCCGTTGCCTTGCTCCCTCGCGACAGCGCCGCGCTGCGCTACCGTCGCGCCGAGATCAGCGGCGTGTTCGACTACACCAATCAGGTGGTGATAACGCAGCGGATACGTGGCGGATCGCCCGGGGTGAATCTCCTGACACCGCTCCGGATCCCGGGTCGGGATACCGCGTACCTGGTCAACCGTGGCTGGGTGTATTCCCCCGATGGGAAAACGGTGAATCAGGCCGCGTGGCGGGAAGCGGACACGGTGCGCCTGACGGCGTATGCGCTGCCAGCATACTCCGTCGCCGCCAACACGGCCGGTGTGGTGAGCAACAGAGTGATGCGGACGTTGGACGTGAATGCGATTCAGAAAGACATGCCATACCCGATTGCGCGGATGCAACTGATTCAGATCGGTGACACCGTCACGGCCGATGGCGTTCCGCCGCGGGTTCAACCGCCCACACCCGACGAAGGCTCACACAAGAGCTACGCCTTTCAGTGGTTCAGCTTTGCCGCGATCGCCGTGATTGGCGCGGGTATCTTCGCGGTCACTGACAAGAATCGCAATCGCCCGCGAGTGGACGACACCTGACCGACCGCGTGGACGCGTCATCGGTGTCCGCAGACGGTCAGCGTGCGGGCGATGAGCGTCGTTGCAGCACCACCATCGCGGCGGCGATCATTGCGCCACCGATCCAGGTACGCGGTCCGACACGCTGGCCCAGAACGAGGCCGGCGAGGAGCGCCGTCCAGAACGGTTCCACCGTACTGACGATCGAGGTGCGCACCGGGCCGAGTGCTGCCAATCCGGCGAGGAACGCCGTAAACGCGATTGCTGTCGCGATCAGCGCCAAAGCCCCGGCGTTCAACACGAGCGACGTGGTGGCGGGGAACAGCGTCGCCTTCGACACCACCGCACCGACGAGAAAACAGAGCGCTGCCGCCACCGTGATCCACGTCAGTGCGGCTGCAGGTTTCAGCCCGTCCTGAATCCTGCCCAGCCACGGAATCATCATGGCGTAAATCGCCGCCGCACCGAGCGCCAGGCCAATCCCACGCGGATCGAGCTGTGTGGCCAGCGGGTTTCCCACGATCGTCACGATGCCAGCCAGCGACAGCACGAGTGCCGCAGCACTGCGTGCATCCACCGTCTCCGTTCGGCGCACGATGGCCAGCACCGCGACCCACGTGGGATAGGTGTAGAACAGAAACGCGACGCTCGCTGCCGGGATGAATTGCAATGAGGCCACCGACAACCCGGCGATCGCCGCCTGTGCCGGACCTCCGATCCACAACAGACGCCACTTCCTGTCACCAACCGCAAGCACTGGCCCAACGCCACCCGCCACGATGCACAACAGCACCGTGCCAATCACATACCGATAGACGAGCAGCGAACTCAGTGTGGCGCCGCCATCCAGCGCCCGCTGTGTGAAGATCAGCGTCGTGCCAAAGCAGGCCGCGCTGAGCAGGATCAGAATGGTGCCGCGAATCTGATGTGTCGGTGCGGTCGTGTGAATGCTCAAAGGTACGTGCCGCGCAGCAACAGCAGCGCCAACGTGAAGTAGATCACCAGTCCCGTCACGTCCACCAGCGTGGCCACCAGCGGGGCCGAGGCACTTGCGGGATCGAGGCCAACGCGCTTCAAGGCAAACGGCAGCATCGCGCCAACCAGCGTGCCGAACGTCACCACACCGATCAACGACAGCGCAACCGTCAGTGCGAGCAGCGTATGACCGGGCCCATAACTGCTCAACCCCATCGCCTGCCAAACTTCAATTCGGGCGAAGCCGATCGCGCCGAGCAGCGCACCGAGCAACAGACCGCTCGGAAACTCCCGCATCGCCACCCGCCACCAGTCGCGCAGACGCACTTCGCGCAGCGCAAGCGCGCGAATCAGCAGGGACGTCGCCTGCGACCCCGAGTTGCCGCCGGAGCTGATGATCAGCGGCACGAACAACGCGAGCACCGCGGCGCGCTGGATCTCGCCTTCAAACCGACCCATCGCCACCGCCGTGAACATCTCGCCGATGAACAGCACCGTCAGCCAGCCGGCGCGTTTACGTAGCAGCGTGAAGAAGCCGGAGTCGATGTACGGATCGTCCAGCGCTTCCATGCCACCGAGTTTCTGCACATCCTCCGTCGCGTCTTCCTGCACGATGTCGATCACGTCATCGACCGTCACGACGCCCACCAGTCGCCTGTTCTCATCGACGACCGGCACCGCCACCAGATCGTACTTCGAGGTCCGCTCGACGATCTCGTCGCGTCCGGCGTGCACGGTCACCGTCACGACCTCGGCCCACGCCACATCGGACACGATCGCACCATCAGGTGCCGCCAGCAGTTCGCGCAACGACATCACGCCGTTCACGCGACCAGCGTCATCCGTGCTGTAGATCGTGTACATCGCTTCCTTCCGACCGGCCCGCGCGATCGCACGCACACTGGCGAGCGCATCCTCGACACGCTGCGACCCCGGTACGCTGACAAACTCGGTCGTCATCAGGCGGCCGGCGGTGTCCACATCATACGCCAGCAGCCGCTCTGTTTCTCGCTGCTGATCCGGGGGCAGCGCCGAGAGAATCTCGTCGGCGACGTCCTCTTCCAGTTCGTCCAGTACCTCGGCGCGATCGTCCGGCGTCATCTCCGTGACCAGCTGCGCCGCCTGGCGCGTGGTCATGGTCTCGAGCACGTCGCTGCGCAGGTCCTCGTCGAGATACTCGAGCACGTCGGCGGCACGTTCGGCGCCGAGTGAGTTGAGCAGCGCCACCACGCGATCGCGCGGGAACGCCTCGACGACATCCGCCAGGTCGGCCGGATGCATCTCTTCCGTCTCCGCTGCAACCGCTTCCGGCGCCTCGTCCAGCAGGGCGAGAATGTCGGGAGCGAGCAGCGCGGCGATCGGCAGGTCGTCGTTGCGTCGCTTCTTAGCCATCATGTGCCGGTCATGCTGGCGGCGGCTCGGCCCACTCAGGACAAGCCGGCCGTCGTCGCCGAAGGAGAGACGACCGTCCGGTCGTCACGAGCGTGGCACGCTGCGTGACGAGATCCGCAGCGTCGGGCCAAGTTAGGCCGACCCTGCCCTCGGGGTAACCCCATCACGCGGCAGGCCCGTCACGGTTCGCCGACAGTCGGCAGCCGTCGCTCGGTGCGCACCGCGCGAACGGAGAATCCAGCGACGGCGATCGCCTCGCGTAATCGGGTCTCGGTGGCCGCTCCGTCGTGCTCCACGTCCACCTGGCCCATCGAGACGTCGCACCACGCAATTCCGGGCACCATCGTCAACGCGGTCTGCACCGCCCGAACGCAGTGCACCGCACGCATCCCCTCCACTTCGACAATCGTTCGCATCGCTCAAACCTATGTCCAGCGTGCGCTAGGTTTCGCCATGCCTCCCACCGTCGCCTTTCTTGGCCTTGGCGCGATCGGCGCGCCGATGGCCGCTCATCTCGCCCGCGCCGATCAGTCGCTCACCATCTGGAATCGGACCCGTGCCCGTGCCATCGACAGCGCGGCGGCCAGGGCCGGCGCCACCGTCGCGGCGTCAGCGGCCGATGCGGTTCGGCACGCGGACATCGTCATCACCTGTCTGCCACAATCCTCTGACGTGGCTGATCTGCTCGCCGCCGACTCGTACGCGGTGCAGAACGCACTGCCTGACGGCGCGCTCTTCGTCGACTGTACCTCCGGTGACCCGAACACGAGTCGCACCATCGCTGCCGCGCTTGCAACCCGGAACATCGGCTTCATCGATGCACCGGTGAGCGGCGGTGTGGTCGGCGCCGAAGCGGGCAACCTGACGGTGATGGTCGGCGGCGCCGAGTCGGCGCTGGAGCGGGCGCGGCCCATCCTCGCCAACTTCGCGGGCAAGATCGTGCATTGCGGAGACATCGGCGCCGGGCATGCACTGAAGGCCGTCAACAACGCGTTGCTGGCTCTGCATATCTGGTCGACGGCCGAGGGGTTGGTGGCTGCGATGAAGGCGGGCGTGTCGCCCGCCGTGGCGTTGGACGTCATCAACGCCTCCTCCGGCAGGTCCAACGCCTCGATCAACCTGTTTCCGGAGCGAGTGCTGACAGGCGCATTCCCACGCACCTTCCGTCTCGCACTGCTCGCCAAGGACGCCGGGATCGCGGCGGCAATGGCTCGCGGTCAGAACGGCGTGGCGCCGACACTGCAGCTGGCCGCCGATCTGATGCGGATCGCCCATCGTGAGCTCGGCGATGATGTGGATCACGTGGAAGCGGTGAGACTCGTCGAACGGTGGGCGGGAGTCGAGTTGCGGTCGTGATCTCGCGGTGGTGCGCGCTGTCGCTGTCCGCTGCGTTGCTGATCGCCGCCTGTGCGCCCGCGTCGCCTTCAGCCGTACGCCCGGATACCGAGTTTCTCGTCGTGTCAGACGATTCGACGGCGTGGGTGCGAGCGTCGGCAGATTCGGTGATTGTGCATCGGGCGCCGATGATGATTGCGATCCTCGCCGGCCGGCTGATTGAGATTTTCGTATCCGAAGAGCCGATTGTCTTCGACGACGCGACGTTTCTGGCGACGCGAGTGTTCAGACGTGATCTCGCCACCGGCGACAGTACGCTGGTCTTCGCTGATTCCACCGTGCTGCGCGAGGCGATGGCGTTCGTGCGCGCGCATCCCACGGCGGAGCGTCTGGACCCTGACGATGCACCGGAAACGAGTGCCCGGGCGCTGGAATCGACTGTCACGCCGCTCGACGTGGTCGGCCACACACTCGGCGTCGACGTACATGTGGATCGAACGGTGGGTGAACTCGGGACGCACGACACGTATCGCGCCACCATCGATCTCCGTGACGGGCGACGTCTCGTGTTGGGCGATGTGATCGCGCCGAATGCGGCGTCCGCCGCTGTTCGCGTGGCGAGACAGAACCTGCGCGACGCGGTGCTCCTCGCCAGCCAGCGCGTGGGGCCGGTTGGCAAGGCAGCGAGTCGCGCGATGGCGGCGTTGACACTGGACTCGCTCAGCTTTGGCCTCGTGCGCAGCGGTGACTCGCTTGCGGTGCAGTTTCTGGCCCACGATGAGCAGGTCATCGATGACGCGCGAGACGGGCATCGCTTCTCACTCGAGCCGATGCCCGTTCCGCCCCCTGACTGGTGGAGCCGCGCCCGTTCCACGCTGCCGAAACGACGCGCCGATTCAACGTCGTTCGTTTCTCTCGGCGCTGCCACGCTACAACTCCACGACGACGCTGACGAGGTCGCGACGATCACGCTCAGCTCGGGTCGGATTGCGCGTCGGATTGCACAACTCCGAGGACCGGTTCGTCGTGTCATTCCGCTCAGTGACTCGCTGATCACCCCGGCGGTACAGTGGCGGCGGGCACTCGAGCGTGCTTTCCGTGAGTCAGGCTATTATTCAGCCCAGGTTCGTGCAGCGTCGCTGCGCAGCCGCGCTCGTCCCACGGCAGCCATACAGGCGGCTTTATGACAATCAGCGGAGACTCGAGTTCGGACGTGAGGCCGATTCCGGTCGAGATCGGCCCCCGTCCAGACGCCGTTCCAATGACGCTCGCGCTCGCAACCCGGATGCTCCCGCTGGTGAGCCGAATCGTGGCCGACCTCAAGGCCGCGTGGGAAGCATGGCGAGCGGCCGTCACGCGGTACGACGACGTGCTGGCCATGGCCGACGCCGACATGGACTCACCCCTCGCCCGGTTGGCACAGCGCGATGTGAAGCGCAAGGCGGCGGAGGTGGATGCCCTGCGCCTCGAACTGCTTCCGCTCGGCGCAACGTCGCGGTCCCCGCGGTCGGGACGCGTGGAGTGGTTTGCCGTGATCGACGGTATTCCCGCTCGACTCCTCTGGGAGCCGGGCGAGACGGCGGTGGCGCGATGGGAAGGCCGCGACGTCGGCGCCGCGCTCGATATCGAGGAAGCTGACGAGGATGACCCGTCGCGGTCGTAGGTCGGTCGGCCCGTCAGCCGAGCGCTGACGGCTGCTCCACCTCGAACGGGACATCGATTTCAAGCCCGTCGCGCGCGGCCACTGTGGCCGGAAACACACTCTGACCCTGCGTCACCAACTCTCCCGGGTCGCGCGAGTAACGCGCAGAGAAGTGTGTGAGCAACAGCCGCCGGACGCCGGCCGTCCGCGCCAACGTCGCCGCTTCGCGTGCCGTGCTATGCCCCGTCTCCACGGCGCGCTCCGCTTCATCATCGCCGAACGTCGCCTCGTGCACCAACACATCAGCTCGCTCGGCCAGCGCCTGAAGCGCGGTCGTCGGGCGTGTGTCGCCTGAGATCACAACCCGGCGACCCGCACGCGCCTCTCCGACCAGCGCGCTCGCGGCGACCTGGCTCCCGTCTGCCAGCGTGACGGTCTGGCCACGGTGGAGCAATCCCCACAAAGGACCCTCGGGAATTCCCAGCTCGCGCGCAAGGACTGGGTTGAAACGTCCCAATCGCGTCTTCTCGATCATGGCGTAACCCAGTGCAGTCGCGCCGCGGTGATCGGCGGAGACCGCATGAATTTCGTAGTCCTTCCGGTCGAGCACGTGCCCATTCTCCAGCTCGGCAATTTCTACCGGGAAGGTGAGGCGTTCGCCCCCAAACACGATGCAGGCGCGCAACGCCTTCTGCGCTCCAACCGGACCATAAAGTCGCAGCGTCTCGTTTCTGCCCTGCAACGACATCGTACGCGTCAATCCAACCAAGCCCAGCAAATGGTCCGTATGGAAGTGCGTGAAGAATATTTCATCGATGCTGAAGCCCACGCCGTAGCGCATCATCTGGCGCTGCGTCCCTTCTCCGCAGTCGAAGAGGATCGTCTCTCCTTCCCTCACGAGTGCGATCGAGGAGACGCCACGCTCGACGGTTGGCCGCGCGGCGGAGGTGCCGAGGAATCGAAGGGAGAGCGACATTCGTCAAAATATAACGCTATCCCGTGAGCGAACTCTTCTATAGTATTCCGACATCGATGTCTGCCAATGAGTCGCAGAAATCACATCGAGTACGAGCGGGCTCGGCTTGTGGCCCACAATGTGCATATGATTAAAATCGTAACATACTGTGCGAGCGTCGGAGTCGGCGCTCGGCAGAATCATCTGGGGTGCCTGAAGGCGGTGTAACAGCCATCGTCGCCAGAGCGAGCTGGACCTTTGATCGGTTATTCATGTGCCTGGATGCGCCCCGATTGCTAGCGGAGGGGGCGGGCAGGTGCCTCGGATGATTGACTCTGACCAGGCAGCCAGGGTGGAAACCTTTCACAGGACAGGGAGGACGCGGCATGGCAGAGACGATGGACCGTGGCTCGTCGCCTATGGGCGACGAAAAGCCTCGAAAGAGCACGCGAGGGTTCGCAAGCATGGATCCCAACCGTCAGAAGGAAATCGCGTCCAAGGGTGGGCGCGCTGCGCACGCCAAGGGAACCGCGCACGAGTGGTCCCGCGACGAGGCTCGGAACGCCGGAAAGAAGGGTGGCGAAATCGTCAGCCGGGATCGGGCTCACATGGCCTCGATTGGACGCGAAGGGGGCGGGGCACGCAGCCGCAACCGGCGTGGCGGTACCGACGAAACGCGACGCTAGCCGGGCGCACCCCGCCAGGCATTGCACCGTGCACGGCACTGCCGGTTCACTGCGCTGACGGTTGCTCGACGTTGCACGCAAAGGGTGTTCCGACTCGGTCTCGGAACGCCCTTCGTCGTTTCTGCAACTCAGTTCCAGCGGCGCTCATACGTGCGCGCGTCGAACTTCTTGTATGCGAGATCGATTGACATGTAGCGGATCGTGCCGAGTACAGGGCGGCGCGTCCACGGGCGATCGAACTTGCCCAGACACCACTGAATGCCGGCGTAGCTGCTCGGGTCGCGCCCATCCAGACCGTACTTGTTGTTCAGTGTAATCATGATCTGGAGCGCATCAGCAAACGTTGCGCTCCATAACACGATGTACTTGCCCCAGTACATTCGCATCACGTTGTGAATGCTGCCGGTCGCAACCAGTTCACGCTGTGCGGCGTTCCATAACGGATGATGAGTGGCCGCCGCCTCGAACGTCGCCAGATCGTAGACATAGTCGCGCGGATCGGCGGCGTGCCGCACCATGTTCTCACGCACCCAGTTCGGCAATCCATCGAGCGTCGCAAACCGGCGATTGCGCGTGCAGAAATTCAGCGCGAGCTCACGCCACGTCAGGAGCTCGTCGTAGAACTTGTCCACCTCGGCGGGCTCTCCGTGCTCGCCGACGGTGCGCGCCACCTCTGCGGCGCTGATCTGCCCAAAGTGCAGGTACGGCGACAACCGGCTTGACCCGTCTGGATCCCCTGGATCGTTGCGACGCTCAGCGTAGTGTGGCAGCGCATCCGCGCAGAACGCCAGGAGCCGCGTCCGCGCCGCGCTCAGCCCGGGCTGTACCTGCGGAACCGCGGACACTGAATGATCGATGTCGCAGCGCGCCACTTCGACCGCGACGTCAATCATCGCCAGCGGCAGCGCATCGATGTCCAGTGATTGTCGCAGCGCAGGTGACAGCTGCACGCGCGGCGGCTCATCGAGCACCGGCTCGAGG
>Ga0105044_10002203_pt1 | contig 26532 bp, 23 predicted proteins | sample MAT01_FD_78092 | JGI IMG/M metagenome (GOLD analysis project Ga0105044, IMG submission 78092) | Freshwater microbial communities from Lake Fryxell liftoff mats and glacier meltwater in Antarctica - MAT-01 | ecosystem: Environmental > Aquatic > Freshwater > Ice > Liftoff microbial mat | place... | reverse complement strand
TGGTGACCACGGGCGGCGGCGGCGACGGAGCGGAACTGGTGCACGACGTGATCCATGCCTATCAGCAGGACCCCACGTTGACCCACAAGGCGCTGATCGTGCTGGGTCCCTACATGTCGGCCAAGCAGCGCACCAAACTGACGCGCAAGGGGTCGAAGATCCCCTATATCAAGGTCATCCAGTTCGACGCCCGGATGGAGGACCTGATCGCGGGTGCGGCGGGGGTGGTGGCGATGGGCGGCTACAACACCTATTGCGAGATCCTGTCGTTCGACAAGCCGGCGCTGATCGTGCCGCGCGTGCTGCCGCGCGAGGAACAACTGATCCGGGCGCGGCGGGCGGCGGAACTGGGGCTGGTGGACATGCTGCTGCCGTCCGAATCGGCAGATCCGCTGCGCCTGGCCAGCGCGCTCAAGGCGCTGCCGATGCGCCCCCCGCCATCCCGGGCCGCTGGTACGCTGACGCTTGACGGTCTTACCCATATCTCGGACATCGTGGGCGGCTGGCTGGATGTCTCTCCCAAACACGCCGTTGCAGGCTAGGGGCGGGATGCTGCGCGGCGCCGCCCCCCCGGCCCCGGGCGACAAGGCTGCGGCGATCCGCCCCCGGCTGGTCGTGGTGCTCAAGGGCTATCCGCGGCTGTCAGAGACCTTCATCGCAGCCGAATTGCTGGGGCTGGAGCGTGCGGGATTTCAACTGGCGCTGGTGTCGCTGCGCCATCCGACCGACAAGAAGCGCCATCCGGTGAATGACGAGATTGCAGCGCCGGTGCTGTATCTGCCCGAATACCTGTATCAGGAGCCCGGCCGCAGCCTGCGCGGCCTGTGGCATGCCCTGCGCCAACCGGGGTTCGGCCGCGCGCTGCGGCGTTTGCTGCGCGACCTGTGGCGCGACCTGACCCCCAACCGGATGCGTCGCTTCGGTCAGGCCTGCGTGCTGGCGCGGGAATGGCCGGTGGGCGGGGTCTGGCTGCATGCGCATTTCATCCACACGCCCGCCTCGGTCGCCGCCTATGCCAGCCTGATCACCGGCATCGGCTGGACCGCGTCGGCGCATGCCAAGGACATCTGGACCGCCCCCGACTGGGATCTTTCGGAAAAGCTGGCCGAGATGGCCTGGGTGGTGACCTGCACCCGTGCCGGCTTTGACCGGTTGCAGCATCTGGCCGGGGCGGCAGGCACCGTGCATCTGAGCTATCACGGGCTTGATCTGACCCGGTTTCCCCGCCCCGACCCGGCCGGATCGCTGCGCGACGGCGGCGAGTTTGCCGACCCGGTTCGCCTGCTGTCGGTCGGCCGCGCTGTCGAGAAAAAGGGCTATGACACCCTGATCGCCGCCCTTGCGTTGCTGCCAGCCGACCTGCACTGGCGGCTGGAGCACATTGGCGGCGGGCCGGAGCTTGCCGACCTCAAGACGCAGGCGGCAACGCATTGTCTGACCGAGCGGATCACCTGGCGCGGCGCGCAGGAGCAGACCGAGGTGCTGGCGCGCTATCGCGCCTCGGATGTCTTTGTGCTGGCGTGCAGGATCGCAGCGGACGGCGACCGCGACGGGCTGCCCAACGTTCTGGTCGAGGCGAGCAGTCAGCGGCTGCCGTGCCTGTCGACCACGGTGTCCGGCGTGCCCGAACTGCTGACCGACGGCGAAACCGGGGTGTTGGTGGCGCCCGAAAAGCCCGCCGACCTTGCGCGCGGGCTTGAGCGGCTGATCCGCGACCCCGGTTTGCGCGCCCGGTTGGGCGATGCAGCCTGCGCCCGGGTGAACGCGCGGTTTGACCAGCAGGCCAGTATCCGCCAGTTGACCGCCCTGTTCCGCGCCGCAGGAGTTTACCCGGCATGACCGCACCCCGGGTCTTGTTCTACGTGCAGCATCTGCTGGGCATCGGTCATCTGGCGCGGGCCAGCCATATGGCGGATGCGATGGTCCGCGCCGGGATGGCCGTGACGGTCGTGACCGGCGGAGTGGCGGTTGCGGGGTTTCCCGGCCCCGGGGTGGCGCATGTGGCACTGCCCGAGATCCGGGCGGGCGACGCCGGGTTCTCCGGATTGACCGATGCAGCGGGCATCCCGATCGACGACGCGTTCAAGGCCCGCCGCCGCGATCTGCTGCTGGCGGCGTTTCGCGCGACCGCACCGGATCTGGTGATGATTGAGGCGTTCCCGTTTGGCCGCCGGCAGGTGCGGTTCGAACTGGTGCCGCTGCTGGACCAGATCCACGCGATGCCGCAGCGTCCGTTGGTCGTGGCATCGGTGCGCGATATCTTGCAGGACCGCGCCAAACCGGAGCGCGACCGCGAGACGCTGGACCTGGCACACCGGTATTTCGACCGGATTCTGGTGCATGGCGACCCGGGGTTCATCCGGCTGGAAGACACCTTTCCGCTGGCCGCCGATCTGGCCGCGATGACGCTGTATGGCGGCATCGTGGCCGCACCGCTGCCCCCCGCGTCCGACGACCGCTTTGACATCGTGGTCTCGGCCGGAGGCGGTGCGGTGGGGGCCGCGTTGCTGACAGCGGCGGCCGGGGCGGCGGCCGGGGTGGCGGCCGGGGCAGCGGCCGTCCTGCCGGCCAGCCTGACCTGGTGCCTGATCGGCGGGGTGAACATGCCCGGCCCCGATTATGCATCCCTCGACGCCCGTCTGCCGGGCAACGCGACCCTGATCCGGTTTCGCCGCGATTTCGGCGGGCTGTTGCGGCGGGCGACCCTGTCGGTCTCGCAGGCGGGCTACAACACGGTATGCGACATTCTGCAGGCCGGGTGCCGCAGCGTGCTGGTGCCCTTTGCGGCGGGCGGCGAGACCGAACAGCGCCTGCGGGCGGGCCGGTTGCAGGCGATGGGGCTGGCCCATGTGCTGCCCGAGACAGACCTGTCGGCCGACCGGCTGGCGGACACGATCCGCGCCGCCCTGCAGGCCCCGCTGCCGGGCCCGCACGGACTGGACCTGAACGGCGCGGATCAGGCCGCGCGCCTGATGCAGGCGCTGCTGGATGCGCGGCAATAGACTTCGCGGCAAAGCCTGCTAGGCTTTGCCGCGCACTGCCTGCCCTTGCCCTTTGCCGGAAGCCTGCCTGCCATGGATCCCAATCTGACCCGCTATATCTGGACCCACACGAAGCCCCAGCAGGCATGGATTCTGATGATCGTGGCGCTGTCGATGGTGCCGTATTTCCTGGCGCTGGACCTGCCGAAACAGATCGTCAACGGCCCGATCACCGGCGACGGCTTTGCCACCCCCGAGGCCACCCAACTGTTTTTCCGGATCGCCTTCGATCTGCCCTGGCTGGGGTCGGTGACCCTGTTTCCCGGCATCGAGATGCAGCGGATGCAGATGCTGTTCGCGCTCAGCGGGGTGTTTCTGGCGCTGGTGATCGTGAACGGCCTCTTCAAGCTGTACATCAACACCTACAAGGGACGGCTGGGCGAGCGGCTGCTGCGCCGGGTCCGGTTCGATCTGGTGGACCGCATCCTGCGGTTCCCGCCCGACACGTTCAAGCGCCTGAAGGGTGCCGAAGTGTCAAGCATGGTCAAGGACGAAGTCGAGCCGATGGGCGGCTTTACCGGCGATGCCTTTGTCGCCCCTGCCCTGCTTGGCGGGCAGGCCCTGACCGCGTTGCTGTTCATCTTTCTGCAAAGCGTCTGGCTGGGCATGATCGCGCTGGCCTTGGTGGCGGTGCAGTTCACCGTCATCCCGCGGATGCGCCGCCGCCTGCTGGTACTGGGGCGAGAGCGGCAGTTGACCGCCCGCGAGCTCGCAGGCCGGGTCAGCGAAATCGTCGACGGCATCGGTTCGATCCACGCCTACGACACCTCGAACATCGAGCGCGCCGACATCGCCTCGCGCCTGGGCCGGATCTTCAAGATCCGGTTCGACATTTATCAGTGGAAATTCCTGGTCAAGTTCATCAACAACTTTCTGGCCCAGGTGACGCCCTTCCTGTTCTATTCGGTGGGCGGCTATCTGGCGCTGAACGGCCGGCTGGACATCGGGCAACTCGTGGCGGTGATCGGGGCCTACAAGGACCTGCCCGGCCCGCTGAAAGACCTGATCGACTGGGATCAGAACCGCCAGGACGTTCAGGTCAAATATAGCCAGGTCGTCAACCAGTTCGCGCTGGAAGGGCTTCTGGAACCGGAGGTGCAGACCCTGACCCCGCAGCATGATGGATCGGCCATGCGGCACGGGTTGACAGCTGTCAACCTGACGCTGGCCGACGACAGCGGCGCGGTGCTGCTGGAGCGGCTGAACCTGAAGGTCAACCCCGGCGAGCGAGTGGCGGTTGTCGGCGAGGCCGGGTCGGGGGCCGACGCCTTTGCCGAGGCGCTGGCCCGGCTGCTGTGGCCCAGAAGCGGCAAGATCGCGGTCGGTGACGCCGATCTGCTGACCCTGCCCGAAGCGGTGACCGGGCGGTCGTTGTCCTATGCCGGGCTGGAGTCGTTTTTCTTCTCCGCCTCGCTGCGCGACAATCTGCTGTACCGGTTGAAACATGCGCCACTGCGGCCGCCGGTGCTGGACGAACAGGGCCGTCTGCGCCGCGAGTGGTACCAGGCCGAAGCCCGGCGTTCCGGCAACCCCGATTACGACATCGACGCTGACTGGATCGACTATGCCAGCGCCGGGGCCGAGGGGCCCGACGGGATGTACGAGGTCATTCACCGGGTGTTCGAAACCGTGCAACTCAGCCGCGACGTGCTGGACCTCGCGATGCGCTCGACCGTTGATCCGGCGCTGTATCCGGGTCTTTCCGAAGGGGTGATCACTCTGCGGCAGGCCCTGCGCCGGGAGTTGGACCAGCGCGGGCTGAACGACCTGATCGTGCCGTTCCAGCCCGGAGCTTACAACACCGAGGCGACAGTCGGAGAAAACCTGATGTTCGGCGCGCCGGTCGGGCCGGCGTTCCAGAATGCCAATATCGGCAGCAACGCCTATTTCCGCTCGGTCGTGGCGCGGGACGGGCTGGCCGAGGACCTGTTCGCGATGGGCTACGAAATCGCCGAGACGGCCATCGAACTGTTCAGCGACCTGCCGCCCGACCATCCGTTCTTTCAGCAACTGACCTTCATGACGTCGGACGACATTCCGGTTTATCAGGCACTTCTGCAAAAGCTGACAGCGGGCGGCTTTGCCCAGGCGACCGAGGCGCAGCGCGGCCAGATCATCCAGCTCAGCTTTACCTATGTCGAGCCGCGCCACCGCTTTGGCCTGCTGACGGACGCGCTGCGCGCCAAGATCGTCGCCGCCCGCCAGCAGTTCCACGAGTTCCTGCCGCCCGAGTTGCAGGGCGCGATCGAGTTGTACGACCCCGACCGTTACACCTCATCGGCCAACCTGCTGGACAACATGCTGTTCGGACGGCTCAGCCTGAAACATGCTGACGGGGCGGACCGGGTGCAGGCAGCAGTGCGCGACCTGCTGACGGCACTGAACCTTTACGAAGGCGTGTTCACCATCGGGCTCGACTTCAACGTCGGCACGGGTGGCAAGCGCCTGACCCCGATCCAGCGCCAGAAGCTCAACGTCGCCCGCGCCCTGCTGTCGCGCTCGGATTATTATGTGTTCAACCGCCCGCTGCAGGGGCTGGACGGGCGGGTGCAGGACAAGGTGCTGCGCGACTGCCTGGCCTATCTGCAACAGGACGGCCGCGATCCGGCAGTGATCTGGGTGCTGGGCTCGATGTCGCAGATCGACCAGTTCGACCGGATCGTGGTATTCAAGGACGGAACCCTGGCCGAAGACGGCTCGCACGAGGACCTGATCGCACGGGACGGGGTGTTCACTCAGATGCTGCGCGCCTGACGCGATGGAAAGGCAGAGGACAAGATGCTGCTGAAAGAAGAAGTGCAGATGCTGCGGCAGGTGCCGCTGTTCGCGCGGGTGCAACCGGCCAGGCTGAAACTGCTGGCCTTCACCTCGGACCGGGTCAGCTATGCTGCGGGCGAGGTGCTGTTCCATCAGGGCGACCGGGGCGATGCCGCCTATGTCATTCTGGCGGGCAAGGCCGATATCCTGACCGAGTCCGCCAGCGGCATGATCAAGGTGGCCGAAGTCGAACGCAACGCCATCGTGGGCGAGATTGCCATCCTGTGCGACGTGACCCGCACCGCGACCGTGCGCGCCCTGCAACCGGTCGATGCGTTGCGGATCGGCAAGGAGCAGTTCCTGAAACTGCTGTCCGACTTTCCCGAGATCACCATCGAGGTGATGCGGGTGCTGGCGCTGCGGCTGAGCCAGACCACGACAGAACTGACAGTGGCCCGCAGCAAGCTGACCAGGGTCTGACGGGGGGCGTCAGCAGGGCAGCCCCTGCACCGTGCCATCCGCCAGATCGACCGTAAAGTTGCGCGACGGCAACCGGGCCAGAAAGCTGTCGAACATCGCCCACAGCGGCGTCAGCGGATGGGCCTGGCCGTGTCGGAACAGCGCGGCCACGGCGCGGTAGGCCCGCAGTCGGTCCGGGGCAATGGCATCGGCTGCCAGGGTTCCGCCCATCCGCAGCCGATACCAGTCCTCCAGAAACTCCAGCGCCGGGATGGCCGTCAGACCGGCCCCGCCCGTCCCGCCCGCGGCGCGCGCGAGATCGTCGAGCGTCGAGCCGGCGATCAGGGCCGCAAGGTCGCCGGGCCAGTCCCGCCGCAGATAGCGCCGCGCCACCAGATGCCCGCTGTGGGCGTGCAGAAACGCACCGTAGGTGTCGCAACGCAGCAACCTCTGGGCCTGCAGCCCGGTTTGCGCCGCCTCTTGCCGATAGGCCGCCTGCAGCGCCATGGGCATCGCCATCTCGCCGATCTCGACAGTGTCAACCTGCACCGCGTCTTGGGTCAGCGTCAGAACCTTGTAGGCCGCCGGAAAGGCCGCCAGCGACGGCACGCAGATGTTGACCAGCCCGCCAGCAGACCCGCCCGCAGACCCGCCCGCAGGCCCGCCCGCAGGCCCGCGCAAGGTGGCGTTCAGGTGCAGATGCCCGCTGACCAGCAGGCCCAGTCCCGTCGCCGCCACCGCCTGCGCCACGGCAGGGCCGGGAATGCGGCGCGCGATCCCTGCCATCCCCGGCACATCCGGCACACTGGCCTGACAGTCGGCGAACGGGTCCAGCACCGGATAGTGGGAAAAGGTCACAACCTGTTTGCCCGACGCGCGCGCCCGAGTCGCCACGTCGCGCATCCATGTCAGGACAAACGGTTTGTGCCGCAGCATCGCGTCCCAGCCGGCATCGGTGCTGTCGGCAAACTGCGGCTGCTGTCCGGTTGCGGTGGTCTGCGGCACCCAGACATTCGCGTCGAGCATCACCAGCCACAGGCCCGGCACGGGCTCGGTCAGATAGCTGGCATCCATCATCCGTTGTACCTCTCGGCCATCGGCGGAGGCGATGTCGAAGCTTCGCCCTGCCGGGTCGCGCGTCTGCCCGAACGGAGTTTCCCAGTGCAGGCCCGACGGATCGCCGAAGAGGCCGGTGCCGGGCAGCGAAAGCAACGCCCGCGGCATTCCGTGGCAATACATCCCGGGCGAGACCACCACCCGGGCGGCACGCGGATCGCGGCGCGCGGGGTCGCTGGTCGCCAGATCATACCCGCCGGTTCCGTTGAGGAACCGCTTGCTGCGGTGGCGCCCGGTTGTCGCGAACACGTCATGGTTGCCGGGCAGCGCATGAAACCGCAGGCCATGGGCTGCCTGCGCCGCGTGCAGCAAACGGGCCAGACCCTGCAGCGTGGTCGCTTGCCCGTCGTCAGAGTAATCGCCGAGCAACACGACATCGCGGATGCCGCGTGCGGCGATACCCTGCAGGGCGTGACGCAGTGCAAAGCCGGTTTCGTTGAACACCCGCAGCGACTTGGCCGTTTCGGACAGCGACCGCAGGGCCAACCCGCCGGTGCCGCTGCGGTCTGCGCCATAGGCCGCCGTGATGTCGTGGACATGGGCATCCGCAATCACCGCGACCCGGAAGGCAGCAGCCGCGACCATCGGCTTACCGAACCCTCGGCGGGCTGGATCGGGGTGCCGTCAGGGCTCGCGTCATCGGTCACACTCTTTGGCAATCGGAAAACGACGCTCGCATATGCGGTCCGATTTGGCTAGCATCCGGAGCGAGACCGACCCCCTCAACGGACCTGCCCGCCTCATGATCTGCTGCCCTGCGACCCCTCTCCTGCCACGGCGCCGCCTTGCCTGCCGCCCCGGGAGAATGCCGCGTGGCCGCTGAGACGCTTCAGGTCCGGTTCTGGGGGGTGCGCGGCAGCCTGCCGGTGTCGGGACCGGAGTTTGCCGAGTATGGCGGCAGCACGATCTGCTTTGAAATCCGCTGCGGCGACGAGGTTCTGGTGTTCGATGCCGGCTCTGGCATCCTGCCGGCCGGCTGGGAATTCCGCGCGCAAGGGGTCCGCCACGTCAACCTGTTCTTCACGCACTGCCATTACGACCACGTGATCGGCTTCCCCTATTTCGCGTCGCTGTTCGACCCCATGGCGACGGTCGATATCTGGTCGGGCCATCTGGCGGGCAAGATGACGACCGACACGATGCTGCGCGCCTTCATGCGGCCGCCGTGGTTTCCGGTGGAGCCTGATGTCTGCCCGGCCCGGATCCGTGCCCATGATTTCCGGGTGGGCGATAGGCTGGACCCCGCCCCCGGGGTCAGGCTGCGCACCGGGCCGCTGCGGCATCCGGGCGGGGCCATCGGCTACCGGGTCGAATGGCGCGACCGGGTGGTTGCGGTGATCACCGACACCGAACACGAGCCGGGGGTGCTTGACCCCGAGGTGCTGGACCTGATCGCCGATGCCGACCTGTTTCTGTACGACGCATCTTATGTCGAGGACGAGATGGCCCGCTTTCGCGGCTTTGGCCACTCGACCTGGCAGCAGGCGGTGGCACTGGCGCGCGAGGCCAATGCCCGCCGGGTGGCCCTGGTCCACCACGCGCCGTTTCGCACCGACGCGCAGTTGGCGCGCATCGGCTCCGACGCGAAAGCGGCATTCGCCGGGGTGTTCGTGGCCCGGGAAAATCAGGTCATCACCCTGTAGGCGGGGACGACAGCACCAGGTCTGCAGCCGACATCCAGCGGCAGCCCGGATGGCCGACTGTGGCAGCCAGCAGACCCGCCAGAAAATTCCACGCCGTCCGGTCATGCACCAGATGGTGGGAAAGAATGCCGACATGGCCAAGGGTGCGAGGTCCGGCCGGCGGTCCGGTGTCGGCGATCTGGCGCAACCTTGCTGTGATCTCCGAGACCATTGACCCGGTCGGCCGGCCGCCACGCGTGCCGTGCCAGTCTATCAGATCGATATGGGTGTTCAGCACGGTCAGCGGGGCCGTTGCAGGCTCCGGCCCATAGACCGAAAGGCCCGCATAGCCGATCCCGGGCAATCCGGACACCACGTCCGGGGCGATCCGGTTCCACGGCGGCACCAGCAGCGGCACCGCGCGGCTGCCGTGCAGGTCGCCCAGCCGGTGCAGTCCCGCCGCAAGCTCGACCAGAACGTCAGCCGAGGGCCGGTCATCGCCCAGTTCGCAGGATTTGCGACCCGGCCTTGCGTGGTTGGCATGCGCCCAGCCGTGCACCGCCACCTCGACCCGTTCGCATTGCGCCAGCCGACCGGCCAGCGCAGGCCCCGTCGGCTGCGGAATGACGGCAAGCGTCAGCGGCACCGCATGGCTCGCGCCGATCTCCAGCAGCCGGTCCAGCGCCGATGTCGGCGTCACGGCATCATCGTCGCGCAACCAGAACCTGGCCAGATGCCCCGCCGCCGCCCACTGGTCCAGCACCCGCTGCAGGGGTGCAAAATCAGGCGTCATCGCTGTGCCTCCCGGATGTCCAGCAGGATATGCCGCAACCGCGCCACAGCGGCCACAAACGAATGCCGGGCCAGCACCCGCACCTGCGCCGCCTGCCCCATGCGGCAGCGCGCAGCCCGGTCGGTGATCAGCCGGTCGATGGCCGCAGCATACTCTGCCACATCGCCGGCCTGCGTGCCCGGAGCCGTCAACACCCCTGTCTGATCGCGCGCCACCACTTCGGGCACCCCGGCCACGTCCTGCGCCACCACCGGCAGACCGGCGGCCTGCGCCTCCAGATAGGCCAGCCCGTAGGCCTCGCCCTGACCCGGCCAAAGGTAAAGATCGCTGGCGCGCAGCAGGTCAGCCACCCGGTCGCGGGCGCACAACCCGGCCCAGGTGATCCGCTCGGGCGTGATGGCGGCAAACAGCGCACGCACCTCGGCCTCTTGCGGCCCGGACCCGACCACGGTCAATCGCCAGTCCGCATCGGGCAGCCGTTCCAGCGCCGCCGCGAGCACGCCATAGCTTGCCCGCTTGTCACCCGCCCGCATCATCGCGACCGTGATCAGCCGGACCGGCCCCTCTGCCGTCCGCCGCGGCCCCTGAAAGGGCGCAGGGTCGATGAACGGCGGCAGGTCGGCCACAACGGCCGCCGGGGCCGCCGCGAGAATGCCCGCCCGGTCGCGCGCGGTCAGGCAGATGTTGACCACCGCCCCGGCGATCCCGGCCAGAACCGCCGCCTGACTGTCGCGCCAAACCCCCAGATTGCGCCGCGCGGAGTACGAGGTTTCGATGGTCACATAGGGCACCGCAAACCGGGCGCACAACGGCGGGCCGATCAGGTCGGGCGATTTGGCATAAGGGTGATAGCTGACCCACAGGTCCGGGGGACCCGCTTCGGCCCGACCTGCGTCGGCCCAACCCGCTTCGGCCCGACCTGCGTCGGCCCAACCGGCAGCGATCCGCCGCCGCTCGGTATCTGCCGCCCGGCGGATGGTGCCCGCATGGGCGTAGTCGTCGGGATCGCCGCAATAGCTGCGCAGATCCGAGGCGAGCGTCACGGCATGCCCGCCTGCGCGCAACGCGGCATCAAGTTGCCGCGCCATCAGCCGGTCGCCCGATGGTACCGGATGGTCGGGCGCCTTCAAGGGCGCGTAATACGCAATCCGCATGGTGCGAGCCTTCTGGTGCCGGCAGCGGGCAATTCCGGTGCTGATCACGGGCGGGCCTGCGTCCGCTCGCGCCGGCCGAACCATGCCAACTGCCGCCCTGCGCGTCGAGAGCCAATCACCGGCCCGCGCCGCTATCCGGCCTCGGCCAGCACCGCCAGAAGGTCGCCATCGCTCGCAACCACCGGATTTGCCTGCATCGACGATGCGCTGCGCGCCGCTTGGACAACCGCCGGGTGATCCCGAGCCTGCAACCCCTGCGCGGCCAGACCGGGCAGGCCGGCCCCGAATGCCCAGTGCTGCAACGCCCCCGGGGCCGCCTCGGCCGTTGAACCAAGCCCGGTCGCGAGCATGGCGCAGACCTGATCCAGCCGCGCCAGCGCCGCCCCCGATGCCCGTCTGCGGTTCATTGCCAGAACCGGGCCCAACAGCGCCCCGCAGATCGCCCCATGCGCGGCTCCGGTCACCCCGCCGATCACCCCTGCCAGACCGTGCACTGCCCCAAGCCCGCCGTTCGACAGCGCCAACCCGCCGCACAGGCTGACCCAGGCCAGATCGTCCCGGGCCGGCGCCGCCTCGTCCTGCATCAGCCGCATCAGCGCGGCAAGTCCAAGCGGGATCGCAGGCCCGCTCAACGCATCGGTGAACGGCGTGGCGCGCAGGCTGACAAAGGGCTCGATCACCTGCGTCAGCGCATCCAGACCCGAAGCCAGCGTAACCCCGCGCGGGCACCGGTCGGTCAGGGCCGGATCGACGATTGCCAGACGCGCCGTCATCCGGTCGTCGCGCAGGCTGACCTTGCGACGCTCTTCCGGCACACCGATCACGGCGTTGCGCGTGGCCTCGGCTCCGGTGCCTGCCGTGGTCGGAATGGCGACAAAGGGCAAGGGCGCGGCCGTCAGGGGCAGGCCACGACCGACGACCTCCAGATGGTCGAGCGGTCCGCCCGGCGCGGGGATCAGCGCGGCCAGTGCCTTGGCAAGATCGAGCACCGCCCCGCCACCCAGACCCACCACGACCGCAGGCGCAAGGCTCCGGCTGCGGTGCAGCGCCTCTTGCAGCATCGGCAGGGTCGGCTCGGTCGCGCAGGTCAGCGCCTGAACCGTGCAGCCGACGGCATCCAGGCCCGCGCTCAACGCCGCGGCCGGGGTTGTCCGCGCGCCATGAACCAGCAGGACCCGCACCCCGAACGCCCGGATCAACCCGGGTGCCCGATCCGCCTCGCCGCGTCCGAACAGGATGCGGCCGGGACCCGAAATGCCGAACCGGATCATACCGCCATGGTCGCGGCGACCGCACGACCCCAGCGGGCATATTTGGCGTCGCGCGTTTCGGCTGCCATCGCAGGGGTAAAGCGTCGGTCCAGCGCCCAGCTTTTGGCAAAGTCGTCCGGTCCGCCGCAAACCCCCGCGTGCATGCCCGCCAGAAAGGCCACCCCAAGCGCCGTCGTTTCGGTGACGACCGGCCGGTCCACCGGCGCGCCCAGAATATCCGACAGAAACTGCATGGCCCAGTCGCTGGCCGTCATGCCGCCATCAACCCGCAACACGCCCTCGGCAGCGGTGCCCCAGTCGGCGCGCATCGCCTCCAGCAGATCGCGGGTCTGGTAGCCGACGCTTTCCAGCGCCGCCCGCGCCAGTTCGGCCGGCCCCGAATTGCGCGTCAACCCATAGATCGCGCCCCGGCAATCGGGCCGCCAGTAGGGCGCGCCGAGGCCGGTAAAGGCCGGCACCAGCACCACGCCCTGTGCCTCGTCGGCCAGTTCGGCCAACGGTTGGGTTTCGCGCGCCTCGCGGATGATCTTCAACCCGTCGCGCAGCCATTGCACGACCGCGCCCGCGATGAAGATCGAACCTTCCAGCGCGTAGGTCGGCTTGCCGTTCAACTGATAGGCGATGGTCGTCAGCAACCGGTGGGTCGAAGGCACCCGGTCCGCCCCGGTGTTCAACAACGCGAAACACCCGGTGCCATAGGTCGATTTCATCATGCCAGGGCTGAAACAGGCCTGCCCCACGGTCGCGGCCTGCTGATCCCCGGCGACGCCCAGAATGGGGATTTCCCGCCCGAACAGATCGGCCCGGGTTACCCCGAACGCGGCGGCACAGTCCCGCACCTCGGGCAACAGCGCCATGGGAATGTCAAGAAGCCCGCAGATCTCGGCATCCCACTGGCCCGTCCGGATGTCATACAGCATGGTCCGCGCCGCGTTCGTGGCGTCTGTCGCATGCACCCGGCCGCCGGTCAGCTTCCAGATCAGAAAGCTGTCCACCGTGCCGAAGGCCAGATCGCCGCGGACCGCCCGCGCCCGGGCGTCAGGAATGTTATCGAGCAGCCATTTGACCTTGGTTGCCGAAAAGTAGGGGTCGAGCAGCAGACCGGTCCTTGCGGTGATCATCGCGGCGTGGCCTGAGGCGGTCAGCGCCTCGCAGGTCGAAGCGGTGCGGCGGTCTTGCCAGACGATGGCGTTGTGGATCGGCTGGCCGGTGGCGCGGTCCCAGATCAGGGTCGTCTCGCGCTGGTTGGTGATGCCGATCGCGGCGATGGAGCGGGTGTCGATTCCGGCCTTTTCGATGGCGGCGCGGGCGGTTCCGGCGACGGTGGCCCAAAGATCCGAGGGGTCGTGTTCGACCCAGCCGGGGGCGGGGTAAATCTGGGGGAATTCTTCCTGAGCCGTCGAAATGACCCGCAGCGCAGCATCGAACAGGATGGCCCGGGACGAGGTGGTGCCCTGGTCGACGGCGAGGATGTGGGTCATGTGAAGCCTCTCTTGACCGGCGGCCCCGGCGCAGGGCCTTTGTGGTTCTTGAAATCAATGGTTTGATCCATTGATTTCAATGCGTTCTCAACTTTTTCCAGGATAGGGCCCCAACCTCGGGCGCGGTCGATCAGCCGCAGCACGCCGACCAGCACGATGCCATAAAGAACGTGACCGACCAATGCGACCCAGGTGATGCCGGTGAAGCCCGGAAATAACGGGAGCCCGGCGATTGCGGTGATGCCGCCGATGGCGAACACCCACATGCCGAAGCCGTAGATCGCCGCCGGAATGACCCAAGGGGTCTCTCCGGCCACCGTGCGCCAGATCGGGGCAAAGATGAACAGCCAGCCAACCGGGTAGCCGATCAGCCCGACGAGGTAAAAGTGCATGAAGTACCCGGCGAAGTCGCTGTTCGGCAAGCCGAGAGCGCCCAGTAGGCTTTTCGCCAGACCGTGGGGCGACAGGTTGGCGAAACCCAGGGCCGGGCTGATCAACTGGCCCCACAGGTCAAATGCGTCGCTGGCAAGGAAGCCTGAAAGGAACAACATGCCAAGGGTCCGGGCGTTGAGGGCGGGAAAGGCCCCCAGAGGGCGGGTGGTGGTCATGATGATTTCTGTCCTTTGACGAGAAGATCTGGTCGACAGGAATTGGGTCAACATGCCGCAGGGCACCCGTCAACAGTGACGTATGGTACCGCGTGGTTTGTCACCATCTGTTTATCGAATGTTTCAAATTCAGGGCCGAGGGATTTGCTGTTCCCAAGCTTTCCGGCAGCGGATCAGACTTCGCAGGCGCGAAATGCCCGGTTAGACAGACGATATGGGTGTGCCGTTTCTGTTGTTCCTGACATCTGCGATTGCTTTTGCAATCGTGCTGACCCTGCCCGGCCTTTCGGACTTTGTCCTGCTGACGGGGCCTGCGGTGCTTGCCAGTCTTTTCTTGCTGCTGCGCGCCCTGTTGCGGCGCAAGGCCCTCAATCCAGGTTTGCGCGTTGAGGACCAATCGACCGCACTTTTTCGGCGTAATACCGCCAATCCGAAGTGGATTCTTATTGACGGGTCGAACGTGATGCACTGGCGCGACGGCACGCCGCAACTGGACGTGTTGCGCGAGGTGGTCGGATACCTGACGGAGCGCGGTTATTCCCCCGGCATCGTGTTCGATGCCAATGCAGGCTATCTGGTGTCGGGAAAATATCAACATCATAGGGCTATGGGGGCACTTTTGGGGTTGCCGGAAGATCGGGTGATGGTGGTTGGCAAAGGGTCACCTGCCGATCCGGTCCTTTTGGCGGCAGCACGTGATTTGGGCGCGCGGATCGTGACGAACGACAGGTATCGCGATTGGGCTGCGGCGCATCCTGAGGTCAACACTCCGGGGCATCTGATAAAGGGCGCGTACCGCGAGACGGGTCTTTGGATTGATCTAGAGCAAAGCGGCGAGATATAGGGGGGCGGGGTTTGCACCCCGCCCGCCTGTCTTGTCAGTTCTGCCAGGACTTGATCAGCTCGTCATAGGCGATGGTTTCGCCTGCGGGCTTTTCGTTCTCCAGCTTTGCCACCGGCGAGCCGGGCTCGTCGAGCCAGAACTGGGGGTCCTTCTCTTCGTTCATGACCGGGCCAAGCTCGCCCTGCGCGCCGGATTTCTCCAGACGGATCAGGACCGCTTCCTGTTCGGCGCACAGGCTGTCGAGCGCCTCTTGCGGGGTCTTGGCGCCCGACATCGCGTCGCCGATGTTCTGCCACCACAACTGTGCCAGCTTCGGATAGTCCGGGATGTTGGTGCCGGTCGGCGACCACTGAATGCGGGCGGGCGAGCGGTAGAACTCGATCAGGCCACCCAGTTTCGGGGCGCGGTCGGTGAAGTGCTGGCTGTCGATGGTGGACTGACGGATGAAGGTCAGGCCGACATCGGACTTTTTCAGATCGACGGTCTTCGAGGTGACGAACTGGGCGTAGAGCCAGGCGGCCTGCGCCCGGTCAACCGGGGTCGATTCCATCAGCGTCCACGAACCCGCGTCCTGATAGCCGATCTTGGTACCTTCGGACCAGTAAGCGCCGTGCGGCGAGGGGGCCATGCGCCACTTGGGCGTGCCATCTTCGTTCATCACCGGCGTACCGGGAACAACCGAGGCGGCGGTGAAGGCGGTATACCAGAACATCTGCTGGGCGATAGCACCCTGTGCGGGAACCGGGCCGGCTTCACCGAAGGTCATGCCGGCGGCTTCTGGTGGCGAGTACTTTTGCAGCCATTCGATCGCCTTGGTCACGGCGTAGACGGCTGCGGCGTCGTTTGTGGCACCGCCACGCGCAACGCAGGACCCGACGGGCTGCGACTTTTCGTTGACGCGAACGCCCCATTCATCGACCGGCAACCCGTTCGGCTCGCCCTTGTCGCCCATCCCGGCCATCGACATCCACGCGTCGGTGTACCGCCAGCCGAGCGAGGGATCCTTCTTGCCGTAGTCCATGTTGCCGAACACTTCAGCCGGGCCGCCGGCATAGGTCATGTCGCGGCCGGTGAAGAATTCGGCGATGTCTTCGTAAGCCGACCAGTTGACCGGAACGCCGAGGTCGTAGTTGTATTTGGCCTTGAAGTCGTCCTTGGTTTTCTGATCGTTGAACCAGTCGTAGCGGAACCAGTAAAGGTTCGCGAACTGCTGGTCGGGCAGTTGGTACAGCTTGCCATCCGGCCCGGTGGTAAAGCTGATGCCGATGAAGTCGGCCAGATCGAGCGTCGGGCTGGTCACCGCAGCGCCGTCGCCTGCCATCCAGTCGGTCAGGTTGCGGGCCTGCTTGTAGCGCCAGTGGGTGCCGATCAGGTCGGAGTCGTTGATGTAGGCGTCATAGATGTTCTCGCCCGACTGCATTTGGGTTTGCAGCTTTTCGACAACGTCGCCTTCGCCGATCAGGTCGTGCGTCACCTTGATGCCGGTGATCGCGGTGAAGGCCGGGGCCAGCACCTTGGATTCGTATTCGTGGGTGCCGATGGTTTCGGAAACCACCTTGATGTCCATGCCGGCATAAGGCTTGGCGGCATCGACGAACCACTGCATTTCGGCGTCCTGACCAGCCCGGTCCAGAACCGACAACCCGTTGATTTCGGTATCGAGGAAGGCTTTCGCCGCCTCCATATCCGCCCAGGCCGGCATGCCCAGGGCCATCAGCGCAAGCGCCATGGCGGTGGTGGTGTGTCGCAATCTCATGTTATTCCTCCCAGAATGTTGAGACGTTTCAGTCTGTTATACCCCCGGGATCGGGGGGTCGTTTGTGCCGAGGCTAGACCCAGCGGAAGACCGCTACAGCATAGACAAGGCAAAGGATCAGCGCATAGGTCAGGGGTGCGCCGAAGGCGGCGAGCCAGGCCAATGACAGAAAGGCCGAGCCCAGAAGGGAAATGAACAACCGGTCGCCGCGGGTGGTCTCGATCCGAAGCACGCCGATGCGCGGAGTTTCGGGGAACCGGATGGCCAGGATGGTGAACGTCACCAGCAGGCAGCCGATGATGTAGAAGAACAGCGCGACCGGCAGCGTCCAGGCCATCCAGCCGCCGGGGGTCATCGGGTCGGTCCAGAGGATGCCGGTTTCGTCGCGCGGGGCGGACCAGAACAGCAGGACCAGGACCGCGACCGCGAGGCCTGCAGCAACGGTGTAGATCAGGGGCCAGCGGGTAGCGGTCATCACACCCTCCCCAGGGCAAAGCCTTTGGCAATGTAGTTGCGAACGAAGTAGATCACCAATGCGCCGGGGATGATAGTCAGCACGCCTGCGGCGGCGAGGACGCCCCAGTCCATGCCGGAGGCAGAAACCGTGCGGGTCATCGTGGCGGCGATGGACTTGGCGTTGACGGACGTCAGGGTGCGGGACAGCAGCAACTCGACCCATGAGAACATGAAGCAGAAGAAAGCCGTCACGCCGATGCCGCTGGAAATCAGGGGCAGGAAGATGCGGATGAAAAAGCGCGGAAAGGAGTAGCCGTCGATATAGGCGGTTTCGTCGATCTCTTTGGGCACGCCGCGCATGAAGCCTTCGAGGATCCAGACGGCGAGGGGAACGTTGAACAGGCAATGCGCGAGCGCCACGGCGATGTGGGTGTCGAACAGGCCCACCGACGAGTAAAGTTGGAAGAACGGCAGGGCGAACACGGCGGGCGGGGCCATGCGGTTGGTCAGCAGCCAGAAGAACAGGTGCTTGTCGCCGATGAAGCTGTAGCGCGAAAACGCATAGGCGGCAGGCAGGGCGACGGTCAGCGAGATCACCACGTTCATCGTGACGTAGATCATCGAGTTGACGTAGCCCATGTACCACGCGGGATCGGTCAGGATGGTGATGTAGTTCTGGAAGGTCAGGTTGGTCGGCCACAGGGTGAAGGTCGAGACAATCTCGGTGTTCGTCTTCAGGCTCATGTTGATCAACCAGTAGATCGGGATCAGCAGGAACAGCAGGTACAGGGTCATCACGATGGCAGAGGACTTGACGCGCATCACTTGGTCTCCTGCTTGTCGAGGGTGGTCATCACAGTGTAGAACACCCAGCTGACCAGCAGGATCACGAGGAAATACATCAGGCTGAATGCCGCCGCCGGGCCGAGGTCGAACTGGCCCACGGCCATTTTCACGAGGTCGATCGACAGGAAGGTGGTCGAGTTGCCGGGGCCGCCGCCGGTCAGCACGAACGGCTCGGTGTAGATCATGAAGCTGTCCATGAAGCGCAGAAGGACCGCGATCAGCAGGACGCCGGCCATCTTGGGCAACTCGATGTAGCGAAAGATGCTCCAGCGGCTCGCCTGGTCGATGCGGGCGGCCTGGTAGTAGGCCTGCGGGATGGATTGCAGCCCGGCGTAGCACAGCAGCGCCACCAGCGACGTCCAGTGCCAGACGTCCATCACGATGATGGTCAGCCACGCATCCAGCGGATCGTTGGTATAGTTGTAGTCGATGCCCATCGCGCCCAGGGTATGACCGAGAAGGCCGATATCCACCCGGCCGAAGATCTGCCAGATCGTGCCGACCACGTTGAACGGGATCAACAAGGGCAGCGCCATCAGGACCAGACAGAAACTGCTCCAGAACCCGCTCTTCGGCATGTTCAGGGCGATGTAGATGCCCAGTGGAACCTCGATGGCAAGGATGATGGCGGAAAAGGCGAACTGGCGCAGCAGGGCGTCATGCATGCGGTCCGAGGCCAGCATATCTTCGAACCAGCCAAAGCCGTTCCAGAAGAACTCGTTGTTGCCGAATGTGTCGTTGAAGGCATAGTTGACCACCGTCATCAGGGGAATGACTGCGGAAAACGCCACCAGCACCAGCACCGGCAGCACCAGAAACCACGCCCTGTTGTTCTGCGTCTTGTCCATCAGACCGGCCCTCCGGAAATGCGCCAGTCGTCGAGGTAGACGTTCACCTTGGCCGGATTGAACCGGACATGCGTCAGATCGGCCCCGACCGGCTGGCCTTCGGGCAGAATGACGCTGATCGCACCGCCGCCGGCCTCGGCCCGGCAGATGCGGTGCCGACCGACATCCTCGACCCGCAGGATGCGGGCAGGCAGACCGTCGCCTGCGGTCAGTTCGACGTATTCGGGGCGGATCCCGATCTGGGTGCGCCCGGTCTGCGCGGCATAGGTCGCGGCAAGCGGCACCGTGCCGCCCGGCACCCGGGCCTGATTGCCGACGATCTCGGCGTCGAGCAGGTTCATCCCCGGCGAGCCGATGAAGTAGCCGACGAAGGTGTGGCCGGGGGTCTCGAACAACTCTTCGGGCGTGCCCATCTGCACGACGCGGCCATCGTGCAGGACCACCACCTTGTCGGCAAAGGTCAGCGCCTCGGTCTGATCATGCGTCACATAGATCATCGTGTGGCCGAACTCGCGGTGCAGCGACTTGAGCTGGGTGCGCAATTCCCATTTCATGTGGGGGTCGATCACGGTCAGCGGCTCGTCGAACAGGATGGCGTTGACGTCCTGCCGCACCATGCCGCGGCCCAGACTGATCTTTTGCTTGGCATCCGCCGTCAGCCCGCGCGCCTTGCGGTCCAGCGTCGCCTCCATCCCGATCATTGCCGCGATCTGCGCCACACGGGACTGGATGTAGTCCGCGTCCATGCCCCGGTTGCGCAACGGGAAGGCGAGGTTTTCCCGCACTGTCATGGTGTCGTAAACCACGGGAAACTGGAACACCTGCGCAATGTTGCGGGCGGCGGTGGGGGCCAGGGTCACATCGGTGTCGCCAAACAGGACGCGGCCCTGCGACGGATGCACCAGACCCGAGATGATGTTCAGAAGCGTGGTCTTGCCGCAACCCGACGCCCCCAGCAACGCATAGGCGCCGCCGTCCTGCCAGACGTGGTCCATGGATTTCAGCGCAAAGTCGGCGTCGAGGGTCGGCTTGGGCAGATAGCTGTGGGCGAGGTTCGACAGGGTTATGCGGGCCATCCTTATCCCCTTGACCCAAAACCGGATGCGGCAAGGCGGCCGGTCGCGTCGAACAGATAGACATGCGCCGGATCGAGCCAGACCGTAAGGCTCGCGTCCGGGGCAAGGTCATGTACCCCGTGCACCAGGCCAACCCAGCGGTCCGTCCCATGGTCGAGGTGCAGAAAGGTTTCAGACCCGGTGATCTCGCTGGCCCCCAACCGGCACGAGAAATGCACGGCGCCGGGGCTGGATTGCTGCAGGTTCAGATGGTTGGCGCGGAAGCCCGCGCTGTAGGTGCCATCGGGCAGGGCCGCAAAGCTGTCGGTCGCCGGGGCAGTCACCCCGGGGCCGAAGTGCAGCGCCCGAGCCGATTTCACGCAGGGCATGAAGTTCATCGGCGGGTCCGAGAAGACCCGGGCTGTGGTGGCGTCGGCCGGGTTGCGGTACACCTGCGGCGTCGGGCCGAACTGGGTCACCCGGCCTTCCCACAAGGTCGCCGTGTTGCCGCCCAGCAGCAGGGCTTCCTCGGGCTCGGTCGTGGCATAGACAAAGATAGCCCCCGACCCCTCGAAGATCCGCGGGATTTCGGCACGCAGTTCTTCGCGCAGCTTGTAGTCGAGGTTGGCGAGCGGCTCGTCCAGCAGCACCAGGCCCGCCTGCTTGACCAGGGCCCGCGCCAGCGCGCAGCGCTGTTGCTGGCCGCCGGACAATTCGAGCGGTTTGCGCGCCAGCATCGGGGTCAGTTTCAGCATGTCGGCCGTGGCACGCACCGCCCGGTCGATCTCGGCCGCCGATTTGCCCATCAGTCGCAGCGGTGAGGCGATGTTGTCGAACACCGACATCCCCGGATAGTTGATGAACTGCTGATAGACCATCGCCACCCGGCGGTCCTGCACCCGCTGACCGGTGACGTCCTGCCCGTTCCACAGCAGCCGCCCGGTGGTGGGCGCATCGAGCCCCGCCATCAGCCGCATCAGAGTGGTCTTGCCCGCCAGCGTCGGGCCGAGCAGCACGTTCATCGTGCCCTTCTCCAGCAGCAGATCGGTGGGGTGGATGTGGACCCTGCCCTTTTCCGTCCGGCTGACCGATTTCAGTTCCAGCGCCATGGGGGTCCTTATTCGGCAGCCGGGCTGTCGGCCCGGCGGAGGTCTGCGGTGTGCATCATGAAGCCATCGAGTGCGGCGATCTGGTCTGCGGTCAGGCGCAGGCCCAGCTTGGTGCGCCGCCAGACCACATCGGCCGCCCGGATGGCGAATTCGTGGGTCATCAGCCAGCGCACTTCGGCCTCGGTCAGGGTCGCCCCGAACGATTGGCCCAGATCGGCTGCGGTTCTGGCCGGGCCGAGCAGGGTTGCGGCCCGGGTGCCATAGGCGCGGATCAGCCGGGCGGCCCAATAGGCGTTCAGGAACGGATAGTTGGCGCGCAGGCGCGCCGTCAGGGCGGCGACACCGTCAACCGGGAAATCCCCCCCGGGCAGCGGCACGCGGGCGGTCCATGCCGGCCTTGCCTGCGGGAAGAACGGCTGCAGCCTGGCCAGGGCGGATTCGGCCAGACGGCGGTAGGTGGTGATCTTGCCGCCGAACACGTTCAGGAGTGGCGCGCCGGTATCGTCCAGCGACAACACATAGTCGCGCGTGGCAGCCGTCGCCGATTTGGCCCCGTCGTTGTACAAGGGCCGAACCCCCGAATAGGTCCAGACCACATCGGCAACGGTGACGGGACGCTTGAAATACTGGCTGGCGAAGGCGCACAGATAGTCGCGCTCCTCATCGGTGCAGACGGCGGAACCGGGGTCGCCCTGATGGTCCTTGTCTGTGGTGCCGATCAGCGTGAAATCCTGCTCGTAGGGAATGGCAAAGATGATCCGCCCGTCGGTGCCCTGAAAGAAATAGCAGCGGTCATGGTCATACAGTTTGCGCGTCACGATATGGCTGCCGCGCACCAGCCGCACCCCTTCGGACGAATTGATGCGGGCGACGTTGCGGATGATGTCCTCGACCCACGGACCGCCCGCGTTCACCAGGGCGCGGGCCTGATGCACGCCTTGACCATCCGGGCCTTCGGTGATGATGCTCCAATACTCGCCCGACCGCGCGGCGCTGACCACGCGGGTGCGGGTCATGATGCGCGCCCCGCGCAGGGCGGCGTCGGCCGCGTTCAGCGACACCAGCTTGGAATCCTCGATCCAGCAATCGGAATACTCGAAGGCGCGCGCAAAGCGGGGTTGCAGCGGTACCCCGGCCGGGTCGTCGGTCAGGTCCAGGGTTCGGGTGCCGGGCAGGATTTTCCTCCCGCCGAGGTTGTCGTACAGAAAAAGGCCCAGCCGGATCAGCCAGGCGGGGCGGCGGCCCCGCATCCACGGCATGATACCCGCCATCAGCCGGCCGGTGGGCGTGTCGCCCTCGAACCGCAAGTCCGGGTGATAGGGCAGCACGAACCGCATCGGCCAGGCGATATGCGGCATCGCCACCAGCAGGGTTTCGCGCTCCTGCAACGCTTCCTGCACCAGCCGGAACTCGAAATACTCCAGATACCGCAACCCGCCATGAAACAGCTTGGTCGACGCCGACGAGGTCGCCTGCGCCAGATCGCCCTGCTCGGCCAGCGCCACGGTCAGCCCGCGCCCCACGGCATCGCGCGCAATTCCGCAGCCGTTGATGCCACCGCCGATGATGAACACATCAGTCGCAGCGGGACGTTGCGCGTCGATCACGTCAGACTCTCCCCGATGTGCCGCGACATTGCCGCGTTTGCCGGGGTCGGTCAAAGGATTTATTTCTTTTTGGTGCAAATCGAAGTAAATCGAACATGTTCGAGCGAAACGCTGCAGGTGCAGCCGTTTAACCCGGCTTCCTTCGGCATTTCGCGCAATTTCGCGCTGCATCGCAGCAAGCCATCGGCACGATCTGCCGCATGCGCACAGCGCATTTCCCCTTGATCGCGGGCCGCACATCTTTGAGACTTTGCCATGACCGACCGTCCCGAAAGGCCCGCCCGTGGCGCTGAGTTTTCGCCAGACCGAAATTCTCGAGATTGCCCGCAGCGAAGGCCGGGTGGTTGTGGAGGAACTGGCGCACCGCTTTGAGGTGACGTTGCAGACGATCCGGCGCGATCTGACCGAACTGGCCGATGCGGGGCATCTGGAGCGGGTGCACGGCGGGGCGATGCCGCGGCGGGGGGTCACGAACCTCGGCTATGACCAGCGCCGCCGGATGAACGATCAGGCCAAGACGGCGATTGCCAAGACCTGCGCACAGGCGATTCCCGGCAACTGCTCGATCATCCTCACTCTCGGCACCACGACCGAGGCCGTCGCGCACGAGCTTTTGCACCACTCCAACATCACGGTTGTCACGAACAACATGAATGTCGCCAACATCCTGACCGCCAATCCGGGCTGCGAGATCATGGTGGCAGGCGGCGCGCTGCGTCGGTCGGACGGCGGATTGGTGGGCGAGTTGACCACGCAGTTCTTTGAACAGTTCAAGGTCGATTTCGCGGTGATCGGCACGTCGGCGCTGGACCGGGACGGCGATCTTCTGGACTTTGATCTGGCCGAGGTACGGGTGTCGAAAGCCATCATCCGGCAGGCGCGCACCACCTTTCTGGTCTGCGACCAGTCCAAGCTGTCGCGCTCGGCCCCGGCCCGGCTCGCATCGCTGTCCGAGATCGACGCAATGTTCACCGACGCCGCCCTGCCCCCCGATCTGGCGCGCAAATGCGTGGACTGGGGCACGTCGGTGCATGTCGCCGGATCCGCCATCGCCTGATCCGCTGCCGCCCCTTGCCCCCCTGCCCGGCAGTCGTCAACACAAATACGGTTTATATCCTGAGTATTGGCCGGACCCCTCCGCAATCGGGCAGCAAACACGGCGGACTGATCCTGAGGCCGTCACGGCCACAGGAGCATGTCGATGCAGGTCACCCGAACCGGTCAGGGCAGATGCCACGGGCGCGCCCGCCAGCCCGGTCAGGCCGCGCTGCCTTGCCGCGAAGACCTTGGCCTTCCGGCGTAATCCATCCGGTTGCGGGCTTGCGATGCCCGCGCCTGATTTAGGCCCGACGACCCTTTCGGTGCTGACTGCCGGTGGCACGCAGGTGGCCGTCCCGCCCGGCCTGTGGTGGCTGCTGACCGGCCCGGGCGGGACCCGGCTGGAGCAGGCCTGGACACTGGCGACCGGGGCCCGGGCCGGGGCCGGGGCCGGAGTACGGGTCGGCGTGGTCGAAGCCCGGGTGAACACCGGACATGCCGATTTCGACCCGGGGTCCGTCACACTGTCTGCCCCGCAGGGATCGGCGGCCGGCGATCACGGCACCGAGGTTGAGGGCCTGCTGCCCGGCCGGGTCGACAACGCCGTCGGCGGGATGGGCGCGGCCTTCGGGGCCGACATGGTCGTCAAACTTCAACGGCCCGGCATCGTTCAGCTTTACGGTCACGGACAGCCACGGGCTGACCGCGACCGCAACGGTGGCGCGGACCGTGACTCCGTTCAACGACGCGCCGGTTGTGGCCATCGCGCTGGTCGACCTGACCGGCACGGAAGACACCGCGTTCAGCTATACGGTTCCGGCCGGCAGCTTTACCGATGTTGACGATGCCACGCTGGCCTACAGCCTGGCTTCGGGTTCGCCGGCCTGGCTGTCGATCGACGCTGCCGGCGGCGTGATCACCGGCACACCGCCGCTGAACCTAACCGGCCCGGTGAATGGCCCGGTTTTGGTGACGGTTGTCGCCACGGATGCGGGCGGCCTCACCGCTTTCCGACAGCTTCGACATCAACTTGACGGTCGTGTTTCGAAGGCGGCGGCAACGACATGATCAGCGGTCTTGGCGACGCCGACACGCTGTATGGCGGAACGGGCAACGACACCCTCAACGGCGGCGCGGGCATCGACTCGCAGGTTGGTGGCGACGGCAATGACCTGCTGTTTGTCGACAATGCGGCGGATGTGGTGGTCGAAGGCGCGGGCGGCGGCACGGGCGACCGGGTGGCGGCAAGTGCCAGCTACACGCTTGCCGCCGGGGTCGAGGTCGAGTCCATCACCACTACCGCGCTTTCGGGCCTGACGGGGCTCAGCCTGATCGGCAACGGCTTTGCCCAGTTCATCACGGCCAACGCCGGAAAGGACACCTTGGGCGATGGCGGCGGGCTTTGGATCGACACGCTGCGCGGGATGGGGGGCAACGACACCTGCAACATCCGCAACGCGGCCTCGGTCATCATGGAAGACGCGGGGCAGGGCACCAACGACCGCGTTGCGGCGGCGGCCAGCTTTGTGCTCGCGGCCGACGATGACATCGAACGGCTGACCACAACGTCGTTGAACGGCACGGCGGCGATCAACCTGACCGGCAACGCGCTGGCGCAGATCATCTCGGGCAATGCCGGGGTGAACACGCTCGACTTGGGGGCCGGGGGCGGGGGACACATTGGCGGGCGGTGCGGGCAATGACACCTGTCTGGTGCGCAACGCCACCGACGTGATCGACGAAACGGCTGGTAACGGGACGAACGATCACGTCATCGCGTCGGTCGGCTTTGTTCTTGCCGCCGATGACGCCATCGAGGTGCCGATGCTGGACAGCCCGTCGGGAACAGCAGCGCTGAACCAGCCCGGCAACGCGCTGGTGCAGACGATCACCGGCAACGCCGGGGTGAACGTGCTGTCGGATGGCGGCGGAACGGGGCAGGACACCCTGATGGGGCTTGCCGGCAACGACATCTGCATCAGGCGCAACGCGGGCATCACGATCATCGCGATCGCCGGAAACGCATCCGACCGCGTGGCAGCATCGGGCAGCTTTGTTCTGACTGCCGATGACCATATCGAGATCCTGACGACCACGTCGTCGGGCGGCACAACGGCGATCAACCTGACCGGCAACGCGCTGGCCCAGTCGATCAACGGAAATGCCGGGGTCAACGTGATCGACGGCGCGGCCGGTTCCGACACGCTGACAAGCGGCATCGGAGCGGACACCTTCCGCCTCAGCAGTGCGCCTGGCGCGACCAACGTCGATCGCCTCACCGACTTCGTGTCGGGGTCCGATCGCATCGACCTGAGTTCGGCGATCTTCACCGCTTTCTCCGGCAATCCGGAAGCGGATGAATTCGTGTTCGGTTCCGCGGCGCTCGATGCGAATGCCTGATCCTACCGATCAGCGCTCGCAGCCCGCCGCGATCATCCGGATGGATGCGCGACAGGAACGCCCTCACCCCGGGCACCGGGTCAAGCGGATCATACCCCCAAAGCTCGCGCAGCCTGTTCGAAGTGCTCAGGGACTGCGCAATCGTCGACCACTCCCAGGTTCCCAGGCCCACCGATTCTTGCGCCAGTCGCAGCCGCGCGTCGCTTTCGGCGAGGGCGATTTCGGATGTGCGCAGCGGCGTGACATCGACATGCGCGCCCAGAAGCGTCAC
>Ga0105044_10002201_pt1 | contig 26545 bp, 21 predicted proteins | sample MAT01_FD_78092 | JGI IMG/M metagenome (GOLD analysis project Ga0105044, IMG submission 78092) | Freshwater microbial communities from Lake Fryxell liftoff mats and glacier meltwater in Antarctica - MAT-01 | ecosystem: Environmental > Aquatic > Freshwater > Ice > Liftoff microbial mat | place... | reverse complement strand
CGTTGACCGACATCGGGCTCAAGGAAATTGCGAAGCAGAAGGGGCCGCACACGCTGAAGTTGCGCGGCGAGTTCACGGCGGCCGGGTTGCGGCAACTGGCGAGCATGACGGAGATCGGTCGATTGGAACTGGTTATTGCCAACACGCCACCGGCCGCCTTCGCGGAACTGGCCGGCTTGCCCAAACTCGGTTCGCTTGAAGTGGCCGGCGACGTTACTGACGAAATGCTGGATGAAATCAGCAAACTGAGCCGCCTGTCAGGGGTCGGAGTCACTTCCAGTCGCGTCACGGAGAAAGGGCTGAAGTCACTCGCCCGGCTCAGGAACCTCGAAGGAATCTGGCTGGGCACCACGATAACGGAAGCCGGCATGGCGGCACTGGCAACGCTTCCGAAACTAAAGACGCTCAGCATGCGGGAGACCGATCTCTCCGACGCGGGACTTCTGGCGCTCGGCAAAAGTCCGTCGATCAAGTGGATCGACCTGACGTACACGAACGTTACCGAGAGGGGCGCTCAGGCGTTCAAGAAGTTGCGTCCCAAATGTGTGCTCTACGACGGGGAGTAGCCGCTGCAGGCGACGCCGCAAGCGGCGAGAACCATGGCCCAACTCATCAATGCCATCGCGATCGCGCAATCTGCCTTCCAGGGGGTTCGCACGATCTACCAGTTCACCAACTGGGATGGGGAACTTGTCCCCTTCAACTGTGGCCAGGCGGCCGCATGTACCTACCTGACCTACACGGGAAAGCTGACGCCGGTTGAAGAGCAGGCCGGCGAGATCATGCGCCGCATCGAGAAAACTCATCCACCGGACAATCTCGGCGGGTACATGGGCACCAGTCGGCGACGCGTCGAACGGATCTGTCGTTCGCATGGCGTGATCCTGCGGCCTGTCCTCGGCGAAACGAAGTTGCGCGAGCAACTGACGCTGGGCAATCCCGTCATCGTGATGCTCAGCGTGCCGGGGCAGAAGCTGTTCAACCGCTTCACGATGCCGGCCGGGCATTGGATGGTCGCCTACGGCTTCGATGAACAGGACGTGCATCTGACCAACTGGGGCAAAATGTCCTGGGTCGACTTCCGCCGACGCTGGAACACGCTGGTTCCCCGCATCATCGGCATGAGCAATCTGGGCCTGGTTTCACGATCTCCATCTCGTGAAGCCGCGACGCGAAGCGGAGCGTCTGCTTGACCGCTCCGCTTCGCGTCGCGGCTTCACAACGGGATGGGCTAAATCTCAGTACCACTTCGATTTGTCGGCCACGTTTTTCAGTTCGTCACCCCGATGGAAGCGGGACAGGTTCTCCAGCAGCACGGCCAGATGCCGCTCCGCAATGCGCGGCGAGTAGCCCGCGACATGCGGCGTGATGATCACGTTCGGCATCGCCCACAGCGGATGGTCGGCAGGCAACGGCTCCACTTCAAACACATCAAGCGCCGCCCCGGCAATCACGCCATCATTCAGCGCCTGTGTCAGATCGGCCAGGTCGACGATCGCCCCGCGACCGATGTTGATCAGGACTCCGTCACGCTTCATCATTGCCAGACGTTCGCGGTTGAACAACTTGGCGGTGGCCGGGGTGTGCGGCGCGGCGATGACGACAAAGTCGCTTTCACCCGACAATTGCGGCAGGCGATCGATCGGCCATACGCCCTCGCCCGGGTGGGGATCGACGGCGATCACACGCATGCCGAACGCCCGGGCCCGCCGGCCGATCTCGGTACCGATTTCACCATGGCCGACGATGCCGAGCGTCAAGTCGCCCAGATGCCGATGCACGCGATCGATCGAGTTGACCACCCCCGGTCCCGCCGCGAGACTGACACGTGACGATTCACCACCTTGCGGGGCCCATTTCGCCTGTGCCTGCAGCCGGATGTAAGTGTGCAGGTTGCGCGCGAAGCAGATGACGTAGCCCATCACCTGGTCGGCAATCACATCGGAGAACAACCCGCGCATGTTGGTCAGCACGCAAGGGTGAGCAATCAGCTCGGGAAAGATGTAATGTTCGAGGCTGACCGTGGCCGCCTGCACCCAGCGCAATTTCGGGGCGACGGCCAGCATCTCGGGCGTGACCTTCCCGAAGAACGCCGCGGCATCGGGCATCGCCGCGATCGCATCGGCAGGCGTCAATGCGTTGACGACACTCAATGGCCTCGCCGCCTCACGAATGATCGTCAGGCGGGCGTCGTCAACGGGTGGATGGATGACAAGGTTCATGAGGGTGTATGGTATGCCGACGCGGAATGTGCGAGCAGAGCGAGGTCGCCCGATCGCTCCGCTGCGCGTCGCGGCTTCACATGAGGCGATTTCCCGGAGCGTGCCGTTTCGTACAACTAACGGCATGATCGTGACGATCGACGGCCCGGCCGGGTCGGGCAAAAGTACCGCGGCACGCGGGCTGGCCCATCGGCTTGGTTTTGACTTTCTGGACACCGGTGCGATGTATCGCGCCGTCGCCTTCGCATTGACTCGCGCGGGCATTGACTTCGCAGATGCCGACCGCGTCCGTACCCTGCTGAACGACTTTCAACTGGCGATGCCCCCGGGTCGGATTGAACTGGACGGCGAAGAGATCACGCGGCTGATCCGCACTCCGGAGATCGCGGCAGCGTCGAGCAAAGTGGCCGTGCATGCTCATGTGCGTGAGTATCTGGTCGCCCAGCAGCGGAAGATCGCCCGCAGCCGGCGGATGGTCTGCGAGGGACGCGATCAGGGAACGATTGTGTTCCCCGATGCGTTCTGCAAGTTCTTCCTGGTGGCCGACGCCCGCGCCCGCGCCCGCCGGCGCTTTGACGAAATGACTAAACGTGGTCTCAACGTCACGTTCGACGATGTACTCCAGCAGCAGATCGAACGCGATGAACGTGACACGGCGAACGCGATCGCCCCGCTGAAGCCGGCCATCAACGCCATTATCGTCGATACCAGCGCGATGAACGCCGAAGAAGTTTTGGCCCGACTGGAAGAGGACGTCCGCCGATGTCTCCCTGGCTAGGCCGTCGCTGGTACGATACCGTCTTCTGGAGCAGCTTTCTCGGCTTCACCTTCGGCCACAGCCTGCGCGTCATCGGCCGACGGAACATGCCTGAGTCGGGCCCCGTGCTCGTTGTCGCCAATCATCAATCGATGCTTGACCCGGTGCTGGTCGGCCTCGCGTCGCGGCGTTACCTCTCGTACCTCGCGCGCGTGTCGCTGTTCCACAACCGCTTTGCGAAGGCGATCATCGAAAGCCTCGACGCCATTCCGATCGACAACAAGGGTTTCAGCAAGGACGGTGTGAAGGCAACGCTGGACGTTCTCCACCGCGGCAAGGCGATTCTCGTCTTCCCCGAGGGCGAACGCACCCACGATGGCAGCATCATCCCCTTTAAGCCGGGTGTGTCGCTGCTGGTCAAGAAGGTGGAGTGCCCCATTGTGCCGGTCGGCATCGTCGGCGCGTTCGAGGCTCTGTCGCGCTCGGCACGCTTACCCGCGTTCGCGCCATTATTCCTGCGTTCCGGTGCCGCAACCATCGCTCTGTCGATCGGCAAGCCGATCCTGCCCGGCGAATTGAAGGGGATGAATCGTGATGAAATGATGAAACATCTGCACACGGCTGTCGTCGCGGAGTATCAGCGTGCCCAACGCATCCGCCGACAACCGCGCGGCGGTCGATCGGTGCCGTTCCGGGATATGCACCCGGCGACCGGTGCCTGAAAAGCCGTCACAACTCGGTTGACGGGAAACCCGTCAACCGATCACGCTTGCCCGAGTCCGCTGCCGGAAACGCCCGCGTTCGACGTCATCCACCACATCAGCTCGATGAATGTGCCGAAACTCTCGACACCGTCCTCGCCCATCAGTCGTGAATTGCCGGCAAACACTGTCGGAAATATCGTGGAGCAAATCACCTGAAATCAGGAACTCGTCGACGGGGCGCGAGTTGTTGTATGCTACTTTTTCATTGCGGGCTCCATGTCTCGAAAACCCGTCAATGACATTCGTACGCTCGCATCACTCAGGGAGTTGACACTCCCCGCTCGCCCATGGACCGACATGTCGAATTGCGACAAAGGCATTGTCATGAACGCCGTCTCGACCTGCCCGGAAGCGGAAACGTTGCGGCAGTATCTGCTGGGGACGCTGACCGACGCACTCGCGCAGTCGACGCGGGGCCACGTCACCACTTGTCTGGCCTGCTCTCACAGGATTGATGAGCTTCGGCTGCACGATCCGCTGTTGAACTATCAACACCATTCGCATTCTCTCAGTCATTATGGCAACGCGGCCAACGCGGAATCGTCCTGCGATCGCCGCGGCGGATCGACCGTTACGGAATCGTATGCCCCGGGCAGTCCCATTCATACGCTGGTGCAGGAAGACGCGCAGCCGTACGACCCGGCCATCTACGATCGCGCCGGTTTGTTGCCCCCACAGAGTTCGGACGAGATTGGCGTGCTCGGCAAGTACCGCGTTCTGAAGGTCCTCGGGGCCGGGGGCATGGGCACCGTCTATCTCGCGCAAGACACGGACTTGAACCGACACGTCGCACTGAAGTGCATGAAGCCCGTCATTGCCCGCTTCGAGGATGCCCGCAAACGCTTCCTCCGTGAAGCCCGCGCGATCGCTTCGTTCCAGCATGATCATATCGTGCCGATCTACCACGTTGGGGAAGAGAACGGCATCCCGTACCTTGCGATGCCGCTGTTGCTGGGCAATTCGCTCGACCAGCAACTTGTCGGCCACAGCGATCCACTGCCCGTGGCGGAAGTTGTCCGCATCGGCCGCGAAATCGCCGAGGGGCTCGCGGCCGCCCATGCCCACGGGCTGATCCATCGCGATATCAAGCCGGCCAACATCTGGCTGGAGGAATCCAACATACCGGGTGCCCCCGGTCGGGTGAAGATCCTCGACTTCGGCCTCGCCCGTTCGCTTCACGAACACTCGCATCTGACCCGCAGCGGCGTCATCGTCGGCACGCCCGCCTACATGTCGCCCGAGCAGGCCCGCGGCACCGAGATCGACACGCGCAGCGACCTGTTCAGCCTCGGGATCGTGCTGTACCGTCTCGCGGTTGGCAGGCTGCCGTTCGATGGTCCGTCAGTGATGGCCGTCCTCAGTGCGCTGGCGATCGAGAAGCCCGAATCGGTGCAGGCGCTGAACCCGGCTGTTCCAACACCGTTGGCGGACTTGATCGAACAGCTCCTCGCGAAAAAGGCTGCCGACCGCCCGGCCACGGCCCAGCAGGTAGTAGTGACGCTGCAGCAGATCTACCGGCAGGCGACAACCGATCACATCACCCCGCTACCGGCCTTGCCTGTGCCCGCACAGCCTGCGGGCTCGTGGCTGCCGCTTGTTTCCGGTGTCGCGGCGGCGGTCCTGGCGATCGTCCTTTTGATCGCCGGCAGGGAGCAGCCGACTGTACCGCGTCGCGCGCACGAGGCAACCGACCCGGCGCTGGCCGGCAAGGAAAAATCGCTTGTGGAGAAACCGCAGGAGATCCTCACGCTGTTCGGCGACCATCTTCAGCAGAACGGCGGCCGCATCCAGGAGATCGAAGTATCACCGGACGGCAAGCGCGTTGCCAGCTACGCGGCGCACGACCGCTTCGTGCGAATTTGGGCGGCCGAGGATCGCCGGCTGATCGCGGAGATCGACATGGCCGGCGCAAGCGTCTGTTCGCTTGTGTTCTCCCGCGATGCGAAGCTGTTGGCGATCGGCACTTCGCACGACATGCGGCTTTTCGCGATAAATCAGCCCGCGCAGCCGCGTGTGACCGCGGCCTTCAACGGCCCGGTACGCACGATCCGTTTTTCCGCCGACGGCAGGCTGCTGGCCGCGGCCGACGACCATTCCGAACTTTCGCTGTGGGACGTCGACAGCGAAACGGAACTTCGCCGCTGGCACTTCGCCGGACCTGTCGCATCACTCGCGATCACCAGTGACGGGCGCTATCTGGCGACCGGCCTGGGCAATGGCTCGACCCAGTTGCTGCAGGTGCCGCGCCGCAACGCTCCCTGAATCGCTCGACAATTCGACCCGCATGCGCTACAACCAACAGCATGCCGTTCACACTGGCCCGGCCCGACCTACTGGCATTGCTGGCGCTGCTTCCCGCGGCTGCGCTGCTGTTTGCTCATGCGCGCCGGCAACGACGGCGCGCACTCGCAACGCTTGGCAGCGTCACCCTGTTGCGAAACCAGTTTGAGGGCATTCCCGCTCGCCGAGGCCGTTCGCGGTTGCTGGTTCTGCTCTCGTTGAGTTTGATCATCGTCGTGCTGGCGGGTCCTCGCTGGGGCGTCGGCGATCCGGGGATCATCCGCGGTCGAGACCTCATGATCTCGATCGACCTGAGCAAAAGCATGCTGGCCGACGATATGCGCGATCCGGCCGGCGAACGGGCACAACGCTGGCAGGCCGCGAAGCGAAGCGTGCGAGAACTGGTGGAATCGATCCGCCAGCGCGGTGGGCATCGCGTCGGATTGGTCCTGTTCGCGGGGCGACCGTGGGTCGTCTGCCCGCTGACATCTGACTATGAACACTTCCTGATGCGGCTGGATGAGTACGACCCGCTCGCGCCGCCGGCCGAGGTCAACCCGCCCAAGGGCGAACAGGCACCGTCGGGTACGCGACTGGGAGCAGGCATGGCCGAGGCGGTGCGCTGGCAGGATGAACGATTCCCCGGGCAACGCGACGTGCTGTTGCTCAGCGACGGCGACGACCCGGCTGACGACCGCGATACCGAAGTGGCCGCGGCCCTGGAGTTCGTGCGCGATGCACGCGTGCCCGTGCACACCGTCGGGCTCGGCGACCCGACGGAAGGGACGACGCTCACCTACAAACGCTCGGACGGCGAGGAGGAAGTGGTCGGCCCGACGCGATTGCACGAACAGCCATTGAAGGAGATCGCCCGTGCGACCAGAGGGAGTTACCTGCCCGCGCATCGGGTGCAACCCGACCTGGCCAACTGGTTCCGCACGCAGATAGAGCCGACCGGCAGCCGTGAACTGCCCGACGACGCTTTGCCCCAGCCTCGCGATCGGGCCGTGTGGTTTCTGCTCCCGGCAATCGTCTTGTTGTTGGCGGCATGGTGGATCGAAACGTAAGAGGCGGTTGATCGATGCGACGAGCACTTCCATTGCCGAGCCTGATCATGGCCATGTTCGTCATCGCCGCGGCACCACCGGCCGAAGCTGACCTGGTGCGCGACGGCAACGACGCATATGCCTCGGGCGACTTCCAACGGTCACTGGACTTGTACACAAAGGCGCAACGCACCATCACCGATCCCGGACTGCCGGCCTTCAACCGTGCGGCGGTGTTTGCAGCGACGGGCGAGCATCGCCAGGCGGAGAATCACCTGCGCATGGCGCTGGCCGACGAAGAGATCACCGACGTCCGGCGAGCGCAGGGGCTTTTCAATCTCGGCAACAGTTTGGTGCGCCAGGCAGGCCCGCGTGATGTCAAGCTCTTGCGAGAAGCGATCCACCACTACGGTCGGGCGATCGCGTTTTCGACCGATACCGCATTCAATCAGCAAGTCCGGCACAATCTGGAAACCGCCAAGCTGCTGTGGAACAAAGCGAGAGCGGCGGTGCCCGCTCCGCCCGCCCCGGGAAGTGAGCAACCTCAGGATGCCGATCAACCAAAGCCGGAACAGAAGAACGATTCGCCGCCCGAGCAGACCGGCAAGAACGACAAGAAGCCGGGCAAGGATGTCCCACTTCCCAAGGACGGTAAGATTGATGATTCGAAGACCGGCAAGGACAAGGACGGCAAACAGGGTGATGCGAAGAAGGCGGACATCAGCCGGGTGCCGGTGATTCCCGATTCTGATCAGGTGGAGAAACAATCGCCCGAGGATACACGACGCGCCCTGGAGTTCGCAGCCGAGCGATTGAAGAACGAACGCCGCCGACAGCGCATGGAACAATCAATCCCGGAGATACCCAGTGGCCGGGATTGGTAACACCATCACCGTATTGGCCATGTTGTTCAGCGTCGCGCAGGACGATGTGCCGCAGCGGCCGGGCATCCCGATCATCGGTCGGCCGACGGCCGGGTTCTACGGCGCGGCCGGGACGGGCGTCACCGTGACGGCGACCGTCGACCCGACGGAGGTGCCGCTCGACGAATGGCTGACGCTGACGCTGACGGTACGCAAGGTGATCGACCCGCGCGACATCGAGAAGCCGACACTGCGAACGCTGGAGGAGTTCAAGACGTTTCAGATCAACGAATCTGCAAGTCTTGATCCGCAGACCGAGAAGCCGGGCGAGCGTGTCTTCATCTACAAACTGCGGCCCGTTTCAATCGATGTGACGCAGGTTCCTTTAATCGACTTTTACTACTACGATCCGCGTCGCGTCGTCGCGCCTAACCGCCCGCAAGATAAGTTTCCGCGGACGGCGTCGAATGCGGTGACGATCCGGGTGCTGCCGGCGAAGGTGAGCAATGAGATCGCTCCCGAGTTTTCCAACAAGTTTCAATGTCGTTGGCTGACGCCGTCAGTGCCGTCGTGGTACTTGTTGCTGGGGCCGATCATCGCGATTTCCTGGGTTGTCTGCTGGCGATGTTGGTTCCCGAGCGAGTACCGGCTGCGGGCACTGTTGCGGAATCGGGTGGCCCGGCAAGCGGTGGCGGGGTTTCGGAACGGCGACGAGCCTGAGGCGGTGTTGTCGCGGTATCTCAGCGAGCGATTCAGCATCAATGCTTCCCTTCACGATCAAGCGCCGTTCCGCCAGGCAATGTTCGATGCCGGCATCGGGCCTGACGCTGTCGAAGCAGTGATGAACTTTCTGCAACCAGTGCGGTTTCGCCGCTATTCGGGTCTGAATGACGATCCTCCGTATCGCGAAGAAGGCATCCGCCTGATTGAGCGGTTGGAGGGTGCGGGATGAAGCCGAATACCACCCACGATGTTGCTGTCAACGGCCTGACACAGCCCCGGCAACTTGCCGAAACGATCGCGGAGATACGTGAACTGTTAACGGAACATCCGCATGACGACGGCCTTCGTGAAATTCTGCTGAGAGCCCGCGCTGAAGTGAGCCTGCCACCGTCGGGTGACCTGCATGACGCCTGCGCAGTACCGATCGATGAGGGATTTACCCATCGAATCTGCTCGGCCCAGTTGTACGACAGTGTCGTAGTGATCGTCACGATCATCGGTTGCATGATTATCGCCCGGTCATGGATGACACGCCGTCGCGGTTTGGCAGTCGTGGGAATGGCGACGATTGCCGCGGCAATGGCGGCGTTCGGCGTGCGTCACTACGAAGATCAGTCGGTTGCTAATGCTGTTGAGCCGCCGGTTGCGGTGGTCGGCGGCGCGGGCACTCCACTGCATAGTGGGAACAATTCAACATATCCGCGTGTCTTTAACGAGCCGCTGCCGGCCGGCGTGGAAATGACGGTGTTGCATCAGCGAGGCGACTGGCTGCAGGTGCGACTGCCGGTCGGGCAGATCGGTTGGGTGGAACGCGCAAACGTTGTAATGACTCGTGCGAAGTGAACCCGGCGAGCCCGTTGGGCTCGCCGCTAAACGGTTCGCTACTTCGCAATAGACTCTGTGCTCTTCGTTTCCAATCCGGCGAAGTTCTCGATGCCGACGACATACTTTGACCCGGGCTTGCCTTCCTTGTCGTTGTGGGTCATCGAGCCGGGCTTCGGTTCGGGTTCGTCGCCGTAGTTGGCGATCTGGTAGAAGCCCATCGGATTGCCCTTTGTCTTCGCGCCGCCGACGCTGGCGATCTTCACGCCGTCGCGGTAGATGTGGAATAGCTTGATGCCGCTTTCGGCATCGGGCTGGGCTTGCCATGTTAGGGCCACGCCTTCGGCACCTGCTTTTGCGACAACGTCGGTCGGTGCTACCGGGGGCGTCTTGTCCTCGACGCTGCCGGTCTTCACGAACTCCTGCCACTTCTTTGCGGTCGCTTCATCGGGGAGCCAGTTGGCCTTCGTCGCGTCGCCCTTGTACTCGGCCGCCGGGGCGACGTCGAACGTTTCCGGGTTGCCCAGCCAGGCCTTCTTTGTGTCCATCGGCAACAGCGACCCCTTCGCTTTGGGCAACCGCTGTGCGAGGCACGCATCAAAGAACGGAATCGAAATCTGCCGGGTGTTCCGGCAATCATGCTCCGCCTTCGGATCAATCGCGATGCTCCAGAGTGCCCCCTGCGGCCGAAACTTCGCGAATGCTTCCTGTGAGTTGGTGTGCACCTTCTCGAAGCGGCCGGTCTTCTCGCGTTCGCCGTAGGTGATGAGCATCGGCACCTGCGCGGCCTTGGCCTCGTCGCCGACGACTGCCTGCGAACGCGGGATGGCAGCGATCATGCGCTCGGGATGCCGGAACGTCAGATGCATGGCCCACAACGCGCCGCCTGAATGGCCCCAGACTGCCCATGGGGCATCGGCAATCTCGGGATGCTTGCTCGTTTCTGCCAGCGTCTTCAGGGCGTCCAACAGCGCCCGTTCCGAACCATTCTTCGGATCGAACCAGTCCGAGCACTCCTTCGTTGGCTGAAACCAGCTTCCCAGCAACGCGCAGTCGTGCTTCTTCGCCAGTGCCTGCCATTGCAGATCCTCGGCATGGTCGTAGCCGTTGCGTCCGCAACCATGCTGCTTGATGACAATACCGCGGATGAACTTCACGTCATCCGGCACCCAGATCTTGAAGTCGGCCGACTTGTACTTCTCGCCTTCTTTGGGCGGCACGGAGGTTTCATGGATTCCCGCCTGTGCGGGAAGTGCGAGAAGCAGAAGAAACAGAACAGTTCGCATCGGGAGAGTCCTCATGGTTGTTTGCTTTCTTCATCACTATCTTCGCATTCCTCTACGGCTTGCCCAGTTGCTTGTCAGCATAGTCGAGAAACGCTTTCCAATCGTCGCGGGTCATCAGGTGCTTGCCATCGCGGTAGAAGTAGCCGAGCGTACCGGTCGACAGTTGCCCGGGTTCAGGGCGGGACTTGGCTTCCAGGCCGCCGGCCCCCAGCAGCTTATACACCGGTTCGGCGGCTTTCAGCACCTCGAACTGACCGTCCGGGTTGGCCCATTGGTCCTCTTTTGCGTTGCTGAACAGCACCGGCCGGGGGGCGCACAGGGCGACCAGACAATTCTGGTCGAACGGCAACCGTGAGGTATCGTCGTTGAACTTCTTGAAGTTGCCGCAGAACCAGTGCGGGAAGCGTTCATTGATCTGCTTGACGCTTTCGCCGACCTTGCCGCGGCTGGGGGCCGTCCCGCCGCACCCGGCCTGATGCGGCATCGCGATGGCGATGCGTTCGTCGAACGCCGCGGCCACCAGGGCCGTTTTCCCCAGACGGGAATGGCCGACCGCGATGATCCGCTTCGGGTCGATTTCCTTCAACGTGGTGAGATAGTCGATGACGCGGTGAAAGCCCCACGCCCACGTCATGATCGTTGCCGTGTCGTCATCGGCATCACCGGACTTGAAGCCCGGGCGAAAAGGGCCGACCTCGGCCGGATTATCCGGATCCAGATCGCCGTTGTAGAACAGGGCAACCGCGTAGCCGCGTTCGACTGCAAGATCGACGTTCCATTTCTCTACTTCGCTGCCACGGTTTTCTTCGGTGGCTTTCCCGTCTTTGGTGCCCTTGAGCCGGGCCGGTACCCAGGACTTCGTGATGGCGACGCGCGGGTCGCTGACGGTCGCCTGGTTCCCCGCAAAGTTGATGCCGACAAACACCGGGGCCGGGCCCTTGCATTCGTTGGGCACGATCAGCAGCAGGTCCACCGTGCTCTTGCCGATGGTCAAGGCGATGTCGCGCAGCGTCGCTTTGCCATCCAGGAACTTCGCATCCTCGAAACGGACCTTTCCGGAAACGGGCACCGATGCGGGCAGTTGGCCATACATGTAGTGCTGAAACAGCTTCAGAAGCTCCGGCCTGCGCTTGTTGACCCAGTCGTCCTTAGTGGTCACTTTGGAACCATCCAGCATCACCAGCGGATCCGGCAGGTCGGCGGTCGCGGGAAGTTTGTCCACCGCGGGGAACTCCGCCGCCGTAGCCCGTCCGGTCAGCAGCAGCAGCCATGCGAACATTGCCAGCACTCGTTGATTCATCGGGGAACTCCATGAGGTACGATGGGGTGGATTATAGTCGAAGTCATTCGGCCAATGCGACGAGTTTAGCGTGCATGCCAACGGCATGCACGAAGATCTCGATTGATGAAGTTCGATGTCCGGATTAAGGTGAGGCAGTAGACATTTCACCGCGGAGGCGAGCATGGCAGTCGCGACGGCACCGACGTTGTACACGGTCGAGGAGTATTTCGAACTCCCCAGACATGAACTGTACGAACTGGTCGAAGGTCGACTTGAGGAACTGAACTTGAGCAACCTGTCGTCAGCGGTGGCTAACGACCTCGGGGCCATCCCCACGATGCATGTGCGCGAGAACAAGCTGGGTCGGGTGTTCAACTGCGAGTCCTACTACCGCTGTTTTCCCAAAGCGATGCGAAATGTCCGTAAACCGGACGTCTCGTTCATCCAAAAGGACAGACTTCCGGCGGGTTGGTCGATGGAGACAATGTTCTCGATCGTACCTGACCTTGCTGTTGAAGTCATTTCGCCTAACGACAAGTATTACGATGTCGACCGGAAGACTCGCGAATACCTTGAGGCCGGCGTAAAGCTCGTTTGGGAGGTGAACCCGTTGGATAGGAAAGTTCTGGTGCATCGTCTGAACGGCAGCGTTAGCAAGCTGTATGAGTCGCATACGCTCAGTGGCGAGGACGTGGTTCCTGGTTTTTCATGTCATGTGGCCAAACTGTTTCCTGAAGATGTCGTTAAGCCTGAATGAATACGGCGAGCCCGTTGGGCTCGCCGCTAAACGTGAACGCGACAAATTTGATCCCGTCGGGCTCGCCGTCAAACGTCGACGTTACTTCGTCCCGATGCAATACAGGTTGTCGAACGTGCGGATGTACATGCGCCCGTTGGCGACCGCTGGGCTGGCGTAAACCTGTTCTTTCAGGTCGTTCTTGGCCAGCACTTCGAGGTCCTTCGATGCATTCAGCACGAAGACGGCCCCCTTCTCGTTGATGACGTACAGCTTGCCGTCGATGATTACCGGGGAAGCCGAGACGCTGTCGCCGCCGAGGCGTTCGTTCCAAAGTTCATTGCCGGTCTTCGCGTCCGCACAATAGACGACGTTGACTTTGTCGTCGATCCAGAAGACCAGGCCATCTTTCGCCACCAGCGACGGCACGTACGCGGTCCCCTTCTTCTTCTGCCAGACCATGGCGGTGTTCGTCACGTCGCCTTTGCCGTCGGCCTTCAGGGCGATCATATTGCGGTTGCCGCCGCCGTCGCCGGCGATGGCGAAGATCAGCCCCTGATGGAACACCGGTGAACCGACGGTTCGCAGCCGGTTCTTGTCGAACTTCCAGACGAAGTGCCAGTTCTGTGCCCCGTCTTTCGGGTTGTAGGACGACACGCCGCCGGTGGTGGCGACGATAACTTCCGGCCCGCTGTCCGACTTCTCCAGCAGGAACGGCGTGGCGAACGAAGCGCGTTCCGGATCGCGTTCCTTCTTCCAAAGCAGTTTGCCCGTCTTCGCATCGTGGGCCTGGATGTGGGCCGGACCCTTGGCCATCTGATTGCCCTGATCGTTGTTCAGCACGATCTTGTCGCCAACAACGACGGGCGACATGCCCGAACCGTGTTCATTGACGAACTTGCCGAGATCCTGGTTGTAAAGCAGCTTGCCGTCGTAGTCCCATGCAGTCAGGAACTGGTTGCTGCCGTCCCAGAAGACAGCATAGATTCGTTCACCATCGGCGGCCGGGGTGTTCGATGCGGGTGAGCTTTTCTGGTGAGTCTTGGCGCCGCCGCCGGGGACATTCTTCTGCCACAGGATCTTGCCGGTCATCGCATCCAGGCAGACCAGTGACCGTTCCGATTGATCGACCGAACTGGTCTGAAGGAAAACCTTGCCTTTGGAAACGATGGGCGAGGAATGGCCCTTCCCCGGGATTGCCGTCTTGAACAGGATGTTCTCCGGCTTCCAAGAGTCGGGAATGCCCTTTTCGTCCGAGACGCCGGTGCCGTTGGGTCCGAGGAAGCGAGGCCAGTCGCCGGCGGTCGCGACACTGGACGCGATCAACAGAAGCGAGAGGGATAGAAGACGAACGTTCATGGATGGTTCTCGTCGAGGCATGGTGTGAAACTGTAGGCGGCCGGGCGCGGCCTTTGGCAGGTTTGCGAAAATCTTACCAGAACCGGATCGAAGGATGCACCGAAATCCCTTTCGGATTGCCTACGCGGACTTTGTTTCCGGAAGCAGCTGTTTCTCGATCTTCGGCGGCAGTTCCCATGTCTGGGCCAGTTTCGCGATCGGCTCGCCCCATTGCGGGATGTCCGCCTCTTTGATCCGGCCGAGTTTCTTGTGGGCACCGAGCATCAGCGTCGGCAGTCGTTCGGGGTTCAGACCCATCAACCGGCAGCCGGTCGCATCAACCGCCACGAGATCAACGCCCATGATCAGTGCCCCCATGTGCCGGGCTTTGCCGTTCAGCGGGCCATCGCCTTCCATGCCGGTGATGCCGTCGACGATCGCCAGGTGCGGCGTCTGCGTCAGGGCGATGTCGATGATGCTGTTGGGAATGCCGCGCCAGTGTAACTCGTTCTTGGGCCAGCCGTAGCAGATGCCCGGCAGCGTGCCGAACAAGTTCTTCAGCGACAGCGTCGCCCCGGCCCAGTGATGCATCTTCAACTTCGGAAGCGAAATGAACACGTCGGCCGACGTCACCGTGCGCGTCAGGTACAGGTATTCCAAACCAGTGGTTCGACCCAGGTTCATCACCTTCACCGGCTCATCGTGATTCAGGTCGACGAAGCGTACGCCATGCTCGCGCAGCACTTCACCCAGCCCCGATTCTTCGACAAGGAACTCAACATTGCGCCAATGCCCCGGCCCCTCGGCCACCACAATCTCGCTCGCCCCCTCGGCTTTGCACAGCGCGATGACGGCCGAGACAAATCGCGGGTCGGTGTTGATCACCTTATCGCGGTGCCACTCGACCAGGTTCGGCTTCAGCACCACGCGCTTGCCGGCCAAGGGCACATGCGAACGGAACAGTTCATACTGCGTCTTCAGGATGCCGAGCAGATCGGCAGTGTACTCATTGACGGCGGCGATATGTACGCCGGCGCACGGGGGCGGCGTGCGTGTCGCCTCAATGCCGCGAACCAGCAGGCCGCGGAACTTGCCCTTCAGGCGGGCAAGGAACCCGGGCCGCATGCTGGTATCTTCGCCCGGTTCGGGCATGTCGGCCGGGGCGGGCGGAATGGCGATCGCATCAGCGTTCTTCAATTTGAAGGGGTTACGCTCCGGCACACCCAGCGCCAGCGCGGAGAGGGCATGCCGGACGACGCTCATCGGTCGGCCGTCGGCCGTGTTGGCGACGTAGCTGCGTGTAATCGCATCGGCAAGCGTGGATGTGTCTTCCCCGTGTGCATCCAGCGCGAGGCGAGCCCAGCCAAGATGTTCCAGGTCGCCGGTCTTCTCGACTGCCGCGCGAAGGTAGCCGCGCGCCGCCTGTACGCGGGGCAGGGTGCCGTGCCCCTGAAGGGCCAGCAGCATCAGGGCCGTCGGTGTGGGGATCGGCTCGGTCATTCGGCCGAGGATCAAGCGGTTGCCGTAGTTGATGCCGCCTCCATCGAATGCGCGATCGATCAGTAGCCGCAGGCCTTCGAGAACGCGAGGTTCGCTCTCTTTGCCCGCGAGCCGCAAGGCCAGGCAGGCCCAAGATGTCGGCTCCACCCAACTGAAGGTATTCAGCGCCCATGGCCAGCCTACGCGCTTCAGGTCGATGTCCATCATGTCGGCGACTTCAGGGTCGGCCTCAATGACACGCCCGTGAATCTTCAGCAGTCGGTCGATTGAAGGTTGCGTATCGGTTTCACCCAGCGTCAGCCGGGTGTAGACCACGAGCGCCGTTGGCCACAGTGCCTGCGGTCGGCCACGTTCGAGCCGGTAGCCGCCATCGCCGATCGCGTTCGCGGCCAGCGCACGCAGCCCGGCGTCGATGACGCCGCGATGTGCGTCGCGCTCACCCGCCAGAGCCAGCAGAGCCAGGCAGGTCGGCTCCAGATGGATCGGCTGCCCCGGCGCGTACCCCCAGCCCCCTTGCGGATGCGCGAGCCCGGCAAGTGTGGCCACGATGGCGGATCGATCGATCAAGGCGGCATCCTTTCATCGCGATGTCGAGCAGACGGGCATGCTGATATGTTACGTCACGAATCGGTTCAGGATAGGCCCGGCTATGCCAGCAACTTGCTCACCACCTCGCCATGCACATCGGTCAGGCGGAAGTCGCGACCCTGGAACTTGTAGGTCAGTCGGGTATGTTCGAGGCCCAGCAGGTGCAGAATCGTGGCCTGCAGGTCGTGGACGTGTACACGGTCTTCGGTGGTGAAGAAGCCGAACTCGTCGCTTTGGCCGATCGACGTGCCCGGCTTGATGCCTGCTCCCGCCAGCCACATCGTGTATGCGTCGATGTGGTGGTTGCGACCGATGCTCTCGCGGATTTCGCCCATCGGCGTTCGGCCGAACTCGCCGCCCCAGACGATCAGCGTTTCGTCGAGCAAGCCACGCGCCTTCAAGTCCTTGATCAGCCCGGCGGTGGCCCGATCGATCTGCCCGCAGAGCTTATCGAGCCCGTTGCCGAGATTGTTCAGACCGTCGCCGTGATGGTCCCAGTCGGTGTGGTACAGCTGCACAAAGCGGACACCGCGCTCGACAAGCCGGCGGGCCAGCAGGCAGTTGTTGGCATAGCTCGCCTGGCCCGGTTCGGCCCCGTACAGTTCCAGCGTTTGCTTTGATTCCTGGGCGATGTCGATCAGTTCCGGTGCACTCGACTGCATCCGGTAGGCCATCTCATAGGAGGCGATGCGAGTGGCGATTTCCGGGTCGCCGGTCGCGCTCAGGCGATCCTCGTTCAGTTCACGCACGGCATCCAGCACATCGCGCTGTCGCTTCGCGGAGATGCCCGAGGGCGACGACAGATTCACGATCGGGTCGCCGCCGCTGCGAAAAGGCACGCCCTGATAGCTCGTCGGCAGGAAGCCCGCGCCCCAGTTGTGCACGCCGCCGCGCGGACCGCGCGGACCGGACTGCAGCACCACGAAGCCGGGCAGGTTCTGCGACTCGGAACCGATGCCATACGTGACCCACGCCCCCATCGACGGTCGGCCGAACTGCGGGCTACCTGTGTTCAGGAAGATCTTGGCCGGGGCATGGTTGAAGACGTCGGTCTTCATCGAACGGATGAACGTGAGGTCGTCAGCCACGGTCGCCAGATGCGGCAGACAATCGGAGAACCACGCCCCGCTTTGCCCGTACTGGGCGAACTTGCGCGTAGTGCCCAGCAGCTTCGGCTTTTCCTTCGTGAAGGTATCCATGAAGGCGAAGCGTTTGCCGTTCAGGAACGAATCGGGCATCGCCTGGCCATGCAGCTTTTGCAGTTCGGGCTTCGGATCAAACAGTTCAAACTGGCTGGGCCCGCCGGCCATGAACAGGAAGATGACATTCTTTGCGCGTGGTGCATGGTGCCCGCGCCGCGGCGTCGTGGGGCTCTGCGCCGCGGTTGCATCGCGGTGCAGCAGCGAACCGAGGGCCATCGAGCCGAGGCCGACGCCGCAATCGCTGAAGAAGTGCCGGCGTGTGCGGGCGAGTTGCTGATCCATCATCCGTTTCACTCCCGCGTAATGAATTCATCAAGGTTCATCAGCACCCGCGCCAGCATGATCCAGGCGGCCCGTTCGATACGTTGCCCATCCGAATCGGCTGTGCTGGCACCCGCCAGTTGGCGGGCGGCCTGCGCGTCGCTTTCGAAGTCCGATCGCTGCTGCTGCAGGAACCGCAGCAACCTCGCCTGTTCGCGTTCCCCTGGCGGGCGACCGGTGCAGAGGATAAAGGCTCTTTGCACGCGCTGGGCATCCTCGGCCGACTTCATGGCAAGCAGTTGCTTCGCCAGCCCCGCGGCATAGTCGTTGAAGCCGACATCGTTGAGCAGTGTCAGTGCCTGCAGCGGCGTGTTGGATCGCGAGCGGCGCGTACATGTCGTCGTCGAGTCCGGCGCGTCGAAGACGACCAGGGCCGGGTGCGGGGCCGAGCGCCAGAAGTAGGTGTACATTCCCCGGCGGTAGCGATCGTCGCCATCGCTTTCCTTCCACGCTTTGTCGATCTGTGTGAAGCGGTACATTCCCTCCGGTTGCGGCGGGAAGATACCGGGTCCGCCAACCTTCGGGTTCAGCAGGCCACTGGCCGTCAGGGCGACATCGCGTACTGTTTCAGCGGGCACACGCAGCCGCGTTTGCCTTGCCAGCAACCGGTTGCGCGGGTCAACGATCGCCAAATCGGGCCGGGCGTTCGACGATTGCCGGTACGCGGCCGACATGACGATCAGCTTGTGCATCTGCTTCACCGACCAGCCGTTCTCCATGAACTCGTCGGCAAGATAGTCGAGCAGCACGGGGTGGCTGGGCGGCGTCCCCTGTGTGCCGAAGTCGTTCTCCGTTTCCACCAGTCCGATGCCGAAGAATTGGCCCCAATAGCGGTTCACCGCCACGCGTGCCGTCAGCGGGTTTCGGCGATCGACGAGCCAGCGTGCCAGGTCGAGACGACTGTCGGCCTTCTCCAGCGGTGGCAGCGCCGCCGGCGTCCCGGCCTTCACCGGAACGCCCTGTCGGGTGAAGTCGCCGCCGAGCATCACGCGTGTCGTGCGCGGCTCCGGCCGTTCCTGTATCACCATGGTGGTAACGACCTGCGGTTCCCGACGTTTCAGATCCGCATGTCGTTTCTGCAATTCAAATCGTGTCTCCAGTAGCCCCGCGTGCGTGACGGCCGAGACCGGCCCCAGCAGTGCGCCGAGGGGATGGCGTATCTGGTCGGCGAATCGATAGCCGTCCTCCAGGATCTTCTTCTGCTTTGCATTGCGGCCGTTCTCCGCGACGGCAAACACATCGCGCACGGCCTTGGCAAGCGTTGAACGGTTCTCATCCGTGATGGCGAGTTCCCATTGCCGGATCGCCTTCGCATTGGTGGTGTCGAGTCGTTCCCACTGCTTCTCGACCGCAGCCAGTTGCGAGCGCACGGCGTTCCGCCGCTTCTCTTCCTCGGGCGTCATGATCTCCAGCGAAGGTTCATCGCAGTTGTTGAAGAAGGCGAAGAACTGGTAGTACTCGCGCTGGCTGAACGCGTCGAACTTATGGTCATGACACTGACAGCAGCCGATCGTCACACCCAGCCAGACCGAACCGGTCGTGTTGACGCGGTCAACGACCGACTCGACGCGGAACTGCTCGAGATCGATGCCGCCTTCCTGATTGATCAGCGTGTTGCGGTGAAAGCCGGTCGCGATCTTCTGCTCGCGCGTGGCATTCGGCAGCAGGTCGCCGGCCAGTTGCTCGATGGTGAACCGGTCGAACGGCATATCGCGGTTGAGGGCATCAATGACCCAGTCGCGGTACTTCCAGATCGAACGCGGGGCATCAATGTTGAAGCCGTTGGAATCGGCATAGCGGGCCAGGTCAAGCCATTGCCGGGCCTGCATCTCGCCGTAGTGCGGCGACGCCAGCAGCCGGTCGATGGCTGCTTCGTACGCTTGATCAGGGTTGGCCTTCCAAGCCTTCAAGAATTGTTCGATGTCATCGATCGTCGGCGGTAGACCGGTCAAGTCGAGATGCAACCGTCGCAGCAGCGTGGTCGGCGGCGCTTCTGGCGAGGGGCGGACCTTCTTCGGTTCCAGTTCGGCCAGGATGAACGCGTCGATCGGGTTGCGAATCCACTTCTTGTCCAGTACCGCGGGTGTAACCGGCCGGCGGATCGGCTGGAACGACCAGTGCGTGGATATCGGCCCACCCGCGACCGCTTCTTCCATGGCCGGGCCGATGGCCCCTTCGTCGATCCAGCGGCGCAGCGTGGCAATTTCGTCAGCAACCACGGCCCCCTTGGGCGGCATCCGCGTCACGTCTTTGGAACTACCGGTCACCGCCTGAATGAGCCGGCTGCCGGCACCATTCTTCGCGACAACCGCCGGCCCGGAGTTTCCACCCTTCACAATCCCCGCATGGGTATCGAGTCGCAGCTCTGCCGACTGCTTCGTCGCCCCATGACACGCCACACACTGCTTCGTCAGGATCGGCCTGACGTCGCGCGCATAGTCGATGGGCTCGGCCATGGCCGGTGATCCGATAAGGATGGCGATGAATGCAAGAGTTCGTTTCATTCGGCAACGCCGGCGGGTAGGAGAAGGTTCGGGAGAGAAGATATCTTAACATGCCGTGGATCGCCCGGGAAGGTAACTACCGTCAGCGGTTCAGACGGGGGTGGCTTCGGCATGGCGGCGAACCGGCCTGACGTCGACCCGTACGACGCACGACCGGGTTTCGCGAACGGCTTGTCCTTAACTCGGCCGAATTTGGGCTCAGTTGCTCAACGTTGCGGAAAAACTTGAAATGTCGGGTTCGGATGGACCCATTACTTCAACTGATCGACCGGTGGCAGGTCCTTCAGGGAGTTGAGGCCGAAGACTTGCAGGAACTTCTTGGTGGTGCCGTACAGCACGGGGCGGCCCAGGCTGTCGTGCCGGCCGACGATCTTGACCATGCCCTTTTCCATCAGCTGGCTCAGCAGGTCGCCACACTGCACGCCGCGGATGTTCTCGACGGCGGCGCGCATGATCGGCTGTCGGTAGGCGACAATTGCCAATGTCTCCATGGCCGCGGGCGACAGGCGCAGGTCGTTCGTTGTCCGCCGGAGGCGATTGAGCCAGACATGGTACAACGGCCGGGTCAGCAACTGGTAGCCGCCGGCGATTTCTTCCACCTGGAAGGCGGTGCCGTCGGCATCGTAGAGTTGCCTCAGTTTGCGGACCAGCCCATGTGCCTCGCCGGCGTCGTGCAGGTCGGCCACCTGCGCGATCCGGCGGGCGGCCAGCGGTTCATCGGCCAGCAGCAGCACCGCTTCGACGCGCGCGAGCTTCGCATCGCGCACGTGGGGATCGGCCGGCACGGCCTCGCCGGAGTCGTCGACGAGGCGGTACAGGTCGGGCAACCGACTGTTCGGCGGATAGCGGTCCGTCCGGCGGTTGAGCGCGTGCGGCACGGTCAGGCGCATTGTCCGATTCCTTTCAACGGATAAGCTATCCGAAATCGCATAGGCGGGGATGCTTGTGAAGGAACTCTTCAATTTTCTGCCAGCACCGTGGGACATGATCGCCTACGGCATCGTCGTGGCCGGGGTGCTGATCAGCTTCGTTGCCGTGTCCGCTCTCTTCTTCATCTGGCTGGAACGCAAGGTCTCGGCCTGGATTCAGGATCGCCTGGGCCCGACGCGCACCGGCGGGCGCTTCGGCTGGGCGCAAACGATTGCCGATGGCATCAAGCTGCTGACCAAGGAAGACACGATCCCCACCGGGGCCGACCACTTCCTGTTCAAGTTGGCCCCGTACCTGGCGTTCTGTGCGTCATTCGCGGCATTCCTGGCGTTGCCGTTCAGCAAAGGCGTCGTCGGCTACGATACGCAGGTAGCCGTCTTTTTCATGCTGGCGGTACTGTCGAGCGAAGTGTTCGGCGTGATCCTCGCGGGGTATGCCTCCGCCAGCAAATGGTCGTTGTTCGGCGGCATGCGCGAGGCGGCCCAGGTGGTCAGCTACGAAGTGCCGCGGGCCATCTGTGTATTGATCCCGGTGATTCTCGCGGGGTCGCTGAATCTGTCGGTGATCGCGACACGGCAGGAGGGCTGGTTCTGGAACTGGTACCTGTTCCACGACCCGTTCACGTTCACGGCCTTTTGGATCTTCTTCATCTGCGCGACCGCGAGTTGCAAGCGGGCGCCGTTCGATCTGGCCGAGGCGGAAAGCGAACTCGTGGCCGGGTTTCATACGGAGTACAGCGGCTTGCGCTGGTCGTTTTTCTTCATGGCCGAGTATGCCAGCATGTTTGCCGTCAGCGCGTTGGCCAGCCTGTTGTTCCTCGGCGGCTGGCATACCGGCGTGCTGCCGTTTGAACTGTCGGACAGCTTCGGCGTCGTCGGTCATCTGGTAAACGCGTTCGTGTTCGTGATGAAGGGCTGGGCTCTCGTCACGGTCATGATGTGGATCCGCTGGAGCCTGCCGCGCCTGCGCATTGACCAGGTGATGATGACCTGCCTGAAGTACTTCCTGCCGATCGCATGCGTGTTGCTCTTAGGCGTCTGCTTATGGCAATTGCTCGTTCCGAACCTGCTGGCGGCCATCTGGAAGTTCACGGCCGCTTTCGGCTGTATCGCCTTCATCGTCGGCGTGGTGGTGAAGTTGCTGACACGGCCTCTCAGTGCCCCGCGCGGCGAACTACCCGGCGCATGGGATGGTGAAGCGACACCAGTCTTGCACAAGCGCGCCGTTTAGCGGTCGAGCCAACGGCTCGACCGTCGGACCGCTAACCCGCGCGCTAAACGGCAACCGTTTCCCAATCTGCAAACTCTGCCACGCTTCGCCTGCTTTCGAGACCGTTTCGTCCGATTCAATTCGTGGAAAGCGAGGTCGATTCGGCAATTCGGGCACTTTTTCGATCGATTGCCATCATCGTCGCCCGGCAACCTGACGAAAAAAGATGGCAGAGTTCGGCCTCCTGAAGATCTCTCCAGGAGCAGGAAGCTCAAACTGCGGTAAGGCACGGGCAGGTGAGTCCGGTCGTCGGATTCCCGCCAGACGTTCGGCCCCGCGCCACCGAATTCCCTACGGAGGTTCGTAATCGTGAATGCAGCATTGTTCATGCTGACCTCGGCGTTTGTGGCAGGCGCGGACCCGGCCCCCGTGGCACCCGCCCCGGCACCGGTCATCGTCTCGACCGGTTCATCGTGCGGCGGTGGTTGTGCCACGGTCTGCGATTCCGGCTGCGGCCACAAGCCCGGTCTGTGGAGCCGGCTGAAGGCCCGCTTCAGCAAACATTCCTCGTGCGGCTGTGAAGCAGCCCCGGCCTGCAAGGCCGAGCCGGTCTGCAAGAAAGAGCCGATCGTCCACTGCAAGCCGGCCCCGGTTTGCAAGGCTGAGCCGGTCTGCAAGGCTGAGCCGGTCTGCAAGGCAGCCCCGGCCCCGACATGCGGCGGCTGCGCTACCGCATGCGACAGCGGCTGCGGCCATGTCGGCCTGTGGTCCCGCATCAAGGGCAAGTTCGGCAAGCACGGTAGCGCCTCGTGCGACACCTGCGACAGCGGTTGCGCATCGGCAGCCGTTACGGCTCCGGCTGACCCGGTCCCCGCGAAGGACATGCCGAAGAAAGAGATGCCGAAGGACCTGCCGAAAGGCGGCGTGACCAACCTGAACCTTGAGCCGATCGTAACCCCGGTGTCGGCCCCGAAGCCGGCCATCCAGGTGAACGGACCGGCCAACCCGTTCTAATGGGTGGTTGAAGTGAAACAAGCAAGGGGAGCGGCCGATGTTGCATCGGTCGCTCCCCTTGCTGTTTTTAGATGTGGGCGACGCCGCAAGCGGCTATTCGGCGTAGACCTTTGTCGGTTCCACTTTCACGACAGGTTCGACGAGACTCGCGGAGGTCAACGACGCTTTGAATCGCGCGTCGCCCTTGGCTTCCGCCGTGACCACGATCTTGAACACGACATCCGCCCTGGGCGACAACTTCGGCAGTGACTGGAACACCAGGTCGTTGCCCACCATCTCGTACTTGAGCGGAGCGTTGACGGACTTCAACTTCAGCTGCGGCGGGATGGTGCAGATCAGCTTGACGTCAGTCTCCGCCTTCGAGCCGGTGTTGGTGATCTTGATCTCGTAGGCGGTTTCCCCGCCGACTTCGACCGGATCTTCCACGTCGACAAGTTCCATTAAAATGGCTGAGAGGCCTTCGACGGCGGTCTTCAGTTCCTGCTCGGCCTTCATGCCGCGCGACGCATGGGCGGTTACCTTGTGTGTGAACTCGCCTTGTTCGATGGCGAGCAACTCACATTTCACTTCCTTCGCCTGACCCGGCGGCAGTTCGCCGACGAACCACTTGATCGAATGCGCCATGTCGTCATGCTGGCCGCCCATGTCGGCCTGCACGAACTTGAACCCGGCCGGCACCGTCTGCGTGACGAATACGTTGGACGCGGCGGCATCGCCAGGGTTGGTCACTCGAATCGTGTAGACCGCCTTGCGGTCGAGATAGCGCAACTTCGGGCCGACGAGCGTGAGGTCCAGCCGCGGTTGGACGACGTTGATCGTTGCGACATCGTGCGCCTTCAGGCCCAGGTCGGCCTCTGCAGTCAGTTCGCACTTCTGGGCGCCGACATTCTTGGTAATGCAAGGAACCGTCAGATTTCGCGAGTCGCCGGGGGCCAGCGTGCCGAGATCGTAGCTAAGCTTGTTGCCGCGGATAGTTTCGAGCCCATCGCCCAGCGTCGCGGCAATCTTCACCTGCTCGGCCGGGTGGTCGCCCGAGTTCGTGATGGACAGCACCACGTTGACGGGTTCGCCGACGACAGTCTTTTCGGGAACGACGATCTTCGCGGTCAGCTTCGGTTCGCGCACGCGGATCTTCATGACTGAAGAGCCGGTGAAGGTGACCCACGCCTGGCAGTTGACGTCGCCCCGGTTGGGCGTCTTCATCCGGATCGTCAGCTTGCGTTCCTGCTTGGCCAGCAGGTTGCCAAGTTCCCAGAGCATGACCCCGTCGGCCCCCTCGGCCTTCGGCTCGGTGGAAACGACAGTCGCCTCGGCCGGTACACGGGCCTGAACGATGACCTTCTGCACCGGGATCGTCGACGTGTTGCAGATCAGTAGCGTGTAGTCGCCGGTCTGGCCGACCTTCACGGTCGCGGGGCCGGTCCACTCCATGGCAATCGCGGGCTGCGTGGTGGAATGGGTCGACTCGCTGCGCAGCGGCTGTTCGGGCTTGGCGACGTCCGGCAGTTCGCTCAAGGGCATTTTGTACTGGGGTGGAGGCGTTCCTCCCCTGTTTGGTCGTTCTTCCTCGCGGCGTTCAGGTTCCATCGGAATAAGCAGTGGCTCGGGGGCAAGTCGTGTGGGGTGAATCGGAACCCCGAGCGGATCGACGATCAACGGCGGTGCACTCTTCGGCTGCACGTTTGATACGGGCGGCAGCACCACGATCGGTTCATCATCAGGGAGAATCTGTGGTGTGCGTTCGATGATCTTGCGAGTCACGCTCGACTTGCCCACCGGCGTCGGGTTGTACGAAGGCTGGGCGGTCCCCCACGTGACCCAACCGAGCAATCCCAGCGACAGGATGACCAATCCGCCCAGCCATTGCTTCTTCCGCATCGCGTAATCTCCGCGCACGAGCCGGTATCCCAAACAGAATCGGCCGAATAGCCGAGCGGGGCGGGATGTGTCAAGGGCAAGTCAATCGACGACACGCACCTGACTCAACCACCTGTTTATGCTCCGTTTGGTCAAACTTGATTCGTGGGTATCTGTAGCCGCAATTCTGACCGCGAGCAGTTGATTGTGGATTGTCCCGCGTTGGGTTAGACTTGATCAATGTCTTTTTTTCGTGTGAGAGTTGCTCATGTGGAAGTATTGGCTCATCGCTGGCTTCGCGGTCGTCACTGAAAACGCCCTGCGCTCGGACGAACCGGCCCCGACCAACCAGGGCAACATCATGATGTGCATCACAAGGGTTGCTGATCTGGCGTCTGCCCTTGCAACCCGCGAACACGAGCAGTTGGAGCGACTGCTTTTGGACTTCGATCGGCAGTTGGCCTCTCGCCGTCAGCAGATCGGTAAGCCTGCACTGATCGACTTTGAACTCGCCGTGCAGCGTGCCACGATTCTCGAATTGCGTGCCGCTGCCGCACCCCATGAGTTGAAATTCAAACAATGGGGAGAAGCAGTCCAAGAGCGAATCGCGATGTCACGCATGTTCGCACTGCGGTTATTGCCATTGCCGGCACCGGGTGTTCCGATTGATCCTGCCGTCATCCAACGCCGCATGCGTTATGTGGAACTCGACATCCTCCAGAAGCGATGTTCGATCGCGGCCTTCCGCGACATCGGCGAGGATGCGACGAAAGGCGACCTTGTCGGCCTCCAGATCAAGTTCGATGATCTCGCGAAACAACTCGATGGTTTTCTCAATCCGGCGAAGTTCCCCGACATGGCGCCGACGGTGAAGCAACTAATCGCCGAGTTGTTCCAGACCGTCCCGGAACTGGGCAGATCAGGCAGATGATCGGATCGTCTGCCCATCGGCGTTTGTTGACCCATACGGTCTGTCGAGGTAGTGTAGACGTTGTTCGATTGCCGCTTTCAAAGGTCCTCAACCATGCTGCAACTCTCTGCTCCCCGGCCGGCGTCTCTCTGCGGCACCGTCAGCCGTCGCGACTTTTTACATGCGGGGTCCCTGGCAACGGTGGGCCTGTCGCTCCCTGCCTACCTGCGTGCGAAAGAGGCACAGGGGACGAAGGACAACGACGTCAATTGCATCATGCTGTTCCTGCTGGGTGGGCCAAGCCAGCTTGATACCTGGGACCTGAAGCCGAAAGCTCCCGCCGAGGTGCGCGGGCCGTTCATGCCGATCAAGACCAACGCCCCGGGTCTCG
>Ga0105044_10002200_pt1 | contig 26548 bp, 21 predicted proteins | sample MAT01_FD_78092 | JGI IMG/M metagenome (GOLD analysis project Ga0105044, IMG submission 78092) | Freshwater microbial communities from Lake Fryxell liftoff mats and glacier meltwater in Antarctica - MAT-01 | ecosystem: Environmental > Aquatic > Freshwater > Ice > Liftoff microbial mat | place... | reverse complement strand
TGAACGTTTGAACGTTTGAACGTTTTAAGGGTTTCTCCATGTCCTAACCAGCGTGACTATGGCTATAGCATTAGACAATTAGCCTTCTGGCTATTTTTTCATTCGTTCCAATGCCTCATTATTGCCGCCAAAGCCCACTTAATACTTTGCCTATAACCTTTTCTTGCTTGGGCTTTCGCTACTATAAACATGATAGAAGTAGGCTCTATTTAAGATCTCCAGGTTCTAGCCCTTTGATCTGCGGTTGCGGTTCCCCTGATTCTCGCCAAGACATTTCACCTCATCCGTTGATTCCAAGGATTTGCCCATAGTCTAAGGGTTTGATGTTGGGGGCTTGATGTTTGAGACTGAATGGTTGGGCTTTGAGTCTTAGAACCTACGGCATTCACTCATAACTCGGCTTTCGAGGAGGAATCTACTCTTTCATCTACTTGCCTTCAATTTCATCTACTTGCCTTCAATTTCATCTACTCGCCTTTAATTTCATCTACTTGCCATGCATATAAATAAATGGCGACATAGATAGCGATTCGATTCATCAGGTTGCGCTACCCGTTCCTACAACCTCCTCACCCTCCTCACTCCCGTGAACCTGAAGCATCTCCGCCCACTGGCTAACCGTTGGACGAAGCAACTGGCTCCTATTTTTCCTGGCCTCCAAGTCATTGGTTTCACCGGTTTGGCTGTAGCAGGGTTAGTGATTGGTATCAAGCATTTTGGCTGGATCCAATCCCTAGAACTGCGCGCATTTGACCACATGGTGCGGCTCCGGCCTAATGAAGCCCCTGATGAACGCCTGCTGATCGTTGGCATTACCGAAGCCGATATTCGTGAACTCGAACGCACGACTCCCTCTGATTTGGCACTGGCAGAGGCGATCGCCAACCTCCAACAACACAACCCCAGAGTCATCGGGCTAGATATGCACCGAGACGTTCCCCAAGAACCGGGTCAGGCCGAACTCCGCACCCAGTTGGCTTCGCCACGCCTAATCACCATCACCAAGTTGGGAGAAGAGGAACTCGATGGCGTTCCAGCGCCTGAGACGGTTCCCCCAGAGCGGGTCGGGTTCAACGATATTCCGGTCGATGCCGATGGCATTGTGCGGCGCAATTTATTGTTTGCGTCTACCCCCGACACCACCTATTTTTCCTTTGCCTTGCGCTTGGCGCTGGCCTATCTAGCCGCCGAAAACATTACCCCCGAAGCCAACCCCACGGATCCTAATGTGATGCGTCTGGGGCAAGCCTCGTTTGCGCCGCTGTTGCCCAACTCTGGAGCCTACCAGTCGCTTGATGATCGTGGCTATCAAGTTCTACTCAACTATCGGGCTAGCCGCGATGCGGCGCGCACCGTGTCCTTCCGGCAGGTTCTCGACGATAGCCTGCCCCCTAGCTGGATAGAGAACAAAATTGTATTGATTGGCACCACCGCCCCCAGTGGTAAGGATTTATTCTTCACCCCCTATAGTGCCGGAGAATTGGAAACCGCCCGCCGACCGGGGGTCGAACTCCATGCCCAAATGACTAGCCAAATTTTGAGTGCGGCGTTGGAGCATCGTCCGCTCTTTCGGTTTTGGGACGAAGGCCAGGAATGGTTATGGATCTTGGGATGGTCTTTATCTGCGGGGGCGATCGCCTGGCTAGTTCGCCATCCCGTGATGTTGGGGATGAGCGGGACGGGTCTCATGGTGCTTTTGATTGGGTCTTGCGTGGTGCTATTTGATCAAAATCTGTGGGTGCCTACAATTGCCCCGGCGATCGCCTCTTTGCTTAGCATGGGCACCGTCGTAACAAACCGCGCCCAGCAAGCCCACAAGCAACAAAAAATGGTGATGACCTTGCTGGGGCAAAACACCTCTCCCGAAATTGCCAAGGCTCTTTGGCAATCGCGCGATCGCCTGCTAGAGTCTGGCAAACTTCCCGGCCAGCGTCTGATCGCCACCATGTTGTTCACAGATATCCGAGGCTTCAGCCGCATTTCTGAACAAATGTCTCCTGAAGCGCTGCTGGAATGGCTCAATGATTACCTCGAAGCGATGACCGAGGAAATTCAAAAAAACCAGGGTATTATCAATAAATTTACAGGAGATGGATTGTTGGCTGTGTTTGGGGTGCCCATGCCCCGCCTCGAAGATCGCGAAGTCGATGAAGATGCGGTGCGGGCCGTGTCTTGTGCCCTTGCCATGGGGCGACGGTTACATGCCATGAACACAAACTGGAAGCAACATGGGTTGCACGAAATCGAAATGCGGGTGGGTATTTTTACGGGGCCTGTAGTAGTGGGCAGCTTAGGAGGGCGCGATCGCATGGAATATGGCGTCATTGGAGACAGCGTAAACACAGCTTCTCGCCTTGAAAGTTGTGCCAAGGATCGGCAAGAAGATCCCTGTCGTATTTTGATTGCCGAAGAAACCCTAGAGCATATCCGGAAGCAATTTACCGTCGAGGCGTGGGGGCCGATGGAGTTACAGGGCAAAGACCAAAAAATTAATGTTTACCGCGTGTTGGGCTATACCCAAGCAACGGACGACCCCTTCTTTCCGAAGACGCTTTTGCCTGCGATGAAAGAGAAGCTGATGCCAGAAAACTGATGCCAGAAAACTGATGTCAGAAAACTAGGGGCTAGACGACCCATTCAGTGATGAATCAGTGGCAAAAAGCCAGTATTAACCGCTCGATAAAACTCATTTGAGGCATGGAGCCGTGAAAACGGGCGTACTATCCTATAGATGGATTTCTGCTTGTGCGGGAATGATAGAGAAGCGTCCGATTGATCTGGGCGATCGCCATATATTTTGCACAGATGCTTTTACCCATGGCAACCCCTGGTGAGAGTTTCCTAGGGCTGTGCGCTCAACGCCCTGGCATCCCGTTCCTTGAGCCTCCCTTCGCTTTAGCTTTTCTAGATCAAGTTTTCTAGATCAAGCGAGAAAGGACTGTGGAGTATACCCAATGCCAAGTCTGAGGCATGAGGTTCTGTAATCAGCAGAGGTAACGGAGAAATACCCAGGGATCCATCTAAAAAAGTTACAGACTCCTCGGAAACAAATTGCCCGCCATTGAATCTATATAAGACAACAGCACTATTCAGCACCAGCCTTATTCATGCAGCAGCACTTTCAGCCAGAAACACTATTCAGACAACACAGCCCTGATCAAATCTGTCTATTGCTCTAGCCGTCGCGCTCTCCGAGTCTATGCTTTGCCCAGAGTAATCTCTATTTCTCCGCAAAATGACGAACCTCTGTGAATGGCTGTAAACCGCTGTTAGTGCTGCTGCAATCCTAGCCCGCACGCGATTGACCTCCCAGCATGGGTTTATCCCCTAGATCTGCCATCTTCCCTGCTTAAAATCCGTTGGCTTTCCTGCCCGAAACCCTATCAGCTCACTTTGTCGTCAGGGCGTTCCTGGATTTCCGTTCATGCCCGTTCCACACCGTCTCACTTATTTAATACCCTTTCCCATGAAGACCCACTTGCCAGCTTTCACGCGATACCCTGAGCCGTTGATACAGTCTTTGTCTCATGTATCTCTGGCGTTGCGCCCGCTGCGTCGATCGATCTTGCCCTTGACCTTGGCGTTGGGGTTGTTGATTAGTGCAGTCCCGATGCCAGTTTTGGCGCAGACATTTATTCCACCTAACCGAGGGATGCCAGGGCGGCGGGAAGGAGGTGGAACCCGGGGCTGTTGGGGGAACACCACCACTAATTTTTCGACGAGGTTGACGGCGTTGGTGCCTGCTCAAAATTTTGGGTACACATTGGACGAATACCCATCATTTTTCATCTATGTGCCTGATTTCTTTGCCGAAAAGGCGATCGCCGCTGAGTTTATCTTATCCACGGCGGATGACGAGGTTGTGTATCAAGTCATCTATGAAACCACCGTCACCGATGGGTTGGTCAAAATTACCCTGCCCGCAGATGCCAATGTTGCACCGTTGGAACTGGGGCAAGATTACAACTGGTCGTTTAGCCTGATTTGTAACCAGGATGATCGATCGGCAGATCTAGTGGTAGATAGCTGGATTCAGCGGATCGAACCCTCCGCAAACTTGGTCGCCCAGCTAGAGGGCGCATCCTCCGAAGATCGCCCAGGGCTTTTGGCCGAGGCTGGCATTTGGTATAGCAGCCTTGACAGCCTTGTGGCACTGGCTGAGCCACAAGGGCGGATCAGTAATGTGCCGGGCTGGGGCGCGCTGCTCGACTCGGTGGGGTTATCGGCGATCGCCCAACACCTAACGACCGAAACAACCTCCGACCGACCCAACGTTTCCCCAGTAGTGTCTCCTGATGTCGCTCAGTAGCCCAGAGCCTTAGCTTTTATCCTAGGGTTGGTGTCAGCCCTAGGAAGTTGCATCATTAGCTGCGTATCATTGGCTGCGTATCATTTTTTGCAATGTCCGTGAATGGCTGCGAATTCCTTGTAATAATCTCTAGTAATCTGCGGAAAAGGAAGTTAGAAGAATCGCGTGGGTGCGTTATCCCCAACTCACTAGGTCTCTGTAGACCCTTGCTTTGGGGCGTCAGTCTCATCCCCACGATTCGGACGTTGAACCTTGTTTTTCCCTGTGTCCTGCTGCCTGGGCTGCAGGTTTGGGAGAGCGCTTTGATCCGGCTCTATCCACCTATTTATTTTTGCCGCTGCTGACGGCTTTTAGGCTTGACCACCTCGGCATGGCCGACCACCCTGTTTTCCCATAAGCTCAGGACACAACCTATGAACGCTTCCCTTGTTTCTGCGAGCCGTTTGGCAGTGATGCTGTCGTTATTGACAGGGCTGGGGTTAGGCGCTCTACCCCTCCCCGCATTGGCTCAATATACCCCCCCCGACCGAGGGTTGCCCGGTCGGCGTGAGGGCGGGGGCACCAGAGGCGGAGCCGCCTGTATGGAGGGGGGCGGCACCCTGACCTCCTTTATTCCACCCACTCTCTTTGGCACCACCACCGCTGCGGCTCCTAAGCTCTATTGGTATGTGCCCCAAATTAACGCTCCGATGCTAGAGTTTGTGCTGCTCGATGCCAACGAAGATGAGGTCTATGTCCAAGAGATAGAAGGCATAGAAGGCCCTGGCATTATGAGTGTGGAAGTGCCCACGGTGGTTGTAGAAGGCGAGACCCTCTCTCAGCTTCAGGAAAATGAAGACTATCATTGGTTCTTGTCTGTGGTATGTAACCCCAATGATCGCTCTGGCGATATTTACACCGAAGGGTGGGTTCGGCGTATTCCTTTAGACCCCAGCCTTGATGCTCAATTGAGTGGAAAGTCAGCAACAGAACAGTCTGATCTATACGCCCAATTTGGGATCTGGCATGATGCGATGGATGCGATCGCCCAAGCCCAGTGCAGTATCCCTACAGACTCTATGGTTGCGCGGCAGTGGGATCGGATTCTCACCTCCGTTGGCCTAGAGAGCTTTGCTAGTGAGCCTACGCTGTTTCCCTGCGAACCGTCGGAATAGCCCCACAGCGGCCTCCCCAAAAGTGTTGTAGGCGCAGATAAATCATGCCCCGTTGGGATTGCACCCCTGACGGGGCACTGGTTATTTCTGATAGGTTTGGGCTAGTTCTTTGTGGGTGCTAGGTATCGCTGGGGTTGAGGCGCATCATATCCCAAGTCACATAGGTGCCAACCGGACTCCAGAGGAGATAGGGAATCAGCAAGTAGGCAGCTTTGGGGACGACGGAGAAGACAAGCGCGGTGAGGGCGATCGCCACTAAAAAACCGCCTCCCCCAATCCATACTCCCACGCGCAATCGCCGCAGCCACAGCATTCCTGGGGTGTAGGCCAAGGTTACCAATTCGAGGAGTAGGTAAGTGGCCATGAGACCCCATGTTTGGGGCGTGCCAGGAGCCTGTTGCCAGACGGTGTGGGCTGAAATGGCACCACAGGTAAAAATCGAGATCCAAATCAACGGGATGGCCCACTCAAAGGTAAGCCATGCAGGCCGCTGTAACCGCCGAAACCACTGCGATCCTCTCGGGGTGACCAGTCGGCCAAGGGCGATCGCCAACCCAAACGCCAACCCCCCAATCACCATCCAAGCTTTGACCACAACCTACCTCCTCACTAAATGCGCGTTCCACCTCAGATCTCTGCGCGCTCAGATTTCTGCGCGACCCTAGCACTCGACCCTGCACTGGATGCTGATTCTCGATCCGTGCCTCAACACAGTCTGCAAGCTTCTGATCTCGGTTCAGGCATTGCTAGGCAGATGGGGGTTGATGCATGAGTGATTGAGGCCGTTTTACAGATCCTATTCTAGATCTCCCAACCCAGTGATGCTTTTATGCGATGTTAGATCAGCCTGGTGAGGGTTGGTGCGGTTCCGTTTGAGTTAGGCTCAAGACGTGATGATCTGACGGCTCGAAGTCTAGGTGGATGGGGTATTTTATCAGAGCCTCATGCCCTTGTTAGCCCACTACTCGGTCAAGGTGGATCGAGGGCAATTTAGCTCATTCTTGAATACTCCGTTAATCGCCATCATAGCTTGCCTCAGAATAGCTTGCCTCAGACTGAAGGCTCGGCCATCTGGTAGGCGAGGCGGTTTGCTTTTTCGATCAGAGGCGGGAGGTCTAAGGTGGTGAGATGACCTTGATCAATCACTTTTTTGCCATTAATGAAGCTGTAATCGACGCGGTCGATGGCGCAAAAAATGAGGGCGGCGACAAGGTCGTGGTGGGCTCCGGCTAGTTGAGGGCGATCGCCATTCACGGCAATAAAATCCGCTGACATCCCCGGTGCGAGTGCGCCGATGTCGTCGCGGCCTAGTACCTTGGCTCCGCCAAGGGTGGCTATTTCGAGGGCTTGGCGGGCGGTCATGGCGGCGGCTTGGCGATCGCGCACCCGCGCCATCAAAAATGCCATCCGTGCTTCCTGTAACAGGTTGCCGCTGTCATTAGACGCTGACCCATCTACGCCTAACCCCACCGCTACTCCGTGATCGAGCATCTTACGGATCGGAGCCATCCCGCTCGCCAGTCGCATATTGCTACAGGGACAATGGGCTACCCCCGTTCCGGTTTTACCAAATTTGGCAATAGATCCATCGGTGAGTTGCACGCAATGGGCATGCCACACATCTTGCCCTAACCACCCCACCGATTCAGCATAATCTCCTGGAATGAGGCCAAAGGTGGCGAGGCTGTAGTCTACATCCGACTGGTTTTCGGCAAGGTGGGTGTGAAGTCTGACGCCGGGGTAGCTGCGGGCAAGGGCGGCTGATTCGCGCATTAAATCTTGAGAGACTGAAAACGGCGAACAAGGGGCGAGGGTGATCCGTAGCATCGAATGGCGATCGTTGTCATGATACTGCTCGATCAACCGCTGGGAGTCTCGCAAAATATCGGTTTCCCGCTCGACTAAGCTATCTGGGGGCAGACCTCCTTGGCTTTCACCGACGCTCATGCTGCCTCGGCTGGCATGGAAGCGAAGACCAATATCTTGCATCGCCCGAATTTCATCGTCTAACTGACAGTCATTGGGGAACAGATAAAGGTGGTCGCTGGCGGTGGTGCAACCCGACAGCATCAACTCGGCGGCGGCGACTTGGGCGCTGACATATACGCCTTCTGCAGTCAGGTTTGCCCAGATGGGATATAGCCCTGTGAGCCAATGAAATAAATCGCAATTTTGAACGGCGGGAATCACCCGGCTGAGGGCTTGAAAAAAATGATGGTGTGTGTTGACTAGCCCCGGAAGCACAAGGTAGCGACCTTGGAGATCGAGCACCTCATCGGCAGTCTGCGGGAGTTCGGCGGTAGTGCCCACTTGCTCAATGGTGCGATCGCGCACCCACAAGGCTCCATCTCGGATCTCCCGGCGCTCTGCGTCCATGGTGACGAGGGTATGGCAATGCTTGACCAAGAGTGTCGTCATAGGGGCATATCCTTCCAGGCGAAACCAGAATGGACGAAACCAAACTGGACGAAACCAAAATCCAACGACCCACTAAAAATGGGCTGGAACTCTGAGAGTCCAACCCATTTTTAAGCTACTTTTGGCTACGTATCTGTCCGGTGAGGCGTATTTTGCAAGTTGAAGATATTGATGCTTCAACCGATACGCTTCAACGGATGCGCTCTTGGTTGATGGAGCGGATAGCTAGGATACAACGGCGGGTTCGAGCGATCGCCGCACTGTTTTGGCTGGGGCTGGGGGAGGAGTAATGGGGGTTTGCATCAAGAACACCAGCAGCGGGTTGCTCTGTAGTTCTCGGCGCATTAAGCGGCGCAACTCGGTTTCTAGTTGAGCCTGCAAGCGTGCCCAAGCTACATCGACTTTGCCATCCCCAAAATTAGGAGAAAACTCAGTCCAGCGATCGCGCAAGGTTGCTTCTATCGTTGCCACAACCGATTGATCCAAACGACTCCGGTCTGCTGCCGTGACCACACCCCGCAGGTGAATTTCGGGCTTGGCAATCAGCTTGCCTTCCCAACCCACAGAAGCGGCTACGGTAATTACGCCATCCCCTGCCAACTGTTGACGCTCCTTCAAGACCCGCTCATGGACGACCCCAGAACGGGAAGCATCTACCAGCTCAATGCCAGAGGGCACTTTACCCGTCACCCGCAGGCTTTCAAGGGACAGTTCCACCACATCGCCATTATCGATAATGACCATGTTTTCGGCAGGCACCCCCATGCTTTGGGCGGTTTGAGAATGCTTCACCAACATGCGGTGTTCGCCATGGACAGGCAAGAAGAACTTCGGACGGGTGAGCGCCAGCATCAGTTTTTGGTCTTCTTGGGCACCGTGACCCGAGACATGGATGCCACGATCGCGCCCATAAATCACCTTGGCTCCTCGCATCATCAACTTGTCGATGGTGTTGACCACCGCAATCGTGTTGCCGGGAATGGGGTTTGCAGAGAACACAACCGTGTCTCCTTGCCGAACTTGCACCTGCTTATGGGCACCATTGGCAATCCGGGTGAGTGCAGCCATTGGCTCCCCCTGAGACCCAGTGGTGAGAATCAACACATTCTTATCTGAGAGCTTGTTCACCATGTTGAGGGGAACAAATAGGTCATCCTCACACTTGATGTAGCCAAGTTTGCGGGCATGGGCAATCACGTTCAACATGGAACGCCCGACCACGGCCACAGAGCGACTGTGCTTCTTGGCGAGTTCTAGAATCATGTTGACCCGATGCACCGACGAAGCGAAGGTGGTGACGAGCAAACGGCCATCGGCCTCGGCGAAGGTACGATCGAGGTTCGGAAAAACTGACCGCTCAGAGGGGGTATGACCCGGTATTTCGGAGTTGGTGGAGTCGCTAATCAGGCATAAGACGCCCCGCTCACCATGCTCTGCTAACCGCTGAATATCAAAGGCTTCACCATCTACAGGGGTAAAGTCAAACTTAAAGTCTCCGGTGTGGATGACCAGCCCCACAGGAGTATGAATAGCGACCGAGAAACTATCGGCCATCGAGTGGGTGTTGCGGATGTATTCTACTAAGAAATACTTGCCGATGCGCACAATCTCGCGAGGGCGCACCGTCCGAACATCGGTGCGATCGGCGACGCCAGCTTCTTCCAGTTTGTCATTGAGCAATGACATGGCCAAGCGGGGGCCGTAGATCACTGGGATATCAAATTGGCGGAGGTGGAAGGCAATGCCTCCGATGTGGTCTTCGTGCCCGTGGGTCACCACCATGCCCTTAATCTTTTCGCGATTGTCTCGCAGATAAGTGGTGTCGGGTAAGACAATATTGACCCCGTGCATTCCATCCGTCGGGAAGGCTAAACCTGCATCAAAAAGTATGATTTCATCTTCATACTGAAACACGCAGGTGTTTTTACCAATTTCATGCAAACCGCCGAGGGGAATGATTTTGAGGGGAGAAATTGACTCGTTCTTATTACTCATGTAACTCCTGATAACGATAGATTGTCGAACGACTGTTGAACGAAAAAAAGATAGCCGAATGCTATAAAAGGCGCAAAAAGACCTTCAGTATGAAATGACAAAGCGAGTCACTTCAGGACTTTTTAGAAAAACTCAAAAATTAAATTCAGAAATTAAACGAGGATTACGTCATAAACAAGGATAGGGAATAAAGCCTGATACAAAAGTCTAGAAGGCATAAATCAGCAAAACATTACAAAAGGACTTAGAAAAGACGGTAAAAAGACCCTATTCAGTTGTGGAAAAATTGTTGGAGGCAACCCGTGCCCCTGAAAGTCATCTGCAGAAACCTTGGAGGGAGCGATGAACAAGGAAAAAACTGATAAAACCGACTCAATGCTGAGCGATGGAATGGGTGGACTATATAAGGAACCTAAGAACAAGTCTTTTTTTAAAGAACACCTAGTTCTTGAAGGATCGGCTTGAGAGTGGTCTCGACGATTTGAGTATCGTCCGCTAAGGGAAGGCGAGTGTTGCCCACAGACCAGCCTTGTAATCGGAGAGCTGATTTTACAGGAATAGGGCTAGCACTGATAAAGAGTGCCTTGAAGAGTGGTAGCAGCATTAGGTGTAGTTGCTGAGCTACCTGAACATTCCCTTGTTTGAAGGCTTGAATCATAGCTTGGAGGTTGTCTCCAACGATATGACTAGCGACGCTCACAACGCCTGTTGCACCAACTGCCAACATTGGCAGGGTTAGAGAATCATCTCCAGAATATATTTCAAAGTCTGGGCTTGTGATCCGGCGAATTTGGCTAACTTGATCTAGATTACCACTGGCTTCTTTGATTGCAACAATGTTGGAAATCTCTGCCAAACGGGCAACAGTCTCAGGTAGAAGGTTCTGTCCAGTCCGTCCAGGGATGTTGTAGAGCATGATAGGGAAATTAGGAGTCGCCTCGGCGATCGCCCGAAAATGCTGGTACAACCCTGCTTGGGGTGGTTTGTTGTAGTACGGAACCACTTGTAATGATCCATCTAGCCCTAGTCTAGCAGCTTTTTCGGTGGCTTCAATGGCTTCTTGGGTCGAGTTTGACCCAGTACCTGCGATTACCTTGGCTTTGCCCGCCACACTTTTCTGCACCACCTGAAACAATTCATATTCCTCTGCCCAAGACAGAGTTGGCGATTCGCCGGTCGTTCCACATACGACAAGGGTATCAGTGCCATGATCGACTAAATGAGTCGCAAGTTTTTCTGCCGTGGCATAGTCCATACTGCCGTCCTCGTGGAACGGTGTGATCATGGCAGTCAGAACAGATCCAAATATACTCACGCGGTTTCTTGTACTCCTCTGTCCCCAAGGCTGATTCCATTGTGCATGGGCAGGCTTCTCTGTGGTGGCTGCGATCGCAGAACAAATTCAGCAGATTGAATCAACCCATGGTCAAGCATAGCTGATTCTTGCCTAAACGCTGAGGGGCATTGCCGTTGGCTGGGGCGATCGCCCTCCTTCTGGCTTCACCCATCCCCGCTCTACCAGTAACTCCGCAATTTGCACCGCGTTCAACGCTGCGCCTTTGCGAATCTGATCGCCGCACAGCCATAGCTCTAGGCCACAGGGATGAGAAAGATCCTGGCGGATTCGCCCCACTAACACCGGATCTTGTCCCGTTGCATCAATGGGCATCGGGAAATAGTTGGCCTGCCAGTCTTCGACCAACTTCACCCCAGGAGCCTGGCTCAAGATCTCACGGGCTTGGTCGGGGCTAAAGGGCTGGGCAAATTCTAAATTGATGGCCTCTGAATGGGCTCGTAATACGGGCACCCGAATGCAAGTCGCTGAAACCCGCAAATCAGGAACCCCAAAGATTTTACGAGTTTCGTTCACCATTTTCATTTCCTCCTCGCAATAGCCTGCGGCATTCAGCGGGGTGTTGTGGGGAAAGAGGTTGAAGGCGAGGGGGTAGGGGAATGATTCGGTGGGCGGGGTTTCGCCGTTGAGGATGGCTTGGGCTTGGGCTTTGACCTCTTCCATCGCACGCGCCCCAGCCCCACTGGCCGACTGATAAGTGGCAGCAATAATGCGCTGCACGGGCTGCACCTGATGGAGGGGGTAAACCGCTACATTCATCAAGATGGTCGTGCAGTTGGGGTTGGCGATGATGCCTTGGTGGTGAGCAGCGGCCTCAGGGTTGACCTCGGGCACCACCAGCGGCACCGTCGGATCCATCCGAAACGCGCTGGAGTTGTCGATAACGACGGCTCCAGCCGCCACCGCATGAGCAGCCCACTGTTTCGATTGGGAACCGCCTGCCGAGGCCAACACAATATCAATTCCGTCGAAGGCGCGATCGCTCACCGCCTCAACCTGCAAGGTTTCTCCAGCAAAGGTCAGGGTCTTGCCCGCCGATCGCTCCGAAGCCAGCAAGGTTAAATGCGACAGCGGGAAATTCCGCTCTGCCAAAAGTTCTAATAATTCGGTACCTACGGCACCCGTTGCACCCAAAATGGCAACCCGACATGACTGTGGCAAACCAACGCCCTCCGTATCTATTCCTGTATCTGTGCTATGGCTTTAATATCAGCTTTGCATCAATCTGCGTATCCTTGTTCCGCATCCGTCTCTGGTTCTAGACCTGAAAATAGCTGCTTCATCTCAGTTGATTTCAACGAAACTGAGTTTTTAAGGCGGCTTCTACAAAACTCGGCAACTAAACCTGAACCCAGCTCTCGCCGTTGAAATCTGCTGAAACCTATTGCTGAAATCTATTAAAACCTATAAAACCTAGTGATTGTGCCCCGTTTGGAGTGAACTCACAAGATCCTTTAACTCAGGATCATAATGAGCCGCTGGCGTAATAGCTACCCCCGATTGGGAAGATTCACAATCCTTTGTGATCCTAGTCGCGCTTAAATCTGTGCGGCCTCTCTAACGTTCCCAGTCGCCCTGCCTAGTCTACTGTTTCTAAATTGTTTCTAAAAAGGGCTAAGGGATCTGCGGGTTAATCGTGTACCCAGTGGCCAGGGTTCGACATCTAACCCTTACCTAACCCTACTGCCACCTTGAGATCTCGCTGCCCGCAAACCCTTTCCAAAAACCTTGGGTGAGATGTCCCCGTTCCGTTGCACAATTTATTTAATTTGTTGCAGTAGATGTTCCCATCCCGTGAAGCTATGACCTATACCTACGCCGACCACTTATTTTTACCCAATCGACACCATCAGTCGGGCGATCGCCCTCACCCCTGGTTATATACCCTGGCACTGATTTTGGGCGGTTCTCTATTTTTGGGGCTGGTGGCTCAGATTGCCATCCCACTGCCCTTTAGCCCTGTCCCCATTACTGGGCAAACCTTTGGGGTGCTGCTAATTGGCGCAACCCTTGGCAGCAAGCGTGGGGCACTCTGTATCCTCACCTACCTAGCCGAAGCGATAGCTGGATTGCCCTTCTTCACGGGTGGCGCGTCTGGTATTGCGGCACTTGCAGGGCCTACGGGTGGCTATCTGGTTGGCTTCGTGCTGGCTGCCTACATTACGGGTTGGCTGGCAGAACGGGGTTGGGATCGGCAACTAAAAACCAACCTCCTCGCCATGGCCTTGGGCAATATTGCTATTTATGCCCTTGGGTTACCCTGGTTGGGCCTCTTGATCGGCTTTGACAAAGTCTTAGCCCTAGGGTTGGTTCCATTCATCCCCGGAGATTTGGTCAAGCTCTTGCTAGCGGCTGGGGCGTTGCCTTTGGCATGGCGGCTGACCCGGCGTTCTGCTAGGACATTTTCTGGAAAGAAGGGCGATCGCTCTTAATCTCGCCCCGATTTTCTCCGCGATTAGCCTTAGCTTGTTGAATGGCCTCGTTAAGTGGCCTAGTTAAGTGGCCTATCCGTTGAATCGTCATCGCCGAATAATCGTCGAGCGGTCTCCACTCTGTCGGGGGAACTCTCAAAACCTTCCCCTGACTCTCAGCGGAATCGGTTATCATAACTAATTGCGGCTACTACAATTGCAGCTTCGAAAACTGTGATTTATTTCAAAGTGAATCGCGGCTAGCTGCGACGTTGCTCAGCCGGAGCAAGCTTTTGATGTGTTAAGAGAGAATTCATGAAAGTTACCCAGGAAAGACTGCCTGCTAGTCGGATCGGTTTAGAAATTGAAGTGACACCTGAAATGTCGCAGCAGGTGTATGACAAAACGTTGCGAAAATTTGCCCGCGACGCCAATATTCGTGGGTTTCGGAAGGGCAAAGTTCCCATCAAAATTTTGACCGGGCAGTTTGGCAAAAGCATCAAGCTATCCGCTCTCGAAGATTTGGTGGATGAGAGCATTAAAAAAGCCATTGAGCAAGAAAAAATCGATGCCCTCGGCAACATCGAATTGCGTTCCTCTTTTGAAGAGCTAATCGTGCAATTCAAACCCGGATCTGCCCTGACAATTTCTGCCACCCTAGATGTGTCACCCCAAGCGACGCTCAAGCAATACACTGGGTTGAGCATCACCGCCGAAGAAATTCTCTACCAGCCCGAGAAAGTTGATGAGGTGCTGGCTGACTATCGCGATCGCCGTGCCACCCGTGTTCCAGTTGAAGGTCGCCCTGCCCAAGAAAAAGACCTCGCGGTCGTCGATTTTGAGGGCACGCTGGTTCCCACTAGCGACGATGAAGAACCCCAAGAAATTCCCGGTGGCAGCGCTACAGACTTCGAATTAGAGCTGAGCGAAGACAAATTTATTCCTGGCTTCATCGAAGGCATCATTGGGATGGAGACGGGCGAATCGAAAACCATCAATGCCACCTTCCCTGACCCCTACCCTCAGCCTGATCTCGCTGGTAAAGCCGCCGTCTTTGTGGTCACCCTCAAGGAAATCAAAGAAAAAGAGCTACCTGAGTTAGACGACGACTTTGCCCAAGAGGTCAGCGAATTTGAAACCTTTGCTGAACTTAAAGAAGCGTTAGAAACGCGCCACCGGGAAGAGGCCGAAGAAAAGACCCGTGCCAATAAGCAGCAAGCCTTCCTCGCAGAGTTAGAAAAGCACCTAGAGGTAGAGTTGCCCAAAACGCTAGTGCGTCGTGAGGTCGATCATATGATTACCCAGACGGCCATGCGGCTGAGTGAACAGGGGCTAGACGTTAAAAAAATGTTTACCGCCGGAATTGTTGAAAACCTGCGCGATCGCACCCACCCAGAAGCGGTAACCCGTCTGCAGCGAACCCTCATCCTTGGCGAGATCGTGAAGCAAGCATCCATCACCCTGGATGATGAAGCCATCGACGCTAAGGTGAAAGAGGTCTTAGAAGATATCGAAGATGTCAAGACAGTGGATCAAGCTCGTCTGCGCGAGGTGATTGAAGAAGAACTGCTCAAAGAGAAGATCTTTGAGTGGCTAGAAGCAAATAACACCGTAGAACTGGTGCCGGAAGGTACCCTGACTCCGATCCCTGACCCTGGCGTTGATGATGAACTGGAGTCGGCTGATGAAGTGGCTGCCATCGCTAGCGATGGGGCGATTGAGGTTGTGGCAGAAGAGGTTGTAGAAGAAGAGGTTGTAGAAGCTTCAGTAGTCGTAGCTGAGGTCGAGGCCGAAGCGGTCGAGGCTGAAGCGGTCGAGGCCGAAGCGGTCGAGACTGAAGCCACTACGAAAAAGCCCTCCCGTACTAAATCTGCCAAGCCCAAAACAGATCCAGAGGCCTAAGAAACCTGGCATCGTTTTAATTGAGGCACCTCATTGAAGATGCCGAAAACGCCTATTGCCCCCTATCATCTGGGATAAGGGACAATAGGGTTAGATGGTTGCTCACACGGCTGTGATTCATCGGATTGAGAATGACATTAAGCCGATGAGCAGCGCAGTGATGGGATGCCCCCCTAACTGTGACTGTTCTCCTTTTCTAGATTGGATGCTTTTCTAGATTGGATGCTGAGGATTGAGTTTCGATGGTGATCTTGAGTATTTCCTGGAGATCGCCCCCCGTCTTTTAGGACTTGAGGCATAATATCCAATAGGTTGATCAACCGCAAATTTGGGATGATCCCCGCCGGGTTTTCCTTGAGGGCGAATGTAAAGCTGTTCACCAATGCGTTAGATATGGTCTTTTCTCAGTTTCCAGATTTTTCCCCTCATAGCCTGTCTTCCTTCGAACTTTCTTCCATGGATGGCGCGACCCAACCTCCTCGCAACATGATTCCGATGGTGGTCGAGCAGTCTGGGCGAGGAGAGCGCGCCTTTGATATTTACTCTCGTTTGCTGCGTGAGCGGATCATCTTTTTGGGAACGCCCGTTGATGATAATGTCGCCGATTCCATCGTGGCGCAGTTGCTCTACCTAGACGCTGAAGATCCTGAAAAAGACGTGCAGATCTATATCAACTCCCCAGGTGGCTCTGTCACCGCAGGTATGGCGATTTATGACACCATGCAGCAGGTTCGGCCAGACATTGTTACTATCTGTTATGGGCTAGCCGCTAGTATGGGGGCGTTCCTGTTAGCTGGAGGAACTGCCGGTAAACGGCTTTCGCTCCCTAGCTCTCGCATCATGATTCACCAACCGCTCGGCGGTGCCCAAGGGCAAGCGGTGGATATTGAAATCCAAGCCAAAGAAATTCTGTATCATAAGCGAAAACTCAATGAGTTGCTGGTTCATCACACCGGACAAACTGTTGATAAAATTACCCAAGATACAGAGCGAGATTTCTTTATGTCTGCTGAAGAAGCTCGAGTCTATGGCCTTGTAGACAAGGTTATTTCTCGCGAAGAACTCGCAGCCGGAAGAGAAGTGGGTGCTGTTAGCCACCCGTAGTAGTAGCCGTTACCACCCGTAACTGAGGGGCAACATGTCAAAGTATGACTCTCATCTCAAATGTTCTTTCTGTGGCAAGTCCCAGGAGCAGGTTCGCAAGTTGATTGCTGGGCCGGGGGTCTACATTTGCGATGAATGCGTCGATCTTTGTAATGAAATCTTAGACGAGGAATTGTTTGACTCCAGCGCGACGGTGCCGCAGTCATCACCCCGGCGAGAGCCGCAGCCAGAGAAGCGTCCGGCTCGCTCAGCGCGTCTCTCGTTGACTCAAATTCCTAAGCCTAGAGAGATCAAAAAGCACCTAGATGAGCATGTGATTGGCCAAGATGAGGCCAAGAAGATTCTCTCAGTTGCGGTTTACAACCATTACAAACGTCTGAGCTTCGTTCAAAGTAAAGGCAGCACACCTCGAACGGATGACCCGGTTGAGTTGCAAAAATCTAATATTTTGCTGATTGGCCCGACGGGGTGTGGCAAGACGTTATTGGCGCAGACCCTAGCCGAAATTCTAGATGTACCCTTTGCCGTTGCCGATGCCACCACCCTAACGGAGGCGGGCTATGTGGGTGAGGATGTAGAAAACATCTTGCTCCGTCTCCTGCAAGTGGCTGATTTAGATGTGGAAGAAGCCCAGCGCGGGATTATCTACATTGATGAGATTGATAAAGTAGCCCGTAAGAGTGAAAATCCTTCGATTACGCGGGATGTGTCTGGCGAAGGTGTGCAGCAAGCGCTGCTGAAGATGCTGGAGGGAACCGTTGCGAATGTTCCGCCCCAGGGTGGACGCAAGCATCCTTATCAAGATTGCATCCAAATTGACACTAGCAATATTTTGTTTATTTGCGGTGGGGCATTTGTGGGGCTCGAAAAAATTGTCGAGCAACGGACTGGCAAAAAAAATATGGGCTTTATTCAGCCCGGCGACCTGCTGACAAAAGAGAAGCGGGCGGCAGATGTGCTAAAGCATATGGAGCCTGACGATTTGGTGAAGTTTGGGATGATTCCTGAATTTATTGGACGGGTGCCTGTGATGGCGGCTGTGGAGCCGCTAGATGAAGACACCCTCGCCGCCATTTTGACGGAGCCGCAAAATGCTCTGGTGAAGCAATACCAAAAGCTGATGAAAATGGACAATGTGCATTTGGAGTTTCGCCCCGAGGCTGTGCGGGCGATCGCCAAAGAGGCATACCGTCGCAAAACAGGGGCGCGTGCCCTCCGCAGTATTGTTGAGGAGATGATGCTGGATGTGATGTATGAGTTGCCTTCGCGCAAAGATGTAACCCGCTGCATGATTACCCGAGAAATGGTCGAGCAGCGTTCTACGGCTGAGTTGTTGTTGCATCCGTCATCGATTCCGAAGCCGGAGTCGGCTTAGGTTTGGAAATGGGGGTGTGCGATGGCCACCCCCATTTCTTTTAGAGGTGGATCAATGGAAGCGAGGGCGATCGCCCGTCTTGTCTCCCCCGCCCCTGTCTTCATGTGTCCGTTGCTTTTCTTGGAAATGAGTTTGGAACGATGCCGTTTGTTGAATTGCGTGGGGTGCCCCATTACTATGAGTGGATCAGTGAATCGCCGATAACCGAGGATTTTCGCCCCACCAAGCCTGTGATGGTGTTTATGCATGGGTGGGCTGGGTCGGCGCGATATTGGGAGTCTACAGCGCGGGCGATCGCCCCCCAGTTTGACTGCTTGCTCTATGACCTACGCGGCTTTGGGCGATCGCCCCTCCCCCGCCCCATCCCTGAGGCCGTGAGTGCCATCGGCTATGAACTCGAAACCTATGCCGATGACCTAGCGCTGTTGTTGGATTACTTTGGCCTAGGGCGGGTTTACCTCAACGCCCACTCCACGGGAGCATCGATTGCGGTGTTTTTCTTGAATCTATATGCTGATCGGGTGGAACGCGCCATTCTGACCTGTAGCGGCATTTTTGAGTATGATCGGGCGGCTTTTGAAGCTTTTTATAAATTTGGGGGCTATGTCGTTGCCTTCCGGCCTAAGTGGCTCCAGTCGATTCCCTTTGTCGATCGGATGTTTATGGCGCGGTTTTTGAGCCGCCCTATTCCTGCTGCCGAACGCCGCGCTTTCTTAGAAGATTTTATTCTGGCAGACTACGCAGCAGCCATGGGCACCCTCTACACCGCCGTGAGTAAAAAAGCCGTTGACGTGATGCCTGGGGAATTTGCCCAGATCTCAGCCCCTACACTGTTAGTCTCTGGTCAGTATGACCAAATTATTCCTGCGGCATATGGTGAGCGGGCGGCAGCGCTGAATGAACGGGTGCAGCACTGCACCATGGCCAACACGGGGCATTTCCCCATGCTAGAGGATGTGCCGACGTATCTCGCAGCTATCCAAGACTTTTTGGGGGTAACTCTGGATGTGCCGCTAGAAGTGGCTAATTAGGCATCCTTCTAGGCGATCGCCATTAATTGACGATTCTATCGGTTGACTCTATCGGCCAAGACACCCTCAGGCTGCTACCAGATTTGCTCGATTTGTTGGGCGATCGCCTCTGCCTCTGGCCGTCCTTGCCCGGTGTGGAGTGGCACCGTCACATGCCCCAACTTGCGCCCCACCCGCGCCTCTCCTTTGCCATACCAATACACTTGAGCTTCGGGAACTTGACGCAGAAGAGCTTGTTTCTCGGCATAGTCTGAAGTTGCCGACTCAAACCCCAGCAAATTGACCATGACCGCCCCCGCACAGTGCAGCGCCGGATCGCCCAGCGGAAGATCAGAAACCGCCCGTAATTGCTGCTCAAATTGGGAGGTATGGCAGGCGTCGAGGGTGTAATGCCCCGAATTGTGGGTGCGCGGGGCTAGCTCGTTGACGGAGAGTTGGCCAGCGGCGGTGAGAAATAGCTCGATACCCAAAACGCCGACATAGTCTAGCTTCTCAAGGATGGTGTGGGCGATCGCCCCTGCTTCGCTAACCACCGAACTCTCCCATTCTGGCAGCACAAAAACCCGCTGGCAGACTTGGTTGACCTGCTGGGTTTCGACGAGGGGATAGACCACCGTTTGATGGCCAGTGGCCGCGCTAGAACGAGCGGCCATGATGGCCAACTCTCGTTCAAAGGGCACAAATTCTTCGAGTAACCACTGGTCAGGTGCAGCCCCCACCAAGGTTTGCTGGAGGGTTGCCACATCGGGTATCACAAAGGTGCCTTGCCCATCGTAGCCATGCCGTCGGGCTTTGAGCACAACGGGAAACCCAAACTGGCTGAGGGTTTCGGCTGTAGAGTGGGCTGTAACGGCGGCAAAGCTTGGGGTTGGCACGCCCCATTGCTCAAACGCCGTGCGCTGATCCCACTTATCTAAAATGGGTGCTAGCGCCGTTAAGGGCGGATAAAAAATGACCCCTTGAGCGGCCAGTTGCCGGAGGGCGGGCAGATCAACAAACTCATTTTCGAAGGTGATGACATCGCAGTGGGTGGCGAGGCGAGCCGTGGTGGCGGCATCGGCGATCGCCCCTTGCACCACTTGATCCGCAATCTTCACCGCCGGATCCTGCAGCCCTGGTGTTTGCACCACCAACTTCAGCCCCAAGGCCTTGGCTCCCGGAGCCATCATCCAAGCCAACTGCCCCCCACCAATGATCCCAACCCGCTGCACCATGCCTGCTTGATTCCTGCGTAATTCCTAAAAAGTCATTCAATAGAACCGTGAGAAGAGCCGTTAGGTAACCTTGCAAAGATGCTCAGAAAGATTCTTAGACAGCCCTGAATATAGATCTGAGAGAAATCTGAGAACAGCCCTGCAATAGCTCGGCCACATCCAATCCCCCGTTGTGGCTGGGGTTCCCTTAGTCACGACAGCCTAGGGATTCTCGGGTAGAGATGCCCGTTTTAGGATTGATGCCCTTTGCGGCTTGGCATAACTTTCGCACCTGTGCGCCATCGAGCATGGCGTCTGTGAAATCGGCTCCGGTGACATTCACATTCTCAAAGGTGGAGCCGAGCAAAATCGTGTGGCTCAGAATTGCATCGCTCAGGTCAGTATCTTGAAACTTAGACTGATCCATCATCGCATCGCTCAAATCGGTGCCATGCATAACGGCTTGGGTCATCACGGAGGCGCTAAAGATCGCCCCGCGTGCATCGGCATCCGAAAAATCAGTATTTTCTAGATTGGCGTTGGAGAATTCTGCCGATCGCAGCACTTGGCCAGAAAAATCTTGACCATGGAGTTCGGCATTGCTGTAAGACAACGGCGGTGCCGCAAACGGATTGGCCCACGCGGCTGGGGTGCCTAAATTGAGCCAGCCCGCCAGCCCTAGCCCCATCGCCACAAACAGCCCGACAGCGCGTGTCAAAACAAGTCTTGCCATAGTACTTGCCATATTTTCTGTGAGGTGCGATCGCCCAATCATGCCCGTTTCTCTCAATAACGCTGGAGTGTAGGTGGCAGTAGCCACAGTAGATTCTCGTTAGATGGATCATCGCGCCCGTTGTGCGCACTCTCTGCTTGCATCCTAGACCGAAATGGAAACCCCTGCCGCCAGAATCCTAGCGGCTCTTTCCACGGAACGGTTTTACTCTGGAGCAAACAAGAAGGGCACTGTCTCTACCAGTCGATCGTGGATGGGTTCGCCTCGGCGCATGGCCCAATATTGGCTGAGAAAATGGATTTGGCGGAGACCCACCCAAATATTTAAGCCAGGGATAACCATCCACCAGACCTTTAACGGTGCGGCCATCCCGGCCTCTCGATAGAGCCGATTGATTGTGCGATAGAGGCGAAACTGCACGATATAAATCCAGGCTACGCCCAGCAAAAACAACCACCCAAACGCCCTCGGCACATCGGGGTCAAAAACAGCCAGGGCAGGTGGTAGGGTCACCCCTAATAAAAACGGGAGCAGGGCAACAGCCCCCGACCAATCATGGCCGGTATACCGTCGCAGCTCGTCTTGGATCTGCCATTTGTAATAGCCGTAGTAGGCCAAGCCCGTTAGCCCAGACCAGAACACGACCGCCCCCAACGGACGCGGTGTGCCCAGCGGTCTATCGTCGCTAGAGGCTTGGGTGTGGCTGGGCGGTTTTGCGCCCAAGGGTTGGGGGGGCGCAAGATTGGGATCGGGGAATGCGGACGAAGGCTCTGGGGATGGGTGAGTCATGCCAAAGATGGGGGCGTTTTGCCAAGTCGTGAACCGGAATACTGAAGCGGAGCAGCTAAGGGTTTGAAGGCTGTCCTTAGCAAGAGGTACCTCTTGCTAAGGTACCTTTACAATTTTTAACGAAAATTGGAGGCTTGGCAATGGCGATGCTTCATGTCGGCAGAAACTCGCTTTGTCCTCACAAGTTCCTCATTCTTTTTATCTAGGGTGGCGATTATCAGGATTGGGATGCCACAGGTTGCTTCGGGACTCCATCTTGATCCATTACCCGCCCGCTGCGGAAGGAGGAATCATGATCCCTACCCATTCCAGAATCAATCCATACCTCACGTTGATGGAAATTCCCCCTGGCTACCTCAATGTTATGGGGTATGTGGATGAGTCTGAGGTGAATGGCCCCGGCTGTCGGGCCGTGATTTGGGTGCAGGGGTGCCTGCGCGAATGCCCCAGTTGCTTTAACCCAGATTCTTGGTCGTTTGAGGTGAATCAGTTGTTGTCGGTGGAGACGTTGGTGCGGCGCATTCTCAGCAATCCTCGCAATGAAGGCGTGACGTTTTCGGGAGGGGAGCCGTTTTGGCAGGCTCCAGCCTTAGCCGCAGTGGCGGAGCAGGTGAAGGCAGAGGGGCTAACGGTTATGGCCTTTAGCGGCTTTCGGCTCGAAGAATTGCAGTCTGATTATGCACCTGCTGGGTCTAAGGAACTGTTGCAGGCGTTGGATATTTTGATCGATGGCCCTTACCTTGAGGCGCAGGCGGTCACTAGCCCCGATTCGCTGGTGGCTTCGCGGAATCAGCGGGTGCATGTGTTTAACCCGGCATTGCGCGATCGCATGACTTGGGCAAGCGATCAAATGGAGGTGCATATTTTCCAGGATGGCAGTCGCTTGGTGACTGGCTACCGGGGCAATTTAGTGTCGGACAACTTGGATGTGTAGGGCATTCTCGATCCTGGTAGGATGCCAGATCAACCGTCTGCCTCGCTGTTCGGGATTGAAGGCTCCTGAAGGCATGGGGGATCGTCTGGGCGCTTACCTATGGACAATCAGGCAATTTCGGGCTGGGGAATCTCCGAGGGATCGGGGGGTGGGTTGGTGATTTCGAGGTAGATATGTTCGAGGCGCACGGGTTGGCGGGCGATCGCCTCTAAGGGCACCCCTTCAAATAAGCGGATAATCTCGGGCAGATCTAAGGGCTGGGGCAACCAGAAGGCGAGGTCGCTACCGTAGCGGCGGCAAGGAAAGCCGAGGGTTTTGGCACGGGCGATCGCCCCTGCCTCGTCTCCCGTTTGCAGGGTCAAAATTTCTTGGGCGGGGATGAGTTGGCGCAGCTCGGCTAGGGTGCCCTCTTGGGGAATGGTGCCTTGCCTTAGGAAGCCAATGCGATCGCACAGGCGCTCGGCTTCATCGAGGAGGTGGGTGGTGAGCAGCACGGTCATCCCTTGGCGCTGGAGCGTGCGGATCAGCTCCCATAGCTCATAGCGGGCTTCGATGTCTAGCCCGGTGGTGGGTTCGTCGAGGACGACGAGCTTGGGCTGATGGATGAGGGCGATCGCCAAGCTGAGGCGGCGCAACATGCCGCCACTGAGGCGCTCGGCGGGGCTAGAGGCGCGATCGCCCAACCCCACCGCCGCCAAACATTCGGCCACACGCCGCCGCCGCACCCCCGCCGACAAACCATACAACCGCCCAAAAAAATCTAAGTTTTCGGCACAGGTGAGGCTGCGATAGACCAGGTTTTCTTGGGGCGCGATCCCTAGCCAAGGCTTTGTCCGTTCTGATACCGGATGCCCGTTGATGAGCACCGTCCCGGCATCTGCCCGCAACAGGTTGCTAAGAATGTTGATGGTGGTGGTTTTTCCGGCTCCATTCGGCCCCAAGAGGCCATAAATTTCGCCATCGGGAATCTGTAGGTTTAACCCCTGCAACACCCGCCGATCGCCATACCTTTTTTCTAGCCCTTCAATATAGAGCATTCACCCATTCAAACCCCTGCATATATCCCCTGAACCGATCCATAAAATGGATTTGGCTCAAATCTACGCCCACCGCTCTTCTGCCATCTGGCTGGGCAAACCTAGCGATAGCACCCAAAAGACGGCTACGGCATCACCCAAATTTTTGCTTGGCTTGCTCGTAGACCTCGGCGGTGATCTGGGTTATCCCCGCTTCTGTGGCAAACTTCTCGATTTTTTTGCGAGCCGCTGGGCGCACAAAAAAGGGAACTTCCTTGAGCCGAGCTTCCGCCTCCGCTGTCCATTCAACCGCACTACTCATAGGTCAACTGTTAGAGCTAAGGTTTGAACTATTTGAAATCAGAGTGAGGCCAAAGCGCCCCATATCCCCATCACTCTAACCCGGAATGGGGGAGTGGGTCAGCCCTTCTGGGGCGGTGCGGGGCGGCGTGGAAAGGGCGATCGCGCAACGCCCTCGGCTCGACTACAATCAAGGCACAGTAATCAAGGCATAGTGACAGGCTTCCTTCAATGGCCAACGTTCTCACTCAAATCTATAATGCCATCGATCCGTTTAAGCCCCTTGAGCCGAATGACCCGGCCTATGTGGATTTTCAGGCAGAGCGGGGAGATACCAATGTGGTGCTAGATCTGGGGCGCGAGATTTTGCGATCTAACCGCACTACATGCCAATTATTTGCGGGGCATCGAGGCGCGGGCAAGTCAACGGAGCTGTTGCGGTTGAAGGCAGATCTAGAGGCCAAGGGCTGCTTTGTGGTGTACTTTGCGGCGGTGGGAGACGATGGCGACATCGACCCGCAAGATGTGCAATATGCCGATATTTTGCTGGCCTGTGCGCGGCATTTGCTCGAAGACCTCAAACAGGCAGATCCAGAGCCGCTGATTAGCTGGTTTCGCGATCGCGGGCAGGCCATCCAAGAGGTGATGCAAACCCGCATTGATATGGATTCTTTGGATATCAATATTTTGGCGAAGCAGTTTGCTAGCATCACGGCAACCCTGCGGGCGGTGCCCTCTGAGCGCCGCAAGATTCGAGATCTGGTGAATCCGCATACCGTGACGCTGGTTACTGCGCTCAATGACTTTGTGGCCGATGGCCGCCGCAAGCTTCCGCCTGACAAAAAAAAGTTGGTTGTCATTGCCGACAACCTCGATCGGATCGTCCCTATCCCTGACGACAACAGCCGCACCAACCACGACGATATTTACCTCGACAACAGCGAACAGATGCGAGGGCTAGAGTGCCATTTAATCTACACCGTGCCGATCTCAATGGTGTATTCCAATCGCGCCAATGAGCTGAAGGAGATCTATGGCAATCCTGAGATTTTGCCGATGGTGATGGTGCAAACCCCCGATGGACGGCTGCACTCCCCTGGGGTAGAAAAAATGCGTCAGATGATTTGGCAACGCATTGCTCAGTTTGTCTCTGACAAAAGCCTAGACACCGAGATCTTTGAAACCCCAGAGATCGTGGAATCTCTGTGTCTTGCTAGCGGTGGCCATGTGCGCGAGTTGCTGTTGCTCCTAAAAGCGGCCATTAATAAGGTCGATACGTTGCCTATTAGTAGCAAGGCGGTGCGTCGGGCAATCAGCGAGACCCGCGACACCTATCGCCGGACGGTAGAGCAACCCCAATGGCGGGTATTGGCCAAGGTCGCCCACACGCGCAGCATTGACAACGACGAACCCCATCGAGATTTGTTATTTCGTCGCTGCCTACTGGAATATCGCTATTACGATGAGAATGACGACTTGCAATGTTGGTATGACGTGCATCCTCTGATCAAGGCCATTCCTGAATTTAAAAACGCATTTGCGGCTCACCGATGACCACAAGCTTGCCAGACTGGGAAGAAGACCTAATCGACGACCCCGAAGAGGCGTATGGGTCGTTGTTGCGAGCGTTGCGCCGCACCCAGGGCTTTGGGCTGCTGTTTGTGGAATGCACCCTCGCCGAAGGTCAGCGCATCAGCCAGCGCATCCGGCAAGACTTGCCCCAAAAAACTATGGATGTGCTGAGCTTTGCAGAACCGCTCAGCGATGGCAATGTTTATAAGCGCGTGCAAGAAAAACTCGCGGCCAACCCAGTCAATATCCTGTTCATCGAAGGACTCGAACAGTCTCTCTACGCCTACGAAGACACCAAACGCCATCTGGGTTGGAGTAGCCAAGAGATCTATTCTTACAGTTGGAAAGGGGTTTCTCCGGTGATGGTGAACCTCAACCAGCAACGCGAAAACTTCCGCGATAGCTTTGACACCTGTTTGGTCTTTCTCATTCCCCCCTTCCTCACTAACTATCTGATTCGGCGCGCCCCCGACTTTTTTGATTGGCGATCGGGTCTCTTTCGCTTTCCTGGCCAACGCGAGGAACGAGAAACGCGGTTCCAACAACTCTCCCAGGGGGAAGATTACGATACTTACCTGGGGCTTCTCCCGGCAGACCGGATCGCCAAAATCGCAGAGCTGAGAGACTCGATTGACCAATCAGAAGACCCTGCCCAAAAAGTAGTGTTATTGTGCGAACAAGGACGGATCTTTTCTGCGAATTCAGATATTGCTCAAGCATTAGCCTGTTTTGAACAAGCCCTTGAACTCAAACCCGACGATCACGGGGCGTGGTACAACCGTGGAAATGCGTTGTCTGTTTTAGGGCGAAAGGAGGAGGCGATCGCCAGCTACGACAAAGCTTTAGCGGTCAAACCCGACTATCACGATGCGTGGAACAACCGTGGTTATGTGTTGTCTGTTTTAGGGCGAAAGGAGGAGGCGATCGCCAGCTACGACAAAGCTTTAGCGGTCAAACC
>Ga0105044_10002195_pt1 | contig 26573 bp, 19 predicted proteins | sample MAT01_FD_78092 | JGI IMG/M metagenome (GOLD analysis project Ga0105044, IMG submission 78092) | Freshwater microbial communities from Lake Fryxell liftoff mats and glacier meltwater in Antarctica - MAT-01 | ecosystem: Environmental > Aquatic > Freshwater > Ice > Liftoff microbial mat | place... | reverse complement strand
GACGGAGTGGAGAAGGGACTGAGATGATGCCTGCCGCTACGACGAGCATTGGCGTTTGGGATTTTAGTTCAGCTTTTCAGTCCTTCAGTTTTCATTTTTTTATTCACGCGGTGTTGGCGGTTGGGTTGGCTTTGGTGTGGAGATCGACGGTTTGCTCGGTGTCGATGATGAGGAGCAACCGGTCTTTTAATTTGTAGACGCCACGCACGAGCTGGCGGGCGACGCCGGTCAGGGTTTCGGGCGGACGCTCGTAGGTGCTCTCGTCAACTTCGAGGACATCGCCGATCTCATCCACGAGCAGACTCACGGCGCCGTCATCGGTGCGGACCACGACGTTCATCGGGAGTTGATCGGTGGCGCGATCTTTCAGGACGAGTCGGCGGCGAAGATCGATCGCAGTCACGATCTGGCCACGGAGATTGATGAGACCGCTGACGACATGGGAGGCGAGCGGGACGCGGGTCATCTCCTGATAGCGGATGACTTCCTGCACGCGGAGAACGTCCACGCCGAAGAATAGTCCGTCGACGTAGAAGGTGCAGTATTGGGTGGCGGAGTTCATGGGGGCGGGGACGGGGTGGGAAAGTTGAGAGCTGAGAGTTTAGAGTTGAGAGCCAGAGGACTGAGGACTGAGGACTGAGGACGGAGGACGGAAGGCGGAGGACGGAGGGTGGAGGACGGAGGGGGAGAGTTGAGAGCCAGAGGGCGGAGGGCCTAAGAGACTGAGGGAGGGATCGTTCTTGTTTTCTTACTCGTTCTCGTAATCTCGGGTGGTGGTTCTGCCGCTACGACGAGCATTGGTATTCGCCGAGGAACAGCACGGTCACAAGGGCCGGCCCTACACTGAAATTCATTTGGCATTCGGCATTCATCATTGGGTTTCAGCTCTTCAGTTTTTCAGGCCTTCCGTTTTTTTTACGCGGCGGCGGGATAAAAGCCGGGGTCGGCGACGCGGATGAGGGCGGGGACATCGAGCAAGTCCGTGACTTTCCCTTGGACGACGGCGGAGCCGAGGATGCCTTGCGCGGTGGATTTGCGCTGGATGGTGACGGCTTCGTCGACGATGTCGTTGATCTGGCTGACAATGAGGCCGACGCTGCGGCCGTTTTCGGAATAGACCACCACCGGCATCGGATCCAACGCGACGAGGTTGGCTTGATTGATCTGACCGGCCAGATGATCGGCGACGCGGATGAGCGGAAGAATCTGACCGCGATATTGGACGACTTCTTGCGTGCCGGTGCGTTCGATTTTGGTGAGGGAGAATTCCTCGAGACGCGCGGCTTGGGAAAGTGGGATCGCCAGACGGCGGTCAGTGCCTACGGTGAAGAGCAACAGGGTTTGCCGCTGGTCGGCATTTTCCTGCGTGCGAGTTTTGTCCTCCATCATCGCGCGGTCGCGGGTTTCGGCGACGACGTTCGCGTGTTGCGCGAGTCCGACCACATCGAGAATGAGCGCGACACGACCGTCGCCCATGATGGTGGCACCGGCGAAACTGGAAATGCCTTTGAGCTGTTTGCCGAGTGGTTTGACGACGATTTCCTCGGTGTCGTTGATTTCATCGACGACGAGTCCGAAATGGCGGCCATCGGCCTGAAGCACGATGATGTTGACGACGGCATCATCGGCATCGGCTCCTGCTTTGGCGGGAGGAGTGGCTACTTTGAATTGCTGGTTCAGGTAGGCGAGCGGGAGGAGATGACCGCGCAGGCGGTAAACGGGGGCACCGTAAAGCATTTCGATGCCCTTGCGCACTTGCGCTCCCTCGAGCCGCACGAGTTCCAACAGGCTGACCTGCGGAATGGCGTAGCGATCGCCGCCGCTCGTGACGATCAACGCGGGGATGATCGCGAGGGTGAGCGGGATTTTGATTTTGAGCGTGGTGCCCTGGCCGGGTTGAGTCTGGAGGTCGATGGAACCGCCAATTTTTTCGATGTTGGTTTTGACGACATCCATGCCGACGCCACGGCCGGAGACATTGGAGATTTTTTCCGCCGTGGAGAGACCGGGGAGGAAAATGAGATTCATCGCCTCGCGTTCGGAGAGACGGGTGGCCTGCTCGGCGGTGAGGAGATTTTGCGAGACGGCTTTGGCTTTGACGCGCTCCAGGTTGATGCCGGCGCCGTCGTCCATGATTTCGATATTCACCTGGCCACCTTCATGGAACGCGCGAAGGGAGAGGAGGCCTTCCTCGGGCTTGCCGGCGGCGCAACGTTTTTCCGGAGTCTCGATGCCGTGATCGATGGAGTTACGGACGATATGCGTGAGGGGATCCTTGATCGCTTCGATGATGGTGCGGTCGAGTTCGGTGCTCTGGCCGTCCATGATGAGGCGAACTTTTTTGTTCAACTCATGGGAAACATCGCGGACGACGCGGGGGAATTTCGCCCAGACATTCCCGATGGGCTGCATGCGGGTTTTCATCACGCTTTCCTGGAGCTCGGTGGTGATGATGTTGAGACGTTGGGCGGCGGTCAGGAGGGCGGCTTGATCAAAATTGGTGGTGTTGGCGACGATCTGGTTGCGCGCGAGTACGAGCTCGCCGACGAGGTTCATGACCTTGTCGAGCTGGCCCACATCGACGCGGATGGCATTGTCCGCAACGCTGGATTTCTGACTGACTTCAGGAGCAGCTACCAGTGTTTCCGGCATGGGGGCAGCAGTGGCTGTGACCGCAGGCGGAATGGGAGCAGATGACTGAGTCGGCTCTGGTTCGTCGGCGAAAAGGCCGAAGGCGGCGTTGGCTGGAGCGGCGATTTGTTCGGTGGCGATGGGGATGGCTTGGAGTTCTTCCAAGCGCGCAAGCAGGGCGGAGTGGTCGGCGTTGCCATCTTTGCCCGTGGCTTCGAGGGCGCGGAGCATGCCGCGCAAGGCATCAGAGAGCGCCAACAGCGTGGTGATCATGGCGGGCGACGTGGTGATTTTCCCGTCGCGGAGCAGGCTCAGCAGATTCTCTCCGCAGTGCGCGGTTTTTTCGATTTTCCCCAGGCCGAGACATCCGGCGGTGCCCTTCAGGGTGTGGATCACCCGGAAAATATTATTCATCGTATCACTGCCGCCTTGGCCTTGCTCGAGGGTGAGGAGTTCGCGGTCGAAGCGATCGAGGCCTTCATGACTTTCGACGAGCAAGTCTTTGATGAGATCTTGCTGGAGAGTTTCGTTGAGCGACATGGGATGGAGGGTCAGACGGGCAGCACTTTCGCGACGACGGCGAGGAGCTGTTCCTGACTAAAGGGTTTGACGATCCAGCCGGTGGCGCCGGCGGTGCGGCCCAGGGCTTTCTTGGCCGGATCAGATTCGGTGGTTAACAAAATAATGGGGGTTCGGGCAAAAGCCGGCAGGGCACGCAACTGCCGGGTGAGTTCGAGTCCGTCCATGTTGGGCATGTTCACGTCGGTGATGACGAGATCGACGCCGCGCAGCTTCAGGGCGTTGAGGGCTTCGCGCCCGTCGGCGGCTTCGAGCACTTCGTGTCCGGCTCCTTTCAGCGTGAAGGAAACCATTTTCCTCATCGTGGCGGCATCATCGACGGTAATAATTCTTTTGCTCATGAAAGGAGGTGGGCAGATGGAATCAAGGCGGAGCGGTCAGCCAGTAGTTGGCTGGTGGATGGCTTTGTTATAGGCGGGATGCATGCGAGACTGGGCATCGGTTCCTCCCGTCGCTGGCCAGGCGACAGCAGTGGCTGATGCGTTTTTGAAGTATCGACGCGGCTGACAGGGACTTTAATAAGATTATTCATGCGAGGGGCGAATGGTTGCGATATCCGGACCCCGAGGAATAAGCCGCAACGAGGCAGTCCAGAGCTGAGAGTCGAGAGACTAGAGCCAGACTAAACAGTGAATACAGTTTCCGTCACAAAATCACGCATACCAGCTCTGAGGATCGGGCTCTCAGCTCTAGACTCTGGACTCTCGACTGCATCGTTCCGGCTAAGGGTGAGCCCAACCACGCCGCGAATCGGGATGAAGCTGAAATGAATTTAACGCGGAGAGCGCGGAGCTTGGGCTCAGGAAGGCTCAGCCGGGAACATGCAGCGGGTGGGCGTCGGTCTCCGTACCGACGCTCTGTCGCCGATGTGGAAATCGGCGACCACCCATTGGAAACCGCTGGCCCGAACCAGAAATTTTAACGCGGAGCCTGCCGTGGTTTTACTCCGTGAGTTGGGCTTGTTTTCCATTCGTGAATAATTCGTGTGATTCGTGGGAAAAATCGGGTCGGGTCGAAAGTGGCAAGGGTCTCTGCGGAGGTGGAACCCGACCTCCGGGCGGGTTTTGCATCGTGCGGGTAGCCTCGTTTGAGGGCGCAGCTCGAAAACGGGGCCGTAGGACACCGCGCTTTCGCCTGGGGCTCAAACGCGGCTACACTCGGCACGGAGCGCGCCCGGCTTGTCCGTCGTAGCCTTGGCGAAGTCGGAAGGTCGCACTCTACCTTCAATACAGATCAGCCGGTTTGCGCCGTAACAGTCTACGCGGCGCTTCGGTTGTTTTTTCCTACCGACTGGCTGGAAGACGCGGGTTCATCTTCCCAGAGATCCACGTTGTCGGCGGGGGGCGGTGGGACCGACTTGGGCGAGGCTGAGGTCATGCTCATCGGCGTTTGGATTGTCGGCGATTGAGACGGGGGAGCGGGCGGAGGAGACTCGTGGTCCGAGCCAAACAGCTCGATGTCGCCGTGCGTGCTGGGTGCGGAAGTTTTTGCGGCTTGGTCTGGAGCTGGTTTCCCGTTCACGGCTTCGTGATGGATATCGACCTGGGAGCGCATGGTGTAACTGCCGATATGATGGTCGGTCAGACCTTTGGTTTCGACCGAGACGCCCGAAAGATTGGCGGCCGTGTGGGCGGCGTTGGCTAAATCGGTGACGGCGCTTTGCAGGGCGGTGAGCGGGGCACTGGCGACGGCGGCAAAATCCACCTGATCCAAGGCGCTGCGGGTTTGCGTCTCCAATTGCGGGAGCAGTTCGCTGATGTGGAGGAGGACGGTCAGCGAGGTGTTGCGATAATCGTGGAGCGCAGCGTTGTCCTTTTCGAATTCGTCCTCCAACTCTTTGCTGAAATTGGCGTTCTCGTCCCGGATTTCGCGGAAGCCAGCTACGACTTGGTCGAGGCCGGCGGTGAGGGTGTCGAGATCCTTGGCTAACTCTTCGCTGAGCAAACTGGTTTCACGGGAGATCTCGCTCGTATGCGCGGAGAGTACTTCCAAGCCGGTGCCTTGCCCGACATGCGCGGCCTGCACTTCGGCGTTGAGCCCGATGAGTTGGATCTCGAGGGAGAGCTCGCGCATGAAGCCGGTGAAGTTCGTCGTCATGCCCCCGATGGGTTCGATCGTTTGGTGGGCCTCCATCGCCTGTTGGTCGGCCGTCTTCATCAGTTGCTGTACGTTTTCCAATGAGTCCAACAGGATTTGCACCGCGCCATCGACTCCCGTGGTGACACTGTCGAGATCGCGCAAGGCGAGGCAATTGCCGTCGAGGGCTGCCATCTGTTGAATGATCGCCTGCAGACCTTCGCCCACGGTCTGGCCGGCTTTGGCCAATTCCTCTTTCATGCCGGTGAGCTGCGCAAAAACGATTTTGCCTGACTGCTCGATAAAGCGCAGGGACCGGCAGGCTTCGGTGCGATCGAGGGGGAGCTGGGCAAAACTTTCTTCCATTTCCTGGAGAACTTTACGGGTGTGCTGGAGTTTTTGCGTGAGAATATCCTGCAGTTGGAGCGACATGACGACTTTGCCGGTTTCGGTATTGACCGCCTGACTCACGCCACTGAGCTGGGTGTCGCGGTCGCGGTTCTTTTCATAACTGGTTTTCATGGCCGCCAGCGATTCGGTCATGTGCTGACGCAGTCCGGCCACGGATGCTTTGGCTTGGGTTTGTTCCTTGAGGAGGTGGGTGATCGCATTGCTGAGGATGCCCTGGATGGAGCGGATCAGTTGGAATTTTTCGCGAAAGCCACCTTCGACCCGCAGACGGATGCGGTCGATCTCGCGGGCTAAGGCACAAAACATGTCCTGCACATCCGGTGTGAGTCCGGCAGACTCGACCCGGAAGAGCGTCTTGACGAAATTGAGCGGGGCCAGCGTGCGGACTAAGATCTGCTCGGTGGCGAGGGTCTGGCTGATCCGTTCGTTCGAGTTGGTCAGTTGGCGGATCAACTGTTCCATGTTGCGGTCGTTGTTCTCGACGAATTCTACGGCGCGCCAGATATGCGCTGCGGCATCATCGATCATGATTTCTCCGCCGCCCTGTCCGAGAGCTAACGAGATGAGGGATTCGCAATGGGAAACAAGATCGCGGCCCGTGGTGGTGATGGATTCCAAGGACGTGCTGATCCCGAGAAAACGTTCCTCGATTTCCTTCATGGCGGAATCGACTTCTCCACTGGCCGTCCGGACGGCGTCGAAATGCGGCGGCAGATCCCGCTGGATGCGTTTGTTGAAGGGGGTCAGGCGCGACCACTGGGCCACCACTTTCTCGCGGAACGCCGTGGAGTTCATGGCTTGGGTGGCACGAGTTGGTAGACCGTGGCCTTGCCCATCGTCACGGGTGCCCAGGCGGGATCGAGGTTGATGGTCGTCTCAGCGGTGCCGAGAAACAGCGAGCCTTGCGGCTGGAGGCAGGTGCGGATTTTTTTCAGGATCGCCTGCTTCGTGGGGATATCGAAATAGATCATGACATTTCGGATCAGCACGATGTCGAAGGCCGGAAAAATCGGCCACGGTTCGATGAGATTCATCGGCCGAAACTCGATCATCTTGCGGATGTCTTCCTTCACGACCCAGCGATCGCCCTGCTTTTGAAAATGCTTGAAGAGTAGCGGAGCGGGGAGGCCGCGATTCACCTCGAATTGATTGTAGCTGCCGGCGCGGGCCTGCGTCAGCACGGTGGGCGAGAGATCGGTGGCGAGGATCGACACTTGCCAGTTCGCGAGGGCGGGAAAACTTTCCCGGAGCAACATGGCGAGGCTGTAGGGCTCCTGGCCGGTGGAGCAGGCGGCCGACCAGATGTTGAGCCGGCGCTGCTCGGCGCGCTGGAACATCAACTGCGGAATGATGGTGTTTTTGAGCGCCTCGAAGGGTTGGAAGTCCCGGAAAAAGAAAGTCTCGTTGGTCGTGAGCGCGTCAATCGCCTTGGCGTGCAACGCGCCGAAGGCGGGATCCTTTTTCATCAGCGCGAGCAGTTCACTGAGATTTTTGCAGCCCTGGCTGGTGACCAGATTGGCCAGCCGTGACTCGATGAAATACTCTTTGCCGGGATCGATCACGATGGCCGCGCTGCGCTTGGCGAGCGCGGTGATGTAATCAAATTCTGGGGCGGTGATGGCCATGGTAGTGGGTTAGGCGACGGGGTGCAGGGGGCGCAGCGGGAGGCGGCGCAGGACTTCGCCCGCGATTTGGGGCAGGGGCAGAATTTTTTCGGCGAGGCCGGCTTGCGCAATATAGCCGGGCATACCCCAGACAACACTGCTCGCCTCGTCCTGCGTGATGATGCGGCCGCCACGTTCGCGGATGAGTTCACAACCGCGCAAGCCATCCTGACCCATTCCGGTCATGATGAGCGCGAGCGTGGTCGAGCCATACACCGTCGCGATGCTGCGAAACAAGACATCCACGGCGGGGCGGCAGGAGTTTTCCGGGGGATTGTCATGCAGATGAATCCGGATGCGGGTCCCCTCGCGGATAATTTCCATGTGGCGTCCGCCGGGAGCGATGTAAAGGGAGCCCGCTTCGACGAGCATGCCTTCTTCCCCTTCGAAAAATTTATTGGGCGAATCTTTACCGAGGCGCTCGGCCAGCATCTTGGTGAAGAGTGGCGGCATGTGCTGCACGATTAAACCTGGGACCGGCAAGCGCGTGGTGATGCCGCTGAAAAGTGTGGCGAGGGCATTGGGTCCGCCGGTCGAACAGCCGATACAAAATACTTCGGGAGTAACTTGAGTACCTTTGTGCGTCGAGAGTTGCAGACCGACTGCCCCGGTCGTGCGAGGCGGCAGGGTCTGGGTCGCACCCAAGGGTGGCAGGACATGCCGGCAATGCAGTTTTATTTTCGGGATCAGCTCGGCTTGGAGCCGGGCGAGGCCTTCGGTCACGTTGCCGACATTGGCGGGTTTCGTGACGTAATCGGTGGCCCCGGCGGCGAGGGCTTCGAGGGTGGCACCGGCGCCTTTCATCGTCAGCGTGCTGAACATCAGCACGGGGAGTTTCGGGTAAGTCTTGCGCAGTTCCTTGACCGTCTGGAGTCCGTCCATCTCCGGCATCTCCACATCGAGCGTGATGACGTCGGGATTGACCTGCGGGATTTTTTGCAGAGCAATTTTCCCATTCGCGGCGACGCCGACGACTTCCAATTCGGGATCGGCACTGAGTACTTCGGTGATCATCCGCCGCATGACGACGGCATCATCGACCACTAGGACGCGGATTCGAGGCATGGCGTAAGGAAGTAGGCGGTTAGTCGGCCAGACCGAGCAGACGGATTTTATCGACGACCATTTCACCAGTCATCGGTTTCATCAGAAAATCATTGCTGCCATTGGCGAGGGCTTCGCCGACGTCTTCCATCGAGTTGTGCGAAGTGACCATGAGGAGCTTGGTATCGTTGAAGGCGGGATCGGCACGCACGGCCTTGACGAATTCCAGACCGTTCATATTGGGCATGTCCCAATCCACGAGCGCGAGATCGATGGGGGCGTGCAATTGGAGTTGTTCGAGGGCTTTGACGCCGTCCTCGGCCTCATAAATTTCCGTGGTGAATTCCGCCAGATACGACGCGAGCAGACGCCGCATGGTGCGGGAGTCATCAATGATTAAAGCTTTCATGTGCTGGAGCCGCCAACATTTGTTAATAGGCAAGGGATTGCCCTGAAGGCTAGCGGTGTATCGGCACGCAAGATAAAGAGTTTAGTGGGGATTTTGCGGCCAAGGAGGCGGAGTGGCCCGGGTCTCGTGATCCGTGGGATTGTTTTTGCATCGTGAGTGTAGCCTCGTTTGAGGGCACCAGCCCGAAAACGGGGCCGCCTTCGCCTGCGACTCAAAAGCTTTTGGCTACCAAACATCCCCACTCATGGGTCGGAGGCCCGTGCCACCTCCGAAGCAAGGAGCCGCTTTACAGGCCGGCGCGAATCTGGTCAACATAGCGCATGGTTAAAAGTACCGGCATCTACACAGGGGGTTTCAACTGTCAGCTCTCGCATGGTCCATCCGGCGTGGAGATCGAGACCGACGCTCCCGTCGATAACCATGGACGCGGCCAGGCGTTTTCCCCCACCGATCTTACCACGGCCTCGCTGGCCTCATGTATGGTCACCACCATGGCCATCGCCGCCAAAGTGAAACTCGGGATTGATCTCCCGGGAGTGCGTTGGGCAGTGTCGAAGGACATGTCCACCGACCAGCCGCGTCGCATCGTGCGCATCGCGACGGAAATCTGGATTCCCTTTGCGCGCTCAATTGATCCGCAAGGCGTGCTGGAAAAAGCTGCGCTCAACTGCCCGGTCAAACACAGTCTGAATCCCGCCATCGAACAACCGGTGGTGTTTCATTGGGCGGAGTAAGGTGGTCGCCGATTGCAAAATCGGCGAGGGAGCGTCGGTGTGGAAACCGACGCCCACCCACGGTATGATCCCGCCTCGACTACTTCACCGCGTTGTTGAGCCGGTAGCTGCCGTTGAAGATCAGTTCGGTGTCGTCGACGCCGATGCGGACCTTGATCTTGCCTGTCGCTCCGTCGATGCGGTCGGCCCGGCCGGTGACTTTGCGGGATTTGTTTTTGTGGTTGCTGGCCTCGCCCATGAATTCCACGCGCTCACCTCGGGAAAGTTTTTCGAGATCGACGCGGGGCAGGGTGATGGTGATGCGCCCGGTCTCGCCCCAAAAAAACCACGGGCGCACCTTCGCTTCGTAGGTTGTGGTATATTTGTCGCCGTCGCGTTTGAATTCACCGGTCGTCAACGTCACGCTGCCGACGTAGATCGAGGTCTTCATCGGCGCGACTGTTACGGAGTACCAATCACCGACATGCTGGGAGGTGTCGGCCGCCAGCGGCACCGCAGCACTCAAAATCAGAAACAAGTACAGGATCACACGTGGCATCATTGAACGCCAACATGGTCGTAGTCGCATGGCAGGCAAACGGGAAGTTTCCGCGAATCGCGCGCTGAATCTACCGGCACGGAGGCCGGTGGCTACGCCGATTAGGTAGGTGGCGAGCTTGCCTCGCAACGTCGCGGCTTGCCCGCAACACGGCGCGGCGAGCGCGCCACTGCCCACGGCAGGCTGGGACGCCTGCCGCTACTTCGATCCGAGGTCGTGGTTGGCGCGCCTCCTCCCAAGCCAGGCTGGTCCCTGCCTGCCGAAACTACGCTGCCGCCTATTTCGTTCGCCGCAGTGCGACCCAAATTCTCGTTGCCAATCCGGGCGGCGGGGCGTTGCTTCGCCCCCTATGGCAAAGAAAGCCCAAGTCACCTGGGGTGGTCGCTTTTCCCAAGCGCCCGCCGATCTCATGCTCCGCTTCAGCGAGTCCGTCTCGTTCGACTCGCGTCTTGCGCCCTTTGATATCCAAGGCAGCAAGGCCCACTCGGCCATGCTCGCCCACGTCGGGCTCATCTCGAAAAAAGAGCGCGAGGCAATTCATGCCGGGCTTGACGCCATCCTCGCCGAGATCGAAGCGGGAAAATTTGTTTGGGACACGAAGCTCGAAGATGTGCATATGAACATCGAGCATGCGCTCACGCAGCGCGTCCCCGCCGCCGCCAAACTGCACACGGCGCGGAGCCGGAATGACCAGGTCGCGACCGATATGCGGCTCTACTTCAAGGCGGCTTGCTCGGATATTTTCGTGAAGCTCGATGCCGCCCAGCGCGCGATTCTCAGTGTAGCCGAGGCGCACGCCGATGTGCTGATCCCGGGCTACACGCACTTGCAACGCGCCCAGCCGGTTTATTTTTCGCACCATCTGCTCGCGTATCTGGAAATGCTGCAGCGCGACGCCGAGCGCATTGTACTCGTCGCAGACCATGCCAACTATTGCCCACTCGGTTCCGGCGCCATCGCCGGCACCACGCTGCCGATCAACCGTGAGTTTGCCGCGAAGGAACTCGGCTTTGTCGATGCGCAGGGTCGGCCGCGCGTCACTCAAAACAGCATGGATGCCGTGAGCGATCGCGATCTCTTCATCGAGTTCGCCTCCGCTTGCGCCCTCATTGGCGTGCATCTCTCGCGGATGGCCGAGGATCTGATTCTTTGGGCCAGTCATGAATTTAAATTCGTCGAGCTGCCCGATGCGTTTTGCACCGGTTCCAGCCTGATGCCGCAGAAAAAGAATCCCGATTCGCTGGAACTCATCCGGGGGAAATCCGCGCGCTTGCAGGGCAATCTCTCCACGCTGCTCGTGCTGACGAAGGGCCTGCCGCTCACCTACAATCGCGATTTGCAGGAAGACAAACCACCGGTGTTCGATAGCCATGATCAGACCGTGCTGTGTCTCGCGGTGCTTGCCGGGACTATTGCCGGAATGGAAGTGCATCGCGTGCACTGCGCCGCCGCCGTGAGCGATCCCGCGTTGCTCGCCACGGATCTGGCCGATTATCTGGTGCGGGCCGGCGTGCCGTTCCGCGAGGCGCACCACGCCGTCGGTGCCGTGGTTAAACTTGCTGAGGAAAGTTTATTGCCGATCAACCAACTGCCTTTTGATGAGGTGAAGAAAATCCATCCGGCGATCAAAGCGGATTGGGTGGAAGCCTTTCAGCTCGGCAAAGCCATGGCGCGGCGCACCGGCACCGGCATGCCCGGCCCGGTGCAGTTGAAACGGCAGCTCAAGCGTTGGGTGAAATTGCTCGGATGAACGGGCGGACTCACACCGCGTTGTCGCTGCGCTCCAACACGACTACACGGGCCGACCCTACAGAATTTATGGTGACTCGGAAAATAAGTGAAGCCTGCGAGATGCCCTCCAGTCCCTTCGTCCCTTAGTCTCTCCCGCCCCATGTCCACCATTCGCATCCTGTCTGATCGGGTCGCCAATCAAATCGCCGCAGGCGAGGTGATTGAACGTCCGGCCGCCGTGATCAAGGAGCTCGTGGAGAATTCCCTCGATGCTGGAGCCACGCGTATCGAGGTGGAGTTTCGCCATGGCGGCCGCAGCTACATGCGGGTCGAAGATAACGGCAAGGGCATGTCGAAGGACGACGCGCTGCTCTCGCTCGAACGCCACGCCACGAGCAAGATCATCGAGACCGTGGATCTCGATCGGCTAAGCAGTTTCGGTTTTCGCGGCGAGGCGTTGCCCTCCATCGCCAGTGTGGCGCGCTTTGAAATGCAGACGCGTCCGGCCGCCGCGACTACTGGTACCGAAGTCGCGATCAATGGCGGAAAACTGCTCCACGTTCGTGACTGCGGCTTGGCTCCCGGCACGCGCATCACCGTCACGCATCTGTTCAACGCCGTGCCGGCCCGCCGGAAATTTCTCAAGAGCGATGCCACGGAATCGGCGCACATCATCCAGGCGGTGCGGCTCTACGCGCTGGCGTGTCCGCAGACGGCTTTCACGCTTATCGAGGATGGCCGCGTGCTGTTTCAATCACCGGTGTGTCTCACGCTCACGGAGCGCGTGGCGGAAATTTTCGGCCGGCAACTCGCGGGCGATTTGCTCGGCGTCGAGGCGGTGGAAGACGGCATGAAACTCACGGGATTGATCGGCCGGCCCGGCGTCTCCCGCAGTTCGCGCCACGAGATGATCACTTTCGTCAACCGCCGGCCGGTGGACAGCCGCACGCTGAATTACGCGCTGATCGAGTCGTACGCGACGTCGCTCGCCAAGGGACGCTACCCGGTGGCGGTGTTGTTTCTCGATCTCGATCCGGCGTCGGTGGACGTGAACGTACATCCGGCCAAGCGCGAGGTGCGCTTTCGCAGCGAGGGACAGATCAGGGGATTTGTGATTCGGGCCGTGCTGCAGAAATTGCGCGAGATGGGGCACGCGGTGCCGGTCGCGCCGGTGATTGCGGTGGTGCCCCCGGTCGCGGCTGTGGTCACGGGGCTGCATCAAACAGCGCGCCCGGAGGTCGCGCTCCACCTTAAGACAGCGGACGCGCCAGTAATTTCTTCCTCGCCGGGACAATTTTCGGTGCCGCCGTTTTCGGTTTTTCGGGCGCCGCCTGCCGTCATCAAGCCGGCGACGGTGCCGCCGTTTGTGGCACCGCGGAATTCGGGTTTGGCGGGCTGGCGTTTTCTGGGCACGGCGCATGGCGACTACGCCTTGTTTGAATCACCGGCGGGCGTTGTCGTGGTCGATCGTCGCGCGGCGCACGAGCGCGTGTGGTTTGAAAGATTGCAGGCGCAGTTTGCCCGGGACGAACTGGCGAGTCAGCGCTTGCTCTTCGCGATTCCGGTGGAACTCGACGCCATCGGCAGCGCGCTGCTGCTTGATCGGTTGGATTGGTTGGCGAAGCACGGGCTCGAAGTGGGGGAGTTTGGGCGGAACTTTTTTCGGATCGAGGCGGTGCCGGTGTGGTTGGAGCCCGAAGTGGCGGAGGATTTTCTCCGGGATGTGCTGGGCCTGATCCGCGAAGGCCGGCTCGATGAAAAAAATCCTCGCCTCGCCGAGGAGGAACTCGCCCGGCTCGCCGCGCAAAAAGCCGTGCGCCTGCCGGAGACGACGAATGAGACCGACGCGCTCGCGCTCGTGGCCCGGCTCTTCGTCTGCACACAGCCGCACACGAGTCCGGCCGGCCGGCCCACGCATTTCGAGTTGAATCGCGGCGAACTCGCGAAACGTTTTCAACGGTAGGTTGATTTCGGGAGCTTGCGGAGCGGTTGGGCAGTCGGTGTAGCCGCGTTGGAGCGAAGCGACAACGGGGGCCGAAGCAGAACCGCACTTTCGCTGGCGCTCCAATGCGGCTACGAAACAACGTTGGCTACCTTGCTGGCGCGATCATGTATTAATACAACAAACGCTGTTGGGTGAGGAGTAATCCTAATTACTTTAGGATTATTTTTCGCATTGTAACTTTAATTTATTGGCGCGATTCACGGCTTGCCCGAAGGGTTGGCATGAATCTTAATAGTCAATTGCCATGACCTCCAAATCCAAGGGAAGCGCCAAGCAACCGTTAGCGAAAGCTGACCCGGCTCCAAAGCCGACGCCAAAGACCACCCCGCCGCTCGAAGCCTTGCCCGGCATCCACGGGCCGCACGGGGATACTCCGGTCCAGATGTTCCGCACGCTGGTGTTGCGGCATCTTACTTCAACCCTGGCCCGGCATGCTGCGGGCGCGACCACGCGGGACTGGTGGACCGCCACCGCCTTGTCGGTGCGCGATACCATTCATGAGCGCATGATCGCCACCCAGTCGGTGCACAACGCCCAGAATGTCCGGCGCGTCTATTATCTTTCGATGGAGTACCTCATCGGCCGGCTCTTCGGCAATAATCTCCTGGCGACCGATCTGATGGAGACCGCGCGGGCCGCATTGAAATCACTGGGGCAGGATATTGAGGTCATTCGCGAGGCCGAGGAGGACATGGGGCTGGGCAACGGTGGTCTGGGCCGGCTCGCGGCTTGCTTCATGGATTCACTGGCCACGCTCGATTATCCGGCGCTGGGCTACGGCATCTATTATCAATTCGGTTTGTTCAAACAGGAGATCGTGCACGGCCACCAGATTGAAAATCCCGATCACTGGAATATTCTCGGTGATCCGTGGGCGGTGGTGCATCCGGAGTTTATCCAGGAAGTGCAGATCTATGGGCACGTGGAAAACATCTTTGATGATTTCGGCAACAGTCGGCCGCTCTGGACCGGTACGCGCAAAATTCTTGGCGTCCCCCACGATATTCCCGTGGCCGGTTACGGCACGAAGACCGTGAATTTGCTGCGCCTCTGGGCCTCGCGCGCTACGTCGGATATCGATCTGAAGGTGTTTAACGAAGGCGGTTATCTTGAAGCGGTGCGGGAAAAATCGCTCGGCGAAAGTATCTCGAAGGTTTTATATCCGAACGATAAAACGGAGAACGGCAAGGAGCTGCGCCTCGTGCAGCAATACTTCTTCGTCAGTTGCTCGATTCGCGACATGCTGCGCCGGCACTTCCGCCACCCCCAAAACTCGTGGGATAATTTTTCCGAAAAAGCCACGGTGCAATTGAACGATACGCACCCCACGGTCGCGATCACGGAGCTGATGCGGATTTTGCTCGATGAACAGGGCAAGACGTTCGCCGAGGGCTGGGCCATCACCACGAAGGTTTTTGCCTACACGAATCATACGCTGCTCCCCGAGGCGCTGGAAAAATGGAACGTGCCGCTCTTCAATCGCGTGCTGCCGCGCCATCTGCAGATCATCTACGAAATCAATGCCCGGGTCATGAAACTGGTAGAGGAGAAATGGCCGGGTGATGATAATAAGAAGCGCATTTGCTCGCTCTTCGAGGAGAACGGCCAGAAGCTCGTGCGGATGGCCAACCTCGCCGTGGTCGGCAGCCATTCCGTCAACGGCGTGGCCGCGTTGCACACCGCCCTGCTGAAGAAGGATCTGTTCCCGGAGTTCGACGCGCTTTATCCCGGGAAATTCCAGAACAAAACCAACGGCATCACGCCGCGTCGCTGGCTGCTGAAATGCAATCCGCGGTTATCCACCCTCATTACGGGAAAAATCGGCATGGACTGGGTGCGTGATCTCGATCAACTGCACCAACTCGAGCAATGGGCGGATGAGGCGAAATTCCAAACTGAGTTCATGGCGATCAAGCGGGAGAACAAAGTGGATCTCGCCACTCTCATCAAACGCGACTGCAACGTGGACGTCTCACCCGAGGCCATCTTCGACGTGCAGATCAAGCGCCTGCACGAGTACAAGCGCCAGCATCTGAACCTGCTCTACATTCTCGCGCTCTACCGCCGGCTGTTGCAGAACCCGTCGCTCGACATCGTGCCGCGCGTCTTCCTTTTCGCCGCCAAGGCCGCGCCCGGTTACGATCTCGCCAAAGCCATCATCAAGGCGATCAATGCCGTCGGCACCCACATCAATGCCGATCCGCGCGTCAACGGCCGCTTGAAAGTGGTGTTCATGCCGAACTATCGCGTCTCCCTCGCTGAAAAAATCATCCCGGCCGCCGATCTCTCCCAGCAGATTTCCACGGCGGGCAAGGAAGCTTCCGGCACCGGCAATATGAAGCTTGCTCTCAACGGCGCGCTCACGATCGGTACGCTCGACGGCGCCAACGTCGAAATCAAGGAAGAGGTCGGCGACGACAATATCTTCATCTTCGGCAAGACTGTCGAACAGGTGGTCGAACTCCAGTCCAAGGGCTACAACCCTTGGACATATTATGAACAAGACGAGGAATTGCGCGCGATTCTCGACTGGCTCGGCTCGGATTATTTCGTGAAGGGCGAGGCGCACAATCTGCCCGCGATGGTCCGCTACAGCATGCTCGAAGGCGGCGATCCGTATCTGGTGCTCGCCGATTTCCGCGCTTACAGCGACGCGCAAGGCCGGGTTGACGCTGCGTATCGTGACCAACGTCGCTGGGCGCACATGGCCATCATGAATACGGCCCGCGTGGGCAAGTTCTCCAGTGATCGCACTATCCGCGAATATGCGAAAGACATCTGGCGCGTGAAGTCTGTGAATGTTTAAGGCTGTGCTCTCTGCTGAAGGGTAGGGCGGATTATCCCTAATCCGCCGTGCCTCGTGCTGCGCGCGGGTAGCCTCGTTTGAGGGCGCAGCCCGAAAACGGAGCCGCCAGACACCGCGCTTTCGCCTGCGGCTCAAACGCGGCTACACTTTTGGCATCCAGCGCGTGCGGCTTGTCCGTCGTAGCCTTGGCGAAGTTGGAAGGTCGCGCTCCACCTCGATACCGATCAGCCGGTTTGCGCCGTGACCGGCCTAGCTCGTTACCTCGCCCCCACCTCACTCCGCGGGCTGGGAGCAGAATTGATGAAAGCACGCACAGGCCGCCGCAAGCAGCGGCCCTACAAAGAAAAGATCAGACAAAAAACAGGTCAGAAAAGAATAGGTCAGACAAAGCATTCGCCCGACAAAATCCCCGCGACACCTTACCCTTTCCGCGTTGCGACTTCGATCACGTCGTGGGGGGCGGCTTCTTTTTGGCCGGAGGACGTCACTCGCACGTAACGGGCTTTCTTGCGGAGATCGCTGAGCGTCTTGGCCCCAAGGTAACCCATGCCTGATTGGACACCGCCGATGAGCGTGCCGAGTACGTCGTCGACTGAACCAGAAACTTCTTTGAGCGCTTCAATGCCCTCGGCGGCGACTTTCCGAACCGAATCATTTTTATCGTGGCCATAGCGGGCGGCGGAGCCGGATTTCATGGCCGCGTGCGAACCCATGCCACGATATTGTTTATAGAGCTTGCCGGAAATTTCCATGATCTCACCGGGCGCCTCGCGACAACCGGCGAGCAAGCCGCCAAGGATGACCGCGTCGGAGAGCGTCAGCGCTTTCACGATGTCGCCGGACTTGGTGATACCGCCATCGGCAATGATGCGGACACCTTTCCGTTCGGCTCCGAGACTGGCGATGTAGAGTGCGGTGAGTTGCGGGATGCCCACGCCGGCGACGATCCGGGTCGTGCAGATGGAACCGGGACCTTGGCCCACCTTGATGGCGCTGGCGCCGCAGTCCGCGAGATACTCGACGCCGGCGGCACTGGTGACGTTGCCCGCGATGATGGTGAGATCTTTGTGGGCGCTGCGGATCAGTTTAACCATGTCACCCACGCCGGCGGTGTGGCCGTGGGCGGTGGAAACGGCGACGGCGTCGACGGATTCCTCGACGAGGGCCGCGATGTGGGCGAGAATTTTATCGCGATCAAGTTCGCCGGTGAGCGTCCGCAGCGGGGCGATGGCGGCACCGGCGATGAGGCGGAAATGTTCGTCGCGGGCGGGTTTGCGCCGGCTCTTGGATTCGTTGGTGATGCGCTCGACGTCCGAGATGGTGACGAGGCCGCGCAGATTATCCTTGGCATCGACCACGAGCATTTTGTGGATGCCGACGTGTTCCGTGAAGAATTTGTCCGCTTGCTTGATCGGGTCGGATGCGAGGCGTTTCTCCAGCACCGTCATGAGTTGCTGACGAGGCGTCATGACTTCGGCGATCTTGCGGGTGCGGTAGCGGTCCTTGACGAGATTACCCGGAAGCAGGCCGACGAGCCGGCCATCGTCGACGACGGGGAAGGTGCGGAAATCAAAGCGGCGTTGTTCGATGAGGGCGAGCACGTCGCCAACGAGGGAGTTGGGCGAGACGGTGATGGGATCTTGGATGAGGCCGTGGATGTGGCGTTTCACCCGGGCGAGTTCTTTGACCTGATCCTTCGCGGGCAGGTTGTAGTGGATGAGGCCGAGCCCGCCGTTGAGCGCCATGGCGATGGCCATGCCGGACTCGGTGACGGTATCCATGTCGGATGAGACGATGGGAATCTGCAAACGCAGGGTGTCGGACAGGGAGGTGGAGACGTCGGCATCCTTGGGCAGAATTTCACTATAAAGGGTCGCGAGCGAGACGTCGTCGTACGTCAGGGCGGTGGGAGCACTGGCCGGGAAAAAGCGTCCGGCAGGCAGATAAAACTCAGAGTCGATGGCAACGTTCTTGGTCATGTTGCCATGAACGAAGTAGTCCCCGGTTTGAAAATCTCAACGAAAATTTGGCGGAAATTTCGGTGAGTTGTCGTAGCCCCAGGCCTCCGGGCCTGTGGGGTTTGAGTGCGGTTGTCGGTTGCGAGCATGGCTCGTTCTGCTGGCCAGCAGAATAGCGCGACCAGCGCGATACGTACGACAGAGCGAGTAATCAAATCTGGTTCCTCGCTGTTTACGATGGGTAGAAGCGCGCAGGAGAAGCCGAAAAAACTCAGAGCAACCAAGGCAGGTTTACCACTAATGAGTTTCGCCAAGGGGCGAAACTTTAGATTAGCCCTGCGACTAATCGTCTTCGGGGTGGGCTCCGGGGAGTCTGCTAATCGCAGACTGAAATTGGAGTTTCGGGTCCGGGGTCTTGGCGTTGGCGTAGCCCCAGGCCTCGTGCCTGTGAGTACATCGAAAACTTGCCTGCGATTAGCAGGCCCCAGAAACTCATCGGCGGAGACGATCAATCGCCGTTGCTCTTGGTAGGCTTCATCCGTTGATGAAGCCCATGAGTGGTCAAATCCTCCGGATCTTTGCATCGATCAGTCACGTCCACCCACTGGAACTAGCGAAGAACCTCAAATCTCGGCAGGAGAAGGACCAGCCTTCGCCAAGGCTACGGATTGGCAAGCGCCTGTCGCGACGAGTTGCCACGGCGTGGCGTATGGTGAAAAGGGATGTTTTGTAATAAATTTGGTTCAAAGTATGAGATATCTGGGTAGATGTTTCGCATGGTCTATCGTTTCGCGGTCAAAACCTACCGGCTGCCGCTGCGCTCCCCGCTGCGGACGGCGCATGGGGTTTGGGCCGTGCGCGAGGGGCTGATCATCCGGCTCGAAGCCGAAACCGGGGCGGTCAGCTATGGAGAAATCGCCCCCTTGCCCCAATTTGGCACGGAGACTCTGGCTGAAGCGCTGGAGCGTTGCCTGGGGTTAAGCGATAAAACTGATGATGCGGCGTTGGATGCGGTGCCGGCGCAGTTTGGTTGCGTGCGGTTTGCCCTGGCGATGGCGCGCGCGGCGAATCCGAGTGTCGATAAGGAAAAACGTCTGCCGGTCACGGCTCTGCTCCCGGCGGGGAAGGCGGCGTTGGCGATGTTGCCCGGAAAACTCGAACAGGGATTTCTTTCCTTTAAATGGAAGGTCGGGGTGAATCGACCGGAAGAGGAACTCGGCTTGCTCGACGATTTGCTGGGGCGGTTGCCGGCGTACACCCGGCTGCGCCTCGATGCGAACGGCGCGTGGGACCGGCGCACGGCGGAGAAATGGCTGGCGCGTTGCGCGGAGCGGCCCATCGAATTTATCGAGCAACCCGCCGCACCCGATGACGGGGATACCTTGCTGGGATTGGCGGAGGATTATCCGGTGACGCTGGCGCTCGATGAATCTGTGACCGGGTTGGCGGCGGCACGAGAGTGGCAAGGGCGGGGTTGGCGCGGCGTGTTCGTGATCAAGCCGGCTTTGGTTGGTCCGCTCGACGAACTCGCGGCGTGGGCGAAAGCAAGCCAAGCTGACCTCGTGCTCTCCAGTGCGATTGAGACGGCGCTCGGGCGGGCGGCGATTTTGCGCTTTGCCTTCGCTCATGATCTGACGAAGCGCGCGGTGGGGTTTGGAGTGGGAGAAATTTTCGGCGAGCGGTTGTGGGACGGACAAATCATCGGGCCCTTGATTGATGCGGGTTGGAGTGCGGCCGTTGACGCAGAGGAAATATGGAACGCGCTGAACTAGCCCGATTGCTGGGAGAGTGGGGGAGGACCGTTGTAGCTGACAGCGGTTCGCGGCGCGTTAAGGATAACGCGCCGTACCAGATTATTTCCGAAATTGACCCGGGGAAATTTATGGCGGCCTTCGCGGATGCTGTGGCTGGTGAGGGTGACGTTTTTCTTTGTGATCCCAAGTGGAATGAGGTCGAGCGGGGGGCCCTCAACGCGATGTTAGTGGGGAGCGATCAAACCAGCGCCTTGGGGGCAAGGCGCGCTACCGCGGAAACTGCCGGGAGCGAAGGCGTCCGTGACCTGCGTAACTCGGAGAACGGAGTAGGTTGGCTCATGATTCCCACTGGTGGCACTGCGGGCACGTTAAGGTTTGCCCGGCACGACAGCGGTACGATCAGTGCGGCGCTCGCCGGATTTACGGAGCATTTTGGATTGGCACGCGTCAATGCGGTGGGCGTGTTGCCGCTGCACCACGTGAGCGGCTTGATGGCGTGGCTGCGTTGCGTGATCACGGGCGGAAATTATTTGCACGCTGATGGGAAGGAAATCGAAGCCGGTCGGAGGACCAAGCCGCCGGAGGCGAAGGACGGCTGGGTGATTTCCTTGGTTCCGACTCAATTGGAACGGCTGTTGCGCGAGCCCGCGGCGGTGGCGTGGTTGCAAAATTTTCGAATCATTTTTCTCGGGGGCGGTCCAAGCTGGCCGGAATTGTTGGAGCGCGCCGCCGGCCTGCGCCTGCCGCTGGCGTTGGGTTATGGCATGACGGAAACTGCCGCGATGGTGACGGCGCTGAGGCCGGGCGAATTTCTCGCCGGTTCACGGAGCAGTGGCACGGCGCTGCCGCATGCGCAGGTGGCCATCAATGCCGAGGGCGCGATCACGATCGCCAGCGCTTCGTTGTTTCGCGGCTACTATCCAGACTGGCGCGCGGGCGACGTTTTCACCACGGAGGATCTGGGGACGATCAAGGCGGGCGAGCATCTGACAGTGTTGGGTCGGCGCGACGGCGTGATCATCACCGGTGGAGAGAAAGTAACGCCGGCTGAAGTGGAAGCGGTGCTGCGGGGCACGAGCGAATTTTCCGACGTGGTCGTGCTGGGCCTGCCGCATGCGGAGTGGGGGATGCGCGTGGTCGCAGTGTATCCGGAAGGAGGTACGCCAAATCTGGAGCGAGTTCGCGCCGCACTAGCGCAGCAGTTGGCGCGCTATAAACACCCGCAAGCCTACCTCGCCTCGTCCTTCTGGCCGCGTAACGCCCAAGGAAAAATCAACCGAAGCGAATTGCGGCAGCGGCTGGGTTAGCGCGGAGAGCGCGGAGCTAGCCGCCGTGGCGAAGTGGTACGGGTCTCCCGACCCGTGAGGATTGTGGTTGGGGAAAAATTGCTTCCCGGAAATCAAAAGACAGGGAGGGCCCGCGAAACACGCAAAAGGCGCGAAATCAGAGAGGGAATAATTCAGTCACGGGACAACTCAACTCAACTCGACTCGACTCGACTTCACTGAAAGAAGATTGATTCCTCTTTCGATTCCTCTCTCCCAAGTATTTATTTCGCGTCATTCGCGGGTTTCGCGGGTTCCTCCTATTGCCTGAAGCCGACTGAGGACACGGTTAAACCGAAGCCGAGGGATTGTATTGCAGCTGATGGGTAGCCTCGTTTGAGGGCGCAGCCCGAAAACGGGGCCGCGAGACACCGCGCTTTCGCCTGCGGCTCAAACGCGGCTACACTCTGGTCAGCAGCGAGCCCGGAGGTCGCGCTCCACCTGGATACAGTTCAGCCGCTTCCTCACTACATCAGGCTCCGCGCTCTCCGTGTCCTCCGCGTTAAATGTATTTTATCCCGATTCGCGATGTACCTGAGTTCACCCTAATTCCCCGGGGTCAGGATTTCTGCGGCTGTAACGTCGTCAATCCTTCGCGCAGGGCGTACTTGGTCAGCTCAGCCACATTGTTGATCTGGAGTTTCTCCATCAGATTCATCCGGTGCGACTCGATCGTCTTGGTGCTCACGCCTAACGCGAAGGCGATCTCTTTGGTCGAATAACCATCGGCGATTTGTTTGAGTACTTCGCTTTCCCGGGTCGATAGTGCGGAACCGCGTTTTTGCGGTGGGTCGAAATGGCGGCGGAGCTCGTTCACCACGATGTGGGATACTTCCTGCGATAGAAAATTTCTTCCGGCCAGCACGCTGCGCAAGGCTTGGAGCAAATCCGCGCCACCATTGGCTTTCAAAATATAACCTTCCGCTCCGGCTTGCAGGGCAGCTTCGATGTATTGCGGTTCAGCGTGGCCGGTGAGGATGACAATCTTAATGTCGGGATGCGTGGCGCGTATGCGGGCCGTCAGGGCGATGCCGCCTTCGCTGGGAATGTCGAGATCCATCACGATCAGGTCGGGGGCGAGATCCACGACGGCCTGCCAGCCGGCGTCGCTGTCGAAGGCGCTGCCGACGAGTTCCAAATCGGGGTGCTCACGCAGGAGCAGGCGCAGGCCATCACGCATGATTTGATGATCGTCGATCAGGAGGATGCGGGCGGTCATGGCGAAGTGGACCGGGTGAGCGGGTTGACCGGATAGGCTTCATCCAAGGCTTGGCGCACGAGGTGCAGCGCGAGCTCGGAAGGAAAGGGCTTGGAGAGGAAACGCAGCCGGGGGCCGAAATCATTTTCAAACTCCGCGTGTTGTGCGGACCCGCTGATGGCGATGACGGGCAGCAGCGGATTGAGACGGCGCAGGGCGTGCACGGTTTGCGCGCCATCCATCACCGGCATCATGGCATCAGTGATGACGAGTTTGATCATGGCGGCGTTCTGGGCAAAGACGCCGAGGGCTTCCGCTCCGTCCGAGGCCACGAGCACGTGATAGTTGTTTTCCGCCAGGGTGCGTTGCAGGACGCTGCGGATCGGCTCCTCGTCATCCACGAGCAAGATCCATTCTCCGCGGCCGAGGAGGGCGAGGGAATTGCTGTGGCTGGCCGCCGCTTCGACGGCGGACACCGTAGCCGGGAGGTAGACCTCGAAGGCCGTGCCGCTGCCCACGGTCGAATTCACGACGAGAAACCCTTCGTGGCTGCGGACAATGCCCAGAACTGTGGCCAGTCCCAAGCCGGTGCCTTCACCGATCGGCTTGGTGGTGAAGAAGGGATCAAAAATTTTTTCCAAGTTGGCGGCAGAAATCCCGGTGCCCGTATCCGCAACCCGCAGCAGAATGTACGGTCCTGCCTGTTTGCCGCCGTGACGGAGGGCGAAGGGTTCTTCGATCTGGATGTTTTCGGCGGTGAGGGTGAGCCGGCCGCCCTGCGGCATGGCGTCGCGGGCGTTGACGCAGAGATTGAGCAGTACTTGGTGAATTTGGGTTTTGTCGGCTTCGATCAGGCGCAAATCCGCCGGAGCCTGGATGGACACCACCAGTTTTTTCGGAAACGTTTCCCGTATCATGCGACCGACTTCCTTGACGACGCCGGCGGCATTCATAGCCGAGCGCGGGGTGTCGCTGCCACGACCGAACAGCAGCAGTTGTTGCACGATGTCCGCGCCGCGGCGGGCGCTGTCGCTCAGTATTTGGAGCATCTCGTGATCGTGTTTGGCTTTCGCCAAGGGACGGAGCAGCTCAACCGAAATGAGGATGGGGGTGAGGACGTTGTTCAGATCATGCGCCACGCCGCTGGCCAGAGCGCCCAGACTTTCCATGCGCTGGGCGCGCAGGAATTGGGCCTCGAGCAGTTTGCTCTCGGTGATATCGGTGATCACGAGCAAGATTGATTTGGCGGTATCCTGCGCATCAAGCACCACGGTGGCCCGGGTCCGGGCGTCGATTTTTTTTCCGGAGCGAGTGCTATGTTGACGATCGTCCGTGAAGGTTCCCTGTTTGAGGAGTTGGGCCCAAGCGGCGGGAAAATCGGGCGGTACCACGCTGTAGATGAGCTCTTCGTAGGTACGGCCCAACGCTTCAGCGGAGGTAAGCCCATAGATTTTTTCCGCCGCTCGATTCCAGTAGGTCACGATGCGGTCCAAGTTAATTACCATGATCGCATCCTGCGCCACGTCGAGGAGGGCGGCTTGCTCGCGAATCTGCGCTTCGGCGACTCGGCGGGCGGTGATGTCTTCCTTCACCGCGAGGTAGTGGGTGATGCGGCCGGTCTCATCGACCACGGGGGAGATGCTGGCGTCTTCCCAATAGAGCGAGCCGTCCTTGCGCTGGTTGCACATTTCGCTGTGCCACTCGCCGCCGGTGCTGATGGTGGCCCAGAGGTTGCGATATACTTCGGGCGACTGCACCCCTGACTTGAGTATCCGGAAATTTTTCCCCTTCACTTCATCGAACGTGTAACCAGTGATCTTGGTGAATTGGGGATTGGTGTATTCGATCGCTCCTTTCGTGTCGGTGATGACCACGGTGACGGGACTCTGCTCGACGGCGCGGGCCAGTTTGCGCAAATTCATTTCGACCTGCTTGCGCGCTGTGATGTCCTTCGCCACGCCACGGATTTCCACGGTGTTTCCGTTGGTATCTTGGCCACGTTCCCCACGTACCCACATCCAGCCCTCGCTGCCGTCTTGCCGCACGGTTTCCAATTCGAACTCATAGGGGATGCCCGTTTCTCTGGTGTGGGCCAAGGCGACAATCAACCGTTCCCAGCTCTCGGGTTTGAAATATTTGGCGTGCTCGGTGAAGGGCGGCACTGGCCGGGCCGGGTCCAGCCCATACATCCGGTAGAGTTCCGTCGTCCATATGATTTGGTTGCTCGCTACATCCAGACTCCAACTCCCCAGCGAGGCGATCCGCTGGGCTTCGTCTAACGCCCGCGTGCTCTGCGTCAATTTTGCTTCGTTCTGTTTACTCACGGTGATGTCGGTGTGGGTGCCCACGGCGCGCAACGGTTTGCCGGCCGCATCGCGGGTGATCACCAAGCCGCGGGCGAGAATCCATTTATAGCTGCCGTCCTTGCAACGCATCCGGTGCTCGTTGGTGTAGGCTGGAGTTCGGCCTTCGAGGTGCGGTTGGAGGTCGGACATTACCCTCGGCAGGTCATCCGGGTGGACGCGGCTGGACCATTCTTCAAGACCAGTGCCGATCTCGGCCTCGTCATAGCCGATGATTTCTTTCCATTGTTTGGAGAAAAACATCGTATTGGTCGCCACCTCCCAGTCCCACACGCCGTCGCCCGCGCCTTCGAGGGCGAACTGCCAGCGGGTTTGGCTCTCCCGCAAGGCCGCTTCGATTTGCTTTTGTCCGGTGACGTCGATCACCACCGCGTGGCACTCCTTGCCGTCGGATGAAACCGTGGCTTCGAGGTGAATTGTCCGAGGGGTGGAATGCTGCGCGGTGAGGAGTACCTCGCATGCATGCGGTGAGCCGGCGGCGAATACTTGTTGGAGGAAATCCACGAAGATTTGCCGATCAACAGCCGCCACATAGGTGCTGAAGAGCTGGCCTGGCAACTGGTCTCGGGTGAGGCCGACCAATCGGGCCGCTGCCGGATTCGATCGGGTGATGCGCCCGAGGTTGTTCAAAGTGAAGTAACCCACCGGGGCAAAGTCGTAAAAGTCGATGTAGCATGCCGTCGCCGCTACGGCCGCGTCGCGGGCCTTCTGCAATGCCTCGTTCTGCATCTGCAATTCGATCCGGTGAGTCTGCAGTTCCTGAATCAAGTTCTGGGTTTCCTGCGCGGTGAGGGGAGCCTGACCGGAGGTGTGGCGCTGAAGAAGTGCATCCACGCGTTGATGACGCTCGCGGGCGTCGGAGATTAGTTCGAGTGGCATATCTGGCTCGGTTCGGGGATTAATCCATCTGGCCCAAAAAGGTGATAGTCGGACTGGCCCTTCATAATCGGCTTGTTCAGTCGTCTGAAAAGCAGACCAATCCGTATGCGATTGGGTGCGCCCGATCGGACCTGTCTACGTGGATGGTGCGACATTTTGTTAGTCTGAAAGCTTGTCAGGTAACATCGACCCTAAAGCCCAGTCCCTCTATGGGATTTATGGCGCATATTTTGCTGATCGATAAGCGTGACTAACTCTGGGGAGTGGGTTGAGCTTTCGACACAGCTCCTGGCCTTGATCTGCTTCTTCGTTGTTTTCAGTGGGTGGTGAAAGGTCCTCCACCTCAGCGGCTCCAGAATTGGTTCTTGGGGCCCGGTGCACCCCGCCGGCTGTAGCAGGGCGTCTGTCTTGCCGACACCGTGATTCGGGATGAAAAACATTAACGCGGAGGACGCGGAGAGCGCGGAG